>Ga0207674_10004680_pt1 | contig 16426 bp, 13 predicted proteins | sample KBSCornC72_FD_184303 | JGI IMG/M metagenome (GOLD analysis project Ga0207674, IMG submission 184303) | Corn rhizosphere microbial communities from Kellogg Biological Station, Michigan, USA - KBS Corn C7-2 (SPAdes) (version 2) | ecosystem: Host-associated > Plants > Roots > Rhizosphere > Soil ... | reverse complement strand
CGCGCAGGATCAGCTGCGTGTCGCAGTAGATGTCGGCACCGATCTGCATCACCGGCGTCTTGCGATAGCCGCCCGTCAGCGGCATCAGATCCGGCTTCGGCATGATCACGGGAATGGTCACCGACCGCCACGCCAGCTTCTTGATGCCGAGCGCCTTGCGCGCCTTCTCCGCATACGGCGACATCGGGTAGTGATGCAGGATGACTTCGCTCATTGCTTCCCCAGAATTTTCAATTCTTGACCTGTTCGCGCGCTGTAGGTCGGGCTGCAGCCCGGCTCTCCTTCTTACATGCTAGCTGAGATGCCCGCCCGAAACGCGTAAAGTCGCCCCATGAACACCTTCATCCGTACCGCAGTCCTGGCCGCGACTCTTGCGCTCACTTGCGCCGTCGCCGATGCCAAAACCGTCAAGCCTCCGCTCCACGGCCAGAACTGGGTCGCCGTCACCGGCAAGCCTCTCGCCGCGACTGCCGGCGCCGCCACGTTCATCAAAGGCGGCAACGCCGTCGACGCCGCCTGCGCGATGATCGCTGCAACTTCCACGATGTGGGACACGCTCAGCTGGGGCGGCGAGACGCAGGCGCTCATCTACAACCCGCACACCGGCAAGGTCATCGGCGTCAACGCGCTCGGCGCCGCGCCGACGGGCGCAACGCCGGAATTCTTCAAGAGCAAAGGCTACGAATATCCGCCGGAGTTCGGCCCGCTCGCCGCCGTTACGCCCGGCACACCGGGCGGCATCATGGTGATGCTCGCCGAGTACGGGAAATTGAGCCTCGCCGAAGTGCTCGCGCCCGCGATCGAGATGGCCGACGGCTATCCGATCGAAGCGCAGGCCGCGGATACGATCGAGAAGTTCAAGGACGAGCTGCGCAAGTGGCCGGAGTCGAAGCGCACGTTCCTGGTTCACGACGGGCAAGGCAAACGCGCTGCTCCGGTCGCCGGCGAAATTTTCCGGCAGCCCGATCTCGCCGCGACGCTGCGCAAGCTGGTCGAGACAGAGAAGCAGGCGCTCAAGGCCGGCAAGAATCGCAAGCAGGCGATCATGGCTGCGTACGATCGCTTCTATAAAGGCGACATCGCACGCGAGTTCGCGCGCGGCTCCCAGGAAGTCGGCGGGCTGCACACCGTCGAGGATCTCGCGAACTGGCGCGTGTATCTCGAAGAACCCGTGAGCACGAATTACAAAGGCATCGAGGTCTACAAGCTCACGCACTGGGTGCAGGGCCCGGTGCTGCTGCAGACGCTGAATATGCTCGAGAACTTCGATCTGAAGTCGATGGGCTACAACAGCGCGCGCTACATCCACACGGTCTACCAGGCGATGAATCTCGCGTACGCGGATCGCGACTTCTATTACGGCGATTCGCGCTTCCCGCCGGAAGAGCCGATTCGCGGCTTGTTGTCGAAGGATTACGCGCGCGCACGCGCCAAGCTGATCAGCGAAGACAGCAACAACCCCGATGCGCGTCCCGGCGATCCGTATCCGTTCCAGGGCGGCACCAATCCGTTCAAAGACACGCTCGACAAGTGGCACACGGTGAAAGAGCGTGCGAACAAGCCGCCGCCCGCGCAGTGGAGCCCGACGGCACTCGCGGAGTTCGATCGCACGTTCCGGCTCGGCACGACGAGTGTCGAGGCCGCGGACAAGGAAGGCTGGGTCGTGTCGGTGACGCCGAGCGGCGGCTGGATTCCTGCGGTGATCGCCGGCAAGACCGGCATCGGCATGAGTCAGCGCATGCAGAGCTTCGTGCTCGATCCCGCAGAGAATCCGTTCAACGTGGTCGCGCCCGGCAAGCGCCCGCGTGCCACGCTCACGCCGTCGCTCGCGTTGAAGGACGGCAAGCCGATGCTCGCGTTCGCCGTGCAAGGCGGCGACACGCAGGATCAGAATCTGCTGCAGTTCTTCCTCAACGTCGTCGAGTTCGGCATGACCGTGCAGGAAGCCTCCGAGGCGGCGAACATCACCAGCTATCAGATGCGCGACTCGTTCGGCGCGCACGAGTCGTTCCCGGGTCGCGTGACGCTGACGAATTCGATTCCGGAGTGGGTGCGTACCGAGCTGACGAAGAAGGGCTACAAGCTCGAGTTCACGCAGAACAATTCGGGCCCGATCACTGCGATCTACGTCGATCGTGAGCACGGTTCGTTGTGGGGCGCCGCTGCGTATCACGGCGAGGACTATGGCATCGCGTGGTGATGGGTCAGGCTCTGGTGACTGTGGGTCAGGCTTCAGCCTGACGATCCGCCACGCAACGCTCGACGACAAGCCCGAGCTCGTCGAGCTGATCGCGCGCTCCGCTCGCGAGCTCAGCGCCGGTGACTACACACCTGAGCAGGTCGAAGGCGCACTGCGCGGCGCGTTCGGCGTCGACACCCAATTGATCGCCGATCGCACCTACTTCGTCGCCGAAGCCGACGGCAAGCTCGTCGCGTGCGGCGGCTGGAGCAAACGTCGCACGCTGTTCGGCAGCGATGCGCGATCAGGTCGCGACGCCGCCGAACTAGATCCGAAAGTCGATGCCGCGAAGATCCGTGCGTTCTTCGTCGATCCCGCGTACGCTCGCCGCGGCCTCGGCTCCGCGATCCTCGAGCGCTGCGAAGCCGAAGCCCGTGCCTGCGGTTTCCGCCGCTACGAAATGATGGCCACGCTGCCCGGCGCCCGCCTGTACTCGCGCTACGGCTACACCGGCACCGAACGCGTCCACTATGAAGTGCAACCCGGGGTGACGATAGAATTCATCCCGATGACAAAAAACGACGTCGGACACTGAATCCGGACTCGAACCGACGTCCGATTGATGACCTTGTGGGTCAGGCTTCAGCCTGACTCTGCAACAGACGGGGGTCTCCATGATTCGCTCGACCATGCAGCGCGTTCCTCTCTCTAGCAATACTTTGCTGGAGCGCGCCGGCAAAATTTATCCGCAGGTCGAAGTCGTCAGCCGCATGCCTGACAAATCCCTGCACCGCTACCGCTTCGCCGACTTCTACCGCCGCTCGCGCCAACTTGCCTCCGCGCTGCTCGCCGCCGGCTTGAAGAAGGGCGACCGCGTCGCGACGCTCAGCTGGAATCACTACGCGCACTTCGAATGCTACTTCGGCATCCCCGCTGCGAACGGCGTGCTCCACACACTGAATCTGCGGCTCGCGCCCGAAGAAATCGCCTGGATCGCGAATCACGCCGAAGATCGCTTCATCATCGTCGACGACTGCCTGCTGCCGCTGCTCGCGAAGTTCAAGGACCTGGTGAAGTTCGAGAAGATCATCGTCGTGCCGCTGACCGGCGCGCCGGTGCAGGCGCCGTTCATCGACTACGAGAAGTTTCTTGCCGACGCACCCAGCGGCTTCGACTATCCCGCGCACGACGAGGATGACCCGATCGCGATGTGCTACACCTCCGGCACGACCGGCCGGCCGAAAGGCGTCGTGTATTCGCACCGCTCGATGGTCTTGCACACGCTGGTCGGCAATCAGCCCGATCACTGGAATCTCGCGTCGAAGGACAGCGTGCTGCCCGTGACGCCGATGTTCCACGCGAACTGCTGGGGCATTCCGTACGGCGCGGCGATGATGGGCATCAAGCAGATCTTCCCCGGCCCGCATCTTGGCGCGGCCGATCTGATCGACCTGTTCATGCGCGAGAAGCCGACGTACTCGCTCGGCGTGCCGACGATCTGGATCTCGATCCTGCAACTGCTCGACGCCGAGCCGGAGCGATACAAGCTGCCGCCCGGCGTGCGCATGATCGTCGGCGGCTCGGCCGTGCCGGAATCGCTGATTCGCGGCTTCGCACGACATGGCGCCACCGTGCAGCAAGGTTGGGGTATGACCGAGACGAGTCCGCTTGCAAGCGGCGCATTCGTGAAGCCGGAGCTGCAGCACTACAACGAAGAGCAACGCATCGGTCTCGCGACGTCTGCCGGCATCCCCGCGCCGCTCGTCGATCTGCGCATCATCGGTGAGGGTGACAAAGAGCAACCGTGGGATGGCCACAGCGTCGGCGAGATCCAGGTGCGCGGCAACTTCATCACCGGCAGCTATTACAACGTGCCGAAGGAACCCGACAAGTTCACCGCCGACGGCTGGCTGCGCACCGGCGACGTCGCGAGTCTCGACGAGCACGGCTACATCCGCATCGTCGATCGCACCAAGGACTTGATCAAATCGGGAGGCGAGTGGATCAGCTCAGTGGATATGGAGAACGAGCTGATGGGTCACCCGTCAGTTGCCGAAGCCGCCGTGATCGCAGTGCCCGACGAAAAGTGGAGCGAGCGTCCGCTCGCCTGCGTCGTCTTCCGTCCCGGCAAGACTGCAACCGCCGAAGATCTCCGTGCCCATCTCGCGCACAAATTCGCGAAATGGCAACTACCCGAGCGCTTCGAATTCCTCGAAGCCATCCCACGCACCTCGACCGGAAAATTCTGGAAGACCAAACTCCGCGACAAATATCGCGCCTGACAGATTCGGGTTGTGGAATGAGCTACTCACCCGCTTGCTCCCTGATGGGTGTTTCGCTCTTCTAGCCCTGATCGTCGGCGCAGCCGCGTACTGGACGCTGGGTCTCGGTTACGAGCAACTGCCTCTCCAACCCCGGCTTACCGTCGCACTGCTCCACACCATGATCACCGTTCTTGCGATGCTTCCCGCGATCGTGCTTTGCAATCGGTGGGGTGAGCGCAAACCATGGGTGCTCGTCATTGCGATCCCGATCACGATCGTCATCTGGGTTCTGCTCTTCGGCGTGATCGTGGCGCCAATCACGACAGTGACGCGTTTCCAAAGGATTTCGCCGGCACTAGTGCTGTAGTGAAGGAAGTGCTGTCCGTTTCATGTGGAGCGCTTGCCTTCTATGGCGTCACTACCTCTCTGCATATCCACACAGTCGGTCTTCACTCAGAAATGCACCGCCCGATGTAATCAACCCCACAGAACCTTTTCCTCCCCGGCGATCACCTACGCGCACCGATCCCTTTGATCGATGCGGGCAAAATCCCGAGGATTCGCAATGAAATCGTTTCTCAAGCAGCTCCTTGCTGCTCTCGTTGTTCTTTCAATGGTCGGCTGCACTACTATCCAGCCCCTCTCCGCCAACGGCTCCGAGCTGTCGCACACGCTGAAGAAGGGCGACAAAGTCGAGCTAACGACCACCAAAGGTCAACAGCTCAACTTCAAGGTCGATAGCGTCGATGAAACCGGCCTCCAAGGTGGCGGCCAGCGCGTCGCGTACAACGACATTCAGAGCATCAATCGCAAGGAAATCGACACCAAGAACACAACGTTCGTCGTTCTCGGTATCCTCGCGGCGGGCGCGTTGGCGGCAGCCGCGGGCGGTGGTGGTGGCGGCGGTGGCGGAAGCGGTTACTAAGACCCGCGTTCGATGCGGCAGTGGATGCTCTTCATGCCGCTGTCTTCGGGGTCGTAGTTCGGGTCGTCGGCCGGGAAGGACTCGGTCGTGATGCGCAACGCGGTGATCTCATCCACCGTCCAGAGCTTGCCGTAGCCGAAGCCGCCGGAGTTGCTCGAGCCGCCGACCTGCACCGCGCGCAAGACTTCGGTGCCGCGATTCGAAATACCGTGGATGTACGGCTCGACGACGCGCGGCAGGCCGCCGTACCGGAACTCCAGTAGCAGCTTCTTGCGGATGGCCTCGCAGATGAGGGCTCGTTGTTCTGTCATGGTCCGCGGCCAGGCGGATTGCAGGGGCTGAGACGGGGCCGAGACTAGCGGCGGGCGCAAAGGCTGTCAGTCCGTGGATGCCGTGAGGCTGAAGGCATATCGACCGTGGGTCGTATTATGCTTTCGCCATGGGCCAGTACGTCGGCGCGATCGATCAGGGCACGACCAGCACTCGCTTCATCGTCTTCGATAAGCAGGGCTCGATCGTCGCCGTCGCGCAGAAAGAGCACCAGCAGCTCTACCCGCAGCCGGGCTGGGTCGAGCACTCGCCGGTCGAGATTGCCCGCAATACGGAAGAAGTCATTGCGGTCGCGCTGCAGAGCGCGAAGCTGACCGCGCGCGATCTGATCGCGGTCGGCATCACGAATCAGCGCGAGACCACCGTGATGTGGGATCGCAGCGGCCGGCCGATTCACAACGCACTGGTGTGGCAGGACACGCGAGTCGATCCGCTGGTCGCGTTCTATTCGGGCGAGGGCGGCAAGGACCGCTTTCGTGCCAGCACAGGCCTGCCACTCGCAAGTTACTTCAGCGGCCTGAAACTGAAATGGCTGCTCGATAACGTCGCGGGCGTTCGCCGGAGCGCAGAGGCCGGCGAGCTGATGTTCGGCACGATCGATAGCTGGGTCGTGTGGAATCTGACCGGCGGTGTGCGCGGCGGTCTGCACATCACTGATGTGACGAATGCAAGCCGCACGCAGCTCATGCGGCTCGATTCGCTCGCGTGGGATGACGAGCTGCTCAAGGCGTTCACGATCCCGCGTTCGCTCCTGCCGCGCATCGCGTCGTCGAGCGAGGTGTACGGCGAGATCGCGACAGGTCCGCTGCGCGGTGTGCCGATCGCCGGCATCCTGGGCGATCAGCAGGCGGCGTTGGTCGGTCAAACGTGCTTCCAGCCTGGCGAAGCGAAGAACACATACGGCACGGGCTGCTTCCTCTTGATGAACACCGGCCCGAACCCGGTGTCGTCCGCAGCCGGGCTCGTGACCACTGTCGCGTACCAGCTCGGCAAGCAGCCCGCGCACTATGCGCTCGAAGGCTCGATCGCGATCTCCGGCGCACTCGTGCAATGGCTGCGCGACAACCTCGGGATCATCGCAAAGAGCAGCGACGTCGAAGGGCTCGCGGCGAGCGTGGCGGACAATGGCGATGTCTACATCGTGCCCGCGTTCTCCGGTCTCTACGCGCCCTACTGGAAGGACAGCGCTCGCGGAGTGATCGCAGGGCTCACGCGTTACGCCACACGCGCACACATCGCGCGAGCGGCGCTCGAAGCGACTGCGTATCAGACCCGCGACGTGCTCACCGCGATGGAGCAGGACTCCGGCATCAAACTCAGCGAGCTGCGCGTCGACGGCGGCATGGTCGTGAACGAGCTGCTGATGCAGTTCCAGGCCGATATTCTCGACGTCGCCGTCGTTCGCCCGAAGGTGACTGAGACGACCGCGCTGGGCGCTGCCTACGCGGCGGGACTGGCAACCGGCTACTGGCACAACACCGACGAGCTCACGAAGAACTGGGGCATCGCCAAGCGCTGGGCACCAGCGATGCCGAAAGAACAACGCGGCCGCTTGTACGCCGCCTGGCAAAAAGCAGTCACGCGCTCCTTCGGCTGGGTCGAATGACACCGCAAGCTCAGCTGGATCGCTTCATCGACAAGTTTTCGCCCGACGTTGCGAAGCTGGGCCGCGCCGCCATCGCACGCATGCGCAAGTTCCTGCCGGCCGCGCAGGTCCTCGTCTACGACAACTACAACGCCCTCGCAGTCGGCTTCGGCCCGACCGACCGCAGCACCGACATCGTGTTCTCGATCGCCTTCTACCCGCGCTGGGTCAGCCTGTTCTTTGCGAAGGGCGTCGGCCTGCCCGACCCCCACAAACGTTTGCAGGGCAGCGGCAACGTCGTGCTCACCGAAATCTCCGTCCTCGACGATCCGCAAATCCGTGAGCTGATGCAGCAAGCTCGCGCGCGCTCCGGTGCTTCGTTGCAAACCGGCAAGCGCGGACCTATCGTCATCAAGTCGATCTCGGCGCGGCAGCGGCCACGCCGCACACCAACAAAAACCAAAGCGAGGTCTCGATCATGAGCGCAGTGAACATCTGGGCCGTGCTGGTCGCGGCAGTCTCCAGTTTCGCGCTCGGCGGACTCTGGTATTCGCCGGTGCTGTTCTACAAGGCGTGGAATCGCGAAGCCGGTCGCGGCGAGAATCCCGAGAAGTCGAAGCATCCGGGCCGTGTGTTCGGTATCGCGTTCGTGTTTTCGTTGATCGCTGCGTGGGTGTTCGCGTCCTGGATCGGTCCGCATCCACAGCTGAACGACGCGCTCGTGAAAGGCCTCGCCGTCGGCGCCGGCTTCGTCGCGGCCAGCTTCGGCATCAACTATCAGTTTGCGAACCGCAGCTTCCTGATGTGGGCCATCGACGGCGGTTATCACACCCTGCAGTTCGTGATCTTCGCGCTGGTGCTGTCGCTCTGGCCGTGAGCGCGGCGCTCAAGGAATGGCCGCTCGCGGCCAGCGTCGTTACGACGCTGCTGTTCCTGCTGCTCGGCCAGCAATGGCTGGCGGATCTGTCGAACCCGTTCTGGTTCGCGCTGATGCTGCTGTGGCCGCTCGCTGCGATTCTGGTTTCCGCGTTCGCGCTCGTGCGTCACGCCGAGAGTGTCACGATGTTCGTCGTCATCATGATCGTGCTCAACGGCCTGGTCGGCCTCTGCCTGGTCCTCGGCGGCCTGCGCTATCGCGAGCAGACGCTGAACCTGTATGGCCAATGCATTTCTTGCGGTCATCATCCCGCTCGCCGTGCTGGTGCTGGTCATGCCGACGTTCACGACCACGACGGGCGGCGCGACGTCATCGCCGCTGCAATCCGTGTTTCTCATCTTCATGTCAGTCGGTCTGTACGGCACGTTCCTCGCACTGCAGACCCGCTGGCATTGCGAGCGAATACTTCATCGTGGGCACGGACGGCGAGAGCGCCAGCATGGAGGATGAGGCGCATTACCATGGTCTCGGCGAGCTCCGCTCGCTGCCTTATCACTTGACCCTGCTGGTCAGCATCGTGACCTTCATGCTCCCGCGCACCAACGTTCTGCTCGGCGCCGTGCATCTGCTAATGTTTCTGGCCTACCTGATGCTGCTGTTCGAGAGATGAATGAATACCACTCAGAAATGTGCCGTTGCGCTGACGTTGCTGGTGCTCGCAGGTTGCGAGAACGAGGCGTCCCGGCGTCAACAGATTCCAGTCGTTCTGGCTGACAAAGGTGAACCGGTCACGCTGCACATCCCCCGCGGGTACATCGAAGAGCCCAAGAAGCCCGAAGGTGTTCTGCCCAACGTGATCCTCAGGATTGAGGCCAAGGATTTTTCAGAAGCGGCAGTGTTCGCGCCTGAATCCGAAGTTCGCGTGTTGATCGAGCCCACGGCGAGCGCAGTCGATGCTGCACACAAGCTGCAGGCGGCGGCCTTGCTCAAGCACAAGTCCGCGGAAGACGCGATCGTGAAATCGGCTGAATTGTCGAAACCGGGCTTGATTGCGTACACGTACCCGAACGCGAAGGCCAGCGACGACGCGAAGGCGTACTACCTCAAGTCGAAGAGCGGCGATGTCTTCGTCGAGTGCCGCAGGTCGGTCTGCAAGGCGTACAAGACATGGAAGAAGCTGGTGCACTTGCGCTTCGACTATCAACCCGTGCAGACGGCAGATGTCGAGCAGGTGGATGCAGCGGTCGATGGCATGCTGCAATCCTTCGCGCCCGAAGCGAAACGCTAGCTGGTGCCGGGGGAAGAAACAGGGGCAAAACTCAGCAGCGCAGCAATTGCTGCACTGCTGAGTTCTACGCCCTTTTCTTCCCCCGGCACCGCTCACGGCATTTTCTTCCCCCGGCACCGCTCACTTCGGCCGTGAGATTTCCTGCGTCCGCAGCCATTGCGTGACCATCTTCGAGCGGTCTTCGGAGACGCCGAGGCTGCGCAGCGCGTAGTCCGTCATTTCGAGAGCGAGCTCCAGCTCACCCATGACGGCGCGATCCACTCCCTGGCCGATGAGATACTCCAACTCGCTGGCACTGTGTGTGCGCACGACGATAGCGATGCGCGGATTGCGCTCGCGCGCCAGTTCGAGCGTTCGCGGCACCTGAAAGCCATCGGGCGATGCGATCACGAGCAGGCGCGCGTGCTCGATTGCCGCGAGATCCAGCACGCCGGCCGCAGAAGCATCGCCCTGTATCGCGACGGTGTTCTGCCCGGAGCACCGCGCCCTTGGGCATCGCTACAGGCCGGCTATCTCACGAGCGCGACGTCGAGCGGGCGGCTGTCCGCTCGGCCGCGATCGTCGACAGTTCGGACGACGTAGTGGCCCGAGCCGTGCGGGTTCCACGCGAGTGCAATGCCGGGCGCGCTGGTTCCGACGTAGCTTTCATCGACGAACCAATGCAGGCGCCGAACCTCGCTATCCGCATTCGCAGCGAGCGGCACTGGCTCGTTGCCGACGCGGCCGGCGCGAATCGTGTAAGTCGCGGCGGTGACCGGCGAGGTGATGTGCGGCGGCGTGCCGCTTGGGAGATCTCGCTGGCAATCGGCCGCGGGTGGCGGGCGACGACGCGGCATGCCGGCTTGCGCGAACAGCTGCAGCAGCTCGGTCGGCCAATACTCGAACACTTCCGACCGCGTGAATTGCGGGTCATAAGGCGGACACGCCTGGTCGCCCGTACGCGTGTCGATCCACACGCGTCGATGGACCTGACTCACACGGATCGGCGAGATGCCCGGGATGTACCAGGTGCTCACCGTCTGCGGGCACTCGGCGTTCGGCAGATCGCCCGATGCGCTGCAGACATCGACGCGCTCCAGTCGCGGCGGCTGACGATAGGCTGGCTCGATGAGCTTGCTGGTCGCGCCGATCGCGTCGACGATGCGGAAGAACAGCGGTGCAGCCGTCTGCACGCCGACGAATGCCGGATTTCCGGAACCGTCGAAGTTGCCGACCCACACGACGAGCACGTACGGCCCGAACACGCCGGCCGTCCACGCGTCGCGGAAGCCCCACGAAGTACCGGTTTTCCACGCGACGGGCACGCTGCTGCGGCGCTGGGCGAAGGCGTCGTCGGGACGCGGCGCGCTTCGCAGCATCTCGAGCGTCATGAAGCTTGCTTCTTCAGAGAGCAGGCGCGGGCCGGGCTCGTTGCGCTCGTCCGCCAGATACCGCAGCGGCGCCAGGCGGCCGCGATTCGCGAGCATCGCGTAGAGCGTGGCGAGCTCTTCCGGCGTGACTTCGCCGCCGCCGAGTGTGAGAGCGAGACCGTAGTGTCTTTCGCTCGCGAGATGCGAGACGCCTGCGACTTTCAGAAAATCGTAGAGGTTCGGCTGCGAGAGCTGCGCCGACAGCGCGACCGCGGGCACGTTGCGCGAACGCGCGAGCGCTTCCGTCGCGGTGATCGGACCGACGAAGCGACCGTCGAAGTTCTCCGGGCTGTACGGACCGAACGAAGTCGGCGCGTCCTTCAGCACCGTGAGCGGATGGATCAGGCCTTGATCGATCGCGAGCGCGTAGATGAATGGCTTGAGCGCGGAGCCCGGCGAGCGCTTCGCAAGCGTGCCGTTCACCTGGCCGTCGATCGCGGCTGAGTTGAAATCGGCAGAGCCGATCATCGCGCGCACGGACATGTCGCGATAGTCGACGAGCATCGCGGTCGCGTTGTGCACGCCGGTGCTGCTGCGCTCGCGGATGTAGTTCGCGAGGACGCGTTCGATCAGGGATTGCAGTCGCGAATCGAGCGTGGTGCGAATCGAGTGATCCTCAGCCTTCTGCAATACATAGTTCGTGAAGTGCGGTGCGCTGAACGGCAGCTCGCGCATCGACCCGAACTGCAACGCCATCGCGACGTGCTGCGACGAATCCGCCGCCCGGGGATGCTCCTCGACCCAGCGTGCGAACAATCGCTGGCGCGCGCTGCGCAGCTCTTCGCCTTCGCGTCCGGAGGGTGCCCGCCGCGCGGGCGATTGCGGAATCAGCACCAGCGCCAGTGATTCGGCGATGTCGAGCCGCGCGGCGGGCTTGTCGAAATAGATGAGGCTGGCGGCGCCGACGCCCTGGATGTTCCCGCCATACGGCATCAGGTTGATGTGCGCTTCCAGGATCTCGCGCTTCGAGTAGCACATCTCCAGCTGCACCGCGCGCACGATCTGCTGCAACTTGCCGCCGACGCTGCGCGTGTTGAGGCCGTACATCAGTCGCGCGAGCTGCATCGTGATCGTCGAGCCGCCCATGTGCGGACCGCCGGAGGAGCTGGAGAATGCAGCGCGTGCGAGCGCGGCCGGATTGAATCCCGCATGCCGATAGAAGTGCTGGTCCTCGTGCAGCAGCAGCGCGTCGACGAACTCCTGCGTCGCTTCGTTCAGCGGCGTCCACAATCGATACTGCTGATCGCTCGCAAGCGTCAGTCGCAACAGTCGTCCATGCTCATCGAACACTGCGGTCGACGAGGGAATACGCGTTGCTAACGGCTCGCGCGGCGCGAACCGAATGCCGATCACTGCCGCAGTTACAACGGCAACGATAGCCAGCGACGCGACCACGGCTTTCACGGCCGCGACACCTCCAGCTTGCCCGCGGCCGAGCGGCCGACGACGCTGCGCTCGTACATCGCCTCGCCGTATGCGGGCGGCACGACGTAGTTGCCGACGTTGGTCGCCTTGATGCGATAGACGATCTCCGACATGTCCTTGGTCGCGTCGACATAGAACACGACGCGATCCTCGCGCATGTCGGCGTACTGCATCTGTGCCTTGGTCGCGCCGACGCACACCTGGCAATTCCAGCCCGTGTAGTCCTCGCGATAGTTCTCGTTGTCGTTCTCAGCGCTGGCTTCGAGGAACGGCGTCTGCGCTTCCTGCGACGGTACGACCAGCTCGAAGCCGCCCGGCAGCAGATCCACCAGCGCCATGCTGGAGACGTAATCGCGACCGATGCTGCGGAACTTCAGATGCACGTCGACCTGCTGACCCATCTGGATGCCGGTCAGCACCTTGCCGCTCGCGTCTGTGTACTCACGCAGCACTTCGAAGCCCTTGCGCAGCGCCGTCGTCGGCGGCTTGCGATCGAAGCCGGACTGCTCGATCGTGTAGTACGCGTTCAGCTCCGAATTGTTCGTGAAGCGCAGCGCCGCCGCCTGCTCGCTGAAGGGCGTCTTCGGGAACGTCACCTCTGCAAGCTCCAGCGCGTCCACACGCTTGTCCTTCAAGACTTCCGCCAGCGCCAGATTGCGGGCGGCTCCCTGCGTCGCACTCGCGTACGCGTCGAGCGCCAGCAAGGTCGTGCCGGCCGACAGCGATTGGTAGTAGCCTTCGTTCACTCGTTGCACGAGCGTTGTCAGCACGTCCTTCGGCAGGTCGCGCAGTCGCTCCGGGAAGTGCTTCGAGATGATGAACAGCAGCAGCGCGTCGCGCGTCATCGGATCGTTGTACATGTCGTCCCACGCGCCAGCGCCGAACTTCGTGCGGCCGATCAACTGATTCGCGTCGCGCTCCTGGCGCATGAGATCCAGCGCGGCCGCGAGCCAGGCGGCAGTGAGATCCGATTCCCACTGGCCGCGATAGCGCTCTTCCAGTCGCTTGCGAGCGGCGGCGATCTCAGTCGACGTCCGTGTTCCTTGCCGCGTCAGCAAGTAGATCGCGTATGCAGTCTGCCGCTCGTCGACCAGATTGTTGCCGTCGCGCGCAGCGATCGAGCGCAGGTAGGCGTTGCCACTGCCGATCAGATCGCCGGGGACCGGCTCGTCGCGTTCCGCTGCTTCGAGCAGGAAGTGCTGCGCATAGAGCGCAACGAATTCGACGACCTGCTCGCTGCCGGGCCAGAGCTTGTATGCGCCAGCGTCGTTCTGGCGTGCACGCAGCTCGCCCACGAGCCCTGCGATATCCGCCCCGGTCTCGGTGCGCACATAGCCGAACTCTGGCCGCGCCTTCAGCAGAATGGCCGGCATCGCCTGGCTCACGATCTGCTCGGTGCACGCGTACGGATAGTGCCCGAGATAGCTCACGAAGCCGTGCGCGAACTGCATCGGCAGCATGGAGGCGCCGGCTTCGAGCGTGCGGAAGTGCGGATACAGCGCACGATCGATAGCGATCTCGCGCTGCCCGCGCTCCAACAGACCCGCCTTGATCTGCGTCATGTACGGCGTCGCCGGCCGGACGCTGAGGTCGATGCGGCGCGACGCGCCGGCAGTGCCCGCTTTCGCGGTGAATGTGAGATTCGCGGGTCCGAGCTCATCGCGCGTCCGTACGCGGAAGCGCACGGAGCCTTCGCGGCCCTCGGCGATTTTTGCGGATTGCGTGCGATCGCCGACGACTTCGAGCGCAGGGTCGGTCTGCAGCGTGACTGCGACAGTCGCGCTCTCGCCGGAGCCCTCGACGTTGTTCGATACGCCGACGCTCACGTCGAACTCGTCGCCCGGCGTCACAGTCGTCGGCGCGTTCGGCGACAACACGAAGTCACCGCGTACGACGGTGCGTCCGTCGAACACGCCGATGCGCTCGCTCGACACCGCAACAGCCATCACGCGCAGCGTGCCGTTGAAGTAGTCGGGCACGAGGTACTTCAGCTCACGCGGGGTCGCGTCTGCTTCGACGATGCCCGACCAGTACGCAACCGGCTTTTCGCCTTTGCGGCGGAACGGATTGAGATGCTTACCGATCAAGCCTTCCGCGTCGCCGCCCGGCGCGGCGCCGAGGCCGAGCTGCCGGAACTCCGGCAGGATCAGGTCGAGGATCTGCAGCGTCGACACTTCCAGTGCGCGCTTGGCGAAGAAGTGACCAAGCGGATCGGGCGTGCGATAGCTCGCGACCTGCAGGATGCCTTCGTCGACTGCGAACAGCACGATGCGCGACGGCCGCGCAGAGCTATAGCGGAATGTGACTTCCTGTCCCGGCTTCGCGAGGGCAGGGGATTCGACGCTGACTTGATTGCGTCGCGCATCGACATCGATCGAAAACGGCTGCACGCCGTACGACAGCGGGCTCGTGTAGATCTCGGGCGAACCGGCGTCGCGCACGAAGGTCACGGTGACGTACGCGTTGCCTTCGAGACCCTCCGGCAGCTGCAGTCGTTGCACCGAGCTGGTCGTCGAAGTCTTGAACCAGTGCCACGCGTACACGCGCTCACGTTCGATCGTGATCAACCCCGCGCCTGCATACGGCGCGCGAATCGACAGCTCTACTTCCTCGCCGGGCGCATAGTCGCGTTTCGAGAGCGTCAGCTCCAGCTCCGCATTCTTCTCCAGCGCGCGCGTGACGTTACCTTCGCCTGCGACCTGATAGTCGAAGCGCGCCAGACGCTCGCCTTGAGCATCGCGCACTTCGTACGCGAAATTGCCGGGCGCATCGGTCGCCAGCGGCAGGTCGAAGCCATTCGCTGCGATGGCCAGCGGCTTCTCCTGCAGCGTCGTCTCCTTGCGCCGCGACTCATATTTATAGGTGCCGTTCTGCTGACGCATGAGCACTGAGACGAATCGCGTCTCGAGTCGCGCGAGCACGAGCTTGTCGACCGCCGCGGCACGTGCCTGCGGATTGATCGCGATCAAGTGAACGTTGCGAGTGCCGCCACGCGACAGGTACTGCAGATCGCCGTCGGCCTTGTAGCCGATCAGGAACGGCATGCTGGATACGAGCTGCGCCGCTTCCGCAGTCACGCCGCGACCGCCATCCGCCTCGAAGCCCTGCGTGACGAGATGCATCCGATACGTCGCACGCGCGAAGCGCTGCAGATTGAGCGTGAGCTTGGCGTCGCCTTTCGCATCGGTGGTGGTATCGGGCAACTGCTCCGTGTAGCCCTCGCGTGCGTACTGCGGGTCGTAGAACGTGTAATCCGGGAACGCGCGGAACGAAGGAATGCTCGGGTTGAGCGTCAGCTGTGCGGTGATGCGACGGTTCTCCGCCGGCGTGCCGAACAGATTCTCCAGGTGCACATGACCTTCGAGCGCTTCGGGCGCGACCCAGCCGTCGAGCGATTCGGTCGAGAACCCCGCCTTCATGCGCAAGCGATCCGGCTGGAAGTCGCGTACCTGCACCGTCGTCGAACCGATCAGGTCCGAGTTGTACTGACTGCGCACGATCGACAGCGACAGCGTGTACGTGCCGGTCGGCGACGTTGCTTTCGTCGGATGCAGGATCTCGCCGAAGCCGGCGGCGCCAGCGAGATATGTCTCGCGTCGCACGACGATGCCGCGCGGGTCGGTCACTTCCAGGCGCAGCGGCAAGCGATCGAGATCGCCGCGCCAGTCCTGGCTACGCACGATCGCCGCCGCGCGGATCTCCTCGCCGGGCCGGTAGATCCCGCGATCGGAGAACAAATACGCCGCGAGCGCGCCGCGGTCGGCGTTGCTTTCCACGCCGCCGACGTCGAAGCGCGAGAAGTCCAGCGCTCGGTCGCGTACATCGAACGGTAGGAAAGAGCTATCGCCGCCGCGTCGTGCGAGATACAGCACCGGCGCGCGCTCGTTCTTGAAGCTCGCGAGATCCGGGAAGCGCACGTGGCCAGCGCTATCCGTCGTCTCGCTGAGCGCGGGCAGGCCGTTTCGTCCAATGATCTCGACAGTCACGCCGGCAAGCGGCGCACCAGTCGCGATCGATTGCACGAACACATCGTGCGAGCGGTCGACCGAGCGTTTCGCGACCAGACCGAGATCGGTCACGACGAGCAGTCGCCCGTCTGACAACCCACCTGTGTTGTTCCATTGCGTGCTGTACTCGCGCGCAG
>Ga0207674_10004679_pt1 | contig 16430 bp, 15 predicted proteins | sample KBSCornC72_FD_184303 | JGI IMG/M metagenome (GOLD analysis project Ga0207674, IMG submission 184303) | Corn rhizosphere microbial communities from Kellogg Biological Station, Michigan, USA - KBS Corn C7-2 (SPAdes) (version 2) | ecosystem: Host-associated > Plants > Roots > Rhizosphere > Soil ... | reverse complement strand
AGGAGGAGGTGCCGGCCGGCTGGACCCACCGCGCCCGGGCCGCGATCGACGAGGTTCGCCGACGCCTGCCGGATCTGGACAACCTCATCCGACTCAACGACATCTTTCTCGCCCGTACGGTCGGGGTGGGCGTCCTGACGCCGGAGGCGGCCGCCGCGTACGGGGCGTCGGGGCCGGTCGCCCGGGCCAGCGGGCTCGACTTCGACCTGCGGCGGGACGAGCCGTACCTGGCCTACGGGGAACTGTCCGTTCCGGTGGTTACCAAGACCACCGGTGACTGCCACGCCCGGTTCGAGGTCCTGCTTGACCAGGTCTACGTGTCCCTCGACCTGGCTCAGGCCTGCCTGGACCGGGTCGACCAGCTCACCGGGCCGGTCAACGTACGTCTGCCCAAGGTGGTCAAGGCCCCCGAGGGGCACACCTACGCCTGGACCGAGAATCCGCTCGGCATCAACGGCTACTACCTGGTCTCGCGGGGCGAGAAGACACCGTGGCGGATGAAGCTGCGCACGGCGTCGTACTCGAACGTGCAGGCGCTGTCCAAACTGATCCCCGGCTGCCTGGTGCCCGACCTGATCGCGATCCTGGGCTCGATGTTCTTCGTGGTGGGCGACATCGACAAGTAGCCGCCGTTTCAAACTGCCGAGATCTTGGAGTCCCGTCGCCCCTATGACGACCACGAGCCTCCAAGATCTCGGGATCGGGTGGTTCGGAGAGCCGGGGTCAGCGCCAGTCGCCGTGGCGGGAGCGGCGGCCGGCGGACTCGTCGTCCTGGTAGCCCTGGTAGCGGTTCGGCTCCTGGCCGGCGCCGTGCTGGCCGGACGTGGTCTCATAGGCGTTCCCGCCGGAGCGGCCGTAGTCGGTGCCGCCGGTGCGCTCATATTCGTTGCCCGCCGTCGGACCGTACTGGGTGCCGCCGTAACTGGGCGTGCCGCCGCCGTACTGCGCGCCGCCGTACTGCGCGCCGCCGTACTGCGCGCCGCCGTACTGCGCGCCGCCGTACTCGGCGCCGCCGGTGGCCCGCACCGCGGCGGCGTGGGCGCGGGTGTAGTCGGTGGTGTCGCCAACCCGGCCGGGCTCGGTGCCGCCGCGCCGGCCGTCGCCGTTCGCGCCGCCGTACTCAGGGCCGCCAGCCGGCCGGCCGTAGCCAGTACCGCCGTGCTCCGGGCCGCCAGCCGGCCGGCCGTACCCGGTCCCGCCGTATTCAGTACCGCTCTGACCGCCGGCCCGGCCGAAACCGCTGCCGCCGCCCTGGCCGCCTGCCCCGCCGTACTCCGTGCCGCCACCGGCCCCACGGCCGTACTCGCCGCCGCCGTTGCTCGCGGCCCGGCCGTACTCGCCGCCAGCCGCGGCCCGGCCGTACTCAGTGCCGCCGCCGTACTCACTGCCGCCGCCGTACTCCGTGCCGCCGCCGTACTCCGTGCCGCCGCCGTACTCCGTGCCGCGGTACTGCGCCGCCGCCGGCACGGGCTCCTCGGTCCGCGCGGCCCGGCCGCCAGCCCACGCCGGAACCGGATCGCCGCTCGGGGCCGCCGGCAACGCCGGCCGCGGCGCATCCACTCGGGCTGGCTCCGCGCGGGACGGCTCGGCGCCGCCCCACGCCGGCTGAGCGCCACGGTCGCCGCCCCACGCCGGCTCTCCGGTAGCGCCACCGGCACCCCATGCCGGGTCGGTGGCGCGTTGCTGCGCGGCGTCGGCCCGCAGATCCGACCAGTACCGCGAGTCCTCGTCACCGTCGTCGCGGCGCCGACGTCCGCCGGCGGACTGGGCGGGCACGGCGGCCGGCTGCGCCTCGCGCTGCACCATCGAGGCCCAGCGGTCCTGCGTGCGCATCTGTGCGGCTGTGTCGTCGACGCGGAACTCGGAGTTCCGCTCCCCGACGTGCACCTCGCGCGCCGACGACCAGCCTCCGGTCGGCTCGTCGTCCTGGCGGGCCCGGCGGGCACCGGCGTAGCCGTCCCGGTCGGTGTACTCGTCGCGGCCCCGAACCTCGGCCTGGTAGCCCTCGTGCTCGCCGCGCCGCTGGCCGGGAACGGCGCCGGGGGCGGCCGGGCTGCCGTACACCGAACCGGTGCGATCGCCGAAGGCGGTGTCGTCGATCGTGGTCTGGCGGGTGGTCACCTGCACCGTCTCGGTGTGGCGGAACACGCCGCCCGGCACGCCCGCGACGCCCGTCACCGGCGCATGGCCGCCCCCGACGGGCGTCGGCGCGGCGAGGTGGTTGCGCTCGACGTGGCTGCGCAGGACCTCGATCTGGCCGCGCAACGCCTCGACGGTGTCGCCGAGCGCGGCGATCTGCTCCCCCAGCACCCGGTGCGACGCCTTGGTGGCGCGCGAGATGTCGGCCCGGATGTCGCCGCGCAGCGCCTCGACCTCGTCGCCGACGTAGGCCTCGACGTCGCTGCCGGCGCGCCCGCCGACACCGGCCCGGGCCAGCACCGACCCGAGCGCGACGAGCACCACCGCGAGCATCGCCAGTGCGCCGCCGGCCCGCAGCAGGCCGCCCGCGCTACCGAGGACGATCAGCGTGCCCGCCACGGGGGCCAGGGCGATGGCAATCCAGAGCAGTACCAGCGGCGCCGTTGGCGCGCGCCGGTCCGTGTCCTCGGCCGACATGGGGTTAGACCATACCGATCACGAAGCGTGGTCGCCACGCCGGCCGAGGATCGAAAGTTGTGAAAAAGTCAGCTGGCGAGCGCGCCGTCGGACGAGAACACCAGCCCGATGCTGATGGATCCGGTCGTCAGGGCGTTCTTGGTCTGCGGGCCACCGGCGTCGAGCGAGGAGAACTTGCCCACCTTCAGGTTGTAGGTGGTCTCCAGCCCGGGCTGGCAGAACGGCCGCTGCGGGCACTCCGGCGGGCCGCCGAGCACGGTCGCCGCGCCGGAGCACTTCGACGCGAAGTCGCTGAGCGTCTTCAGGCTGTACTTGTCGGCAAGGGCCTTGGTGACCGCGAACGCGTTCTGGTCGGCCGCCTTGGACGCCTTGCCCACCTTCAGCCCGACCTTGCCGGCCAGGTCGGTGAGCGCGGTGACCGTCTTGTCGACGTCACCCGAGGCGACGGGCTGCGCGGAGGCGCCATTCACCTTCTTGTTCAGGAACTCGGTGAACGTACCGGCGTACTCCGGCACGACCTGGATCTCGCCCTTCTCCAGCGACGGCTCGTACAGTTCCCGGTTGCCGATCGACTGGACCGTCGACGTGTAGCCGGCCGCGTCCAGGGCGATCTTGTACAGGGCGCCGAGGGTCTTGTTCTCGCTGAAGTTCGCCGCACCGATGACGACGTTCCCGCCCGGGCCCTTGGCCAGCCCGTCGGTGAGCTTCTCCGCGGTCGCGAAGTCCTTGGCGGCGACCTCCGGCGTCTTGCGGTCGACGTCGACCGCCTTGTTGAGCGCGATGAGCTTCGACGTGTCGAGGGCGCTGGCCACCTTGTCCAGGGCCGCGAACAGCGCCGGGTCGCCGGCGACCTTCGCGTTCGCCACCGCGATGATGTTGTCGGCCGTCTGCAGCTTCTTGTCGTCGTCGAGGACGACGAGCTGGTTGCCGGCGATCGGCGCGCACCCGGCACCGGACGCCTTGTCGGCCTCCTTGGTTCCGGAGGAGCCCTCGCCGCCACAGGCCGCGAGAGCGATGGAGGCAGCGGCCAGCATGAGGCCGACGGCTGATCGGGTTATGCGGTTTCGCATGGCAGTTCGCATCGCTGCCCGCCTTCCGTGTCCCGGCTCGCCCGTCGAGCGGGCGGCCGCGTGTCCGACGGGCGACGACAGACGCCCGCAGCACCTACACAAGCGCGCCGAGACTCCGGCGGCAACCGGAACCGCATCACGAGTTGGCTACGTCATACCGCTTACGCGCGGCGCGCCTCCCGCAGCGGTCGCGGCGTCACCAGGCGCTGCAACAGCGCGCCCAGCCCCTCCACCACCAGGGCCAGGACGACGACGAGCAGGCCGCCGGCCAGGATCTGGCCGCCGGCGGCCGCGACCCCGAGCCCGAACCCGGCCGCGATGATGGTGCCCAGCCCGCCGCCGTTGACGAACGACGCCAGCGCCGCCGTGGCCGCCACCTGCACGGCCGCGGTGCGCAGCCCCGACGCCAGGTACGGCACGGCGAGTGGCAGTTCCACCCGCCACAGCCGCTCCCAACTGCCCATGCCCATGCCCCGCGCCGCGTCGCGCACCTCCGGGTCGATCTCGCGCATGCCGGTGAACGCGGTGGCGAGCAGCGGCGGGATCGCGAAGACGGCCAGGGCCACCACCACCGGCAGCCGGCCGAAGCCGAGACCGGTCAGCGGCAGCACGGTGAGCAGCGCCAGCACCGGGATCGCGAGCGTGATGTTGGACATCACGACGATGAGGTTGCCGCCGCGGTTGGAGCGCCCGAACGCGATCCCGATCGGCCAGGCGACGACCATCGCCAGCGGCAGCGCGCCGGCCATGATGAGCAGGTGCTCGCGCAGGCGGACCAGGATGCCGTCGGGGTTCGTCCAGTTCAGCGGGTCGTTGAGCCAGACGATCATGTCGCTGAAGTAGTTCATGCAATCGCCTCGCTCCGCTCGCTCACGCGGCCCGCCTCCGCCACGGCGTCAACGCGCGCCCGATCAGCAGCAGGATCGTGTCGAACACGAGCGCCAGCAGTACGCAGAGGATGGCCGCCGTCGCGATCTGCGCCTTGTAGAAGTTGTTGCGGAAGCCGTCCATCAGCAGGCTGCCCAGCGCGCCGTTGCCGATCAGCGCGCCCACCGTGACCAGCGCGACGGTCGACACCGTCGCCAGCCGCACGCCGGTGAGCATGCCGGGCAGGGCCAGCGGCAACTCCACCCGCCAGAGCCGGGCCAGCTTCCCGTAGCCCATGCCGGTGGCGGCCTCCCGCACGTCGGCGGGCACCTGGATCAGCGCGGTGAGGGTGCTGCGCACGATGACCAGCAGCGCGTAGATGACGAGCGCCAGCACCACGGCCGACCGCAGCGACGGCATCAGCGGGCCGACGAACGCCAGCAGCCCGAGCGATGGGATGGTGTAAAGCACCCCGGTCAGGCTGAGGATCGGGCCGGCCACCGGCCGGACCCAGTACGCCACCACCGCGAGTAACACCCCCAGCACAGTGGCGATGATCATGGCTTCAACTGTGAACTTGACGTGCTCGATGAGCGCGGCGCGAATAGTCTCGGCGTTGTCCTGCACGTACTGCCACGAGAACCAGGGATTGCCCGCCTTGGCTTCGGCGAGAGAGGACATACGTGGACGGTACCCGAACTGCGGCTCCGATAAATCTTGAGCGAGTCCGCAAGCAGTACCCGGACGGCACCGTCGCCGTCGAGAGCCTGACGATGGATCTGGCCGCCGGCGAGACGACCGTCCTCATCGGACCGTCCGGGTGCGGCAAGTCCACGGTGCTCCGCATGATCAACCGGCTGATCGAGCCGACCGGCGGCACCATCCGCGTCGACGGCGTCGAGGTCGGCGGCCAGGACGCGGCGAAGCTGCGGCGCAGCATCGGCTACGTCATCCAGAACGTCGGGCTGTTCCCGCACCAGACGATCCGCACCAACGTCGGCACGGTGCCCCGCCTGCTCGGCTGGCCGAAGGCCCGCATCGGGGAACGCACCGACGAACTGCTGACGCTCGTCGGCCTCGACCCGGAGCGCTACGGCAGCCGATACCCGCACGAGTTGTCGGGCGGCCAGCGCCAGCGCGTCGGCGTCGCCCGCGCCCTCGCGGCCGACCCGGTGGTGCTGCTCATGGACGAGCCGTTCTCGGCCGTCGACCCGATCGTGCGCACCCGCCTGCAGGACGAGTTCCGCCGCCTGCAGGAGACGGTGCGAAAGACGGTCGTGCTGGTGACCCACGACATCGACGAGGCGGTGCGCCTCGGCGACCGCATCGCGGTGCTCTCCGAACACGCGCACCTGCAACAGTTCGCGCCGCCGGCCGAGCTGCTCGCCGCGCCCGCCAACGACTTCGTCCGCGAGTTCGTCGGCGGCGACCGCGGCATCAAGCTGCTCGCCGTCACGCCGATCCCGCGCGAACGGTTGAATCCCATCGGCGGCCTGTCGAAGGCCCCCGCGGACCGTCCCGTGGTTTCCGCCGACGCGACCCTCCAGGAGGCGCTCGCGGTGATGCTGCGCGAGGGCAGCAACAGCGTCGTCGTCACCTCGAACGGGACGCCGGAGGGCGTGCTGACCGCCGACGACATCGTGGCGACACTGGCCACACCGGGAAAGCCGGCTCCCGTCGTCGAATAGCTTTCGAACAGAAATGCCAACGGCCCGCCGGATTCCGGCGGGCCGTTGCCACGGGACCGGCTATGGTCGACGGCCCGCCATCGAAGCGAGGCCGACGATCCAGCCGACGATCAGTCCGTACGTCGAGCCGCCCGTGGCGGCGACGACGGCGCCACCCGGGCCGGGATCCGACACGATGAACGCGGTGATGAGCGCGGCGAGCGCGGCGGCGAAGATGAACGCGGCCCAGCCGATCAGGAACGACGCGACGCCGCCGCGTGCCCGGGACAGTTGCGAGCCTGCCATCAGCGTGATGAACCCGAACGTGAAGACCACCACCAGGATCGCCTTCAGGCTGGCGGCGAGCAGGTCACGCAGAGGAACGTCGTCGTCGATCCACCACGCGGGCCAGGCCAGCGTTTCCAGAAAGATGCCGCGGTTGGCGTCGTCGACCCAGTCCCGGTACCAGGGACTGCCGAATATCAGCACAAGAATGAACGCGACGAAAGCTCCCACGCTCGCCGCGGTCCGGTAACCCCGACCGAATGCCATGCCGGGGTGATGTCCGCGGCCATCAATTCCTAAACAGGTATCACTTCGAGAGGTAGTCGATGAACGCGGCCCGCAACAGCGGCTCGGATTCGCCGTAGCCGTGGCCGGTCAGTTCGCGCCACAGGGCGACCGCGTCGTCGATCGCGCCGAAGGTACCCAGTGACCCGTCGAGCGACCCCGTGTCGTCGTCGGCGTGCGGCAGGTGACGCAGCACCGACCAGAAGAACTTGACGTCGCCCTGCCGGCGCGCCTTGGCGAACGCCCGGTGCCGCAACTCCTCAGTGGACAGTGCGTCGAGTTCGGCCACGCTCTCGGTCATGACGCAACCCCGCTCCGCGGTGTCGCGCCCTGACCGGGCGGTCTGAGCCTGACGATGCCCTCGCTGCGCTCGGTCATGCCCCCAACCTAGTGGCTGGCCCAGCGCTCGTCCCACCGACGGTCCTCCGGGGAGCGCTCGGACGGGTGCGGCGTCCACACCGGGGACTGGCTGGCGCTCCAGGCGTCGTCGATCTCGGGCTCGTACGGCTGCTGCGCCGGGGCCTCCGCCGCGACGACCTCGGGCACCGGCTTCGGCCGCCCGAGCGCCTCCACCAGCCGGCTCACCATTAGCCCGACAGCGATAGCGGCGGCCGCCAGCGCGAACACGCTGACCGCGCGGTCCTCGGCGGCCGCGTAGCGGGACAGCAGCGTCAGGCCGATCACCGCCAGGGCGGTGCCGAAGAGGCCACCGTGGCGCCCGTACACCGACGTGCCGCCGAGCAGCGCCGCGCCGAGCGCGAGCACCATGAGGCCGAAGCCGTTCTCCGTCGGGACGATCTCGCGGGTGTCGAGCGCGAGCAGCACCCCGGCCGCCGCCGCGAGGATCGACGAACCGGTGAGGGCGAGGGCCGCCGACACCGCGCCCCGGCCGCGGATCGACGGGTCGCCGACGGGCCGGTACCGGCCCGTGGCCCGCCGCAGCGCCGGCACCAGGCCGAGCACGCCGCCGAGGACCGACAGCGCGACGAAACCGGCGAACCAGTAGACGGCGTGGTCGCCTGGCCGGTAGGCGCCGGTGACCACCTCGGCCGGCCCGCGGTGATCCTGGATCCACACGATCAGGCCGAGCCCGGCGGCGAGGCTCGCCGCCCACGCCGGCACCTGGAACGCGGTGACGGCGATCGCCATCGCCACCCCGGCCGCGGCCGCGAGCAGCCCGGTGACGCCGGCGGTGACGAGGATGCCCCGATCGGAGTTCTCGGCGAAGAACACGCCGGCCGCGATCGCGATCGGGCCGAGCGCGAGGTTGGGCACCGCCGCGCGCAGGCTCAGCGCCATGCCGACGGTGACCGCGCCGACCACGGCCGTCTGGAGGTAGAGCTCGCGTAGGGCGGCGCCGCGGAGCGTCGCGGGATCGGCCCGCCACAACAGGAGGCCGACGGCCGCCGCGCCGAGCAGCAGCACGATCTCCCAGCCGAAGTGGACGGCGAGCCGGTCGCGCGGGCCTTTCACCGGCTCGGGAACGGGCGACGGCGCGGGCTCCGGCGCCGGATCGAGGCCGAGCGTGCTGTCGGTGCCGTAGTCGGTGGACTGGTAGTCGCCGATCGGATACGTGCCCGGGGTGTAGGCGGTGCTGCGCGGGGCGGGTTCCTCGGCGTACCCGAGGTCGGTCGCCTTGCGTGCGGCGACGCTCTCCCGGTAGGCGAAACTGTCGCGGAATGCGGGGCTGTCGCGGAATCCGTCGTCCGCGCGGTCGTCGTAGGTCACGCCCGCCTCCACCTTGTGCAAGCAATTGCAGCGACGGTACCTGCGCGGTGCACACGCGGGTACCCCCAGAGGCGTTTCGGGCTGCTAAGGGGCGATCAGCCGTCGGCTTCCTGCGTGTCCGGTTCGGCGCTCTCGCCGGCCCATCCTGGCTGGGACGGATCGCTGCCGGGTGGCGGTGGCGGCACCCGGCAGGCCCGCTCCAGCATCAGCGCGGCCGCGACGAGCGCGGCCGAGCCGACCAGGCCGACCACCGCGGGCCGGAGGTCCTTCTCGGCCTCGGCGAGCCGGCCCTGCTCGGTCACCAGCCAGGCGACCAGCCCGCCGTACAGCCCGGTGAACAGAGCGGCGGCCAGCGCGGAGGCCTTGGCCAGCACCACATACCGGGCGACGAGCAACGGGTCGACCGGCTCGGTGCCCTTCCGCCTGTCGATGCGGGCCTTGGTGTTGATGGCCGCGGCGAACTCCAGGGCGGCCAGCGCGAGCAGGGTCAACCCGGGCAGCCAGGGGATCGACGGGAAGTCGCCGTACAACCGGCTGATCGCGAGCCACGACAGCGCGGCCGTGGCCAGCCCGGCGACGATCAGCGTGGAGGCGCTGGTCGGTCGCATGCTCGGGCCGGGTTCGTTCCCGTTCCTCTGTTGGGGCCGATCGTCACGGAGGGGCATCCGTCAAGTCTCCAGGGAAATGTCGTCGCGCGCGCGTAGGCCAGCAAGATCAACAGCGACCGGGTCGGCCCGCACCAGATCGAGGAGCCGGCCGTGGCCGGGCAGTTCCGCGTACGGCTGGATGTCCAGCCACGGCCGCAACACGAACGCGCGCAGGTGCGCCCGCGGGTGCGGCAGCGTGAGGTCGGGATCGGCGGAGACGACCGGCGTGCCGTCGGCGTCCCAGGCCGCGATGACGTCGACGTCGAGCGTGCGCGGGCCGTACCGGCGGTCGGGATCCCGCTCCCGGCCGGCCCGCCTTTCCATCTCGCCGACAAGGCCCAGCCAGTGCCGCGGCCCCGCGTCGGCGGGGCCGATCACCAGGGCCACGGCGTTGAGGTAGCGCGGCTGGTCGGGGTCGCCCCACGGCTCGGTCTCGTATACGCCGGAGACGGTCACCACCGCGTCGCCGAGGCTACCTATCGCAGCACGCAGGTGCGCCTCGCGGTCGCCCAGGTTGCTCCCCAGCGAGAGGACCGCCTTCACCGGGTGCGCCTGACGGTGACGGCGACGTCGGTGAACGCGTGCGGGATCGGCGCCTGCGGCTTGTGCACGGTCACCGTGGCGGCCTTCACCCGGGGGTCCCCGAGGCAGGCCTCGACCAGCCGTGCGGCGAGCGTCTCGATGAGGTTGACCGGCTCGCCCGTCACGATTCCCACGAGCCGTTCGGCCAGCTCTCCATAGTGGACGGTGTCGGCGACGTCGTCGGACCCGGCCGCCGGGGCCAGGTCGAGCTCGAGGACGGCGTCGACGAGGAAGTCCTGCCCCTGGGCCCGTTCGAAATCGAAGACGCCGTGGAACCCGCGGGCCCGGAGCCCTCTGAGCTCTATCCGGTCGGTCACCGGGCCGCCCTCGTCGCCTGCCAGACCTTGACGGCGTCGACGTTCGCCCGCACGTCGTGCACCCGGACGCCCCACACGCCGGCCTCCAGCGCGAGCACGGTGGTGGCGATCGTCGCCGCCTCCCGCTCGTCGACCGGACGGGGGCCGCGCTCGTCGGCGAGCAGGCTGCCCAGGTACGACTTGCGGCTGCTCGCGTACAGCACCGGGAACCCGAGCGCCACCACCTGTTCGAGCCGAGCCGATAGCCGCCAGTTGTGCTCCGGCAGCTTGGCGAAGCCGATCCCGGGGTCGACCACGATGCGATCCGCGGCGACGCCACCCGCCAGCGCGGCGTCGACACGCGCCCCGAGTTCCGCACAGACCTCTTTCACCACATCGGTGTACACGGCCAGCTCCCGCATCCGGGCGGAGTGCCCGCGCCAGTGCATCAGCACCCACGGGCAGCCGGCGTCGGCCACGACGCGCACCATGTCGGGGTCGGCGAGGCCGCCCGACACGTCGTTGACCACCGCGGCGCCCGCCGCGAGCGCGGCCGCCGCGACGCTCGCGCGGGTCGTGTCGATCGACATGGCGACGCCCTCTGCGGCGAGTTCCGCGATCACCGGTAGTACGCGGGCCCGCTCGGTGTCGGCGTCGATACGCTCGGCGCCCGGACGGGTCGACTCGCCGCCCACATCGACAAAAGTCGCACCGTCCGTATTCATTTGAACCGCGTGAGTGACGGCTGCGTCTAGTGAGGCATACCGCCCGCCGTCGGAGAAGCTGTCAGGAGTTACGTTGAGGACACCGACGATCACTGGTGACGCGGCGGTCAGCAGGTCGGTCACAGGCACGACGTTACCCTTCCCGGTCGTGTGGATCATCGGGGCGCCCGGGCGGCGGTAGGCTGGACAAAACGGTCGTGCCAGGCTGGCGGTGACGATGTCGTCACCTTGTTCGAAAGGACGAGAGCAACGTACGCTCTGTTCGTGGCCGCTATTCGGAGGGTGAAACCCGACAATCACCCTGCGTCCGCATCAGCCCCTGGGTAGCGGCCGGGCCGGGAAGACACAACGGGTGGCCTACCGCCCCCAGTGGGTCCGAACGGCGAGGCTGTACGCAGAAGGCCGCAGGCCAGAGGCGTACCGGGGAGGTTAAGCACAGAGATGAGCTTCATGGAGATCGGCCAGTCGCTATGGGCAGTGTCCCAGGCGATGGGCGGACTCGGACACGTTGTGAACAGCCACCTGGCGGATGGCATTCTCGCTGGTTTGGCAGCGCCCGATCCCGGGCCGTCCGAGGTAGACACCGACGGTATTCTCTCGTTCTTCGCCAGTAAGATCGCGCCGATCCTGCTGGCTGTTCTCGGTGTCATCTTCATCGGCCGGGCGAGCAAGGGCGAAGTGTCGCGCGTGCTCACGAGTTCGGCTATCGCCATCATCGGGCTCGCATTCATCGCCGGGGCCGCGACCCTGTTCTTCGTGGGCGAGTCCCTGATCGATCTGGTCTTCAAGTAGGCAACCGATGCGCCTGCGGACCGACGACGACATCTACCGGGCGCGGCTGGTCTATCTCGGCCCGCCGGGATACACCCTGCCCGTGCAGCTGCCGTACGCACAGTACGGCCTTTTCATGCTCCTTGTTCCGCTGTACGTGTTCATTCACTACCTCTTCACCTTCAAGGTCGATCTCTTCCCGGCATGGGAAATCGCGTTGGCCATCGTCTCCACTTCGCTCGTCTTCCGCTACGTCGATCCGGACCGGCCGGCACGGATGGTCATCCGCACCGCGCTGACCGACTGGCGTCGTACCCGCGAACCCCGTGCCGAACAGCGCGATGCGCGCCTGGTCGGCACCCGAATTCGCATCCGGGAGGAGCTGGTATGACCCGCTACCGCGGCGGCGATGACGAGGCAGCACTGTCCGTCGACTATGACGGCGGCTTGCAGGCCGCCGCCGACGACGGTCGGGTGGCCGTGTTCCACGGGCCGGAGGGCCGGCCCACCGTCACGGCGACCCCGCCGGAGGTCGACTCTCCGTTCCTCGGACTGTTCAAGCGCGGCGAGCCCGGCGGCCCGTCCGGCCGCCCCCGAAACGGGTGGCGAAGCGGCCCGCCGGAACACCCCGTCGAGCCGACCATCGACCCCCTTCAGTTGCCCCCGTTGCACGACGACCGGGCGCACCACCCGTCCCCGCTGCCACAGCCGCCCGCGTACGGCGCGGCCAGCCCAACGGGAGCGCCGGCGCACTTCGCGACGCCGCCCGCGGTTCCCCCGTCGAGCGGCATGGGCGTCGCGCCGGTGAACGGCCCGGGATCGCCGACGCCCGGATACGCCCCCGTGCCGTCGGCCGGTCCCGTTGCGGCCGCCCCGGCGGCGCATGTTCCTCCACCGGCGCCACCGCCTCCCCCATTGATGCCGCAACCTGCTCCACCGGCACCGCACGTCGCCCCGGCGGCGTCGCACCCTGCGGCGCGCGCTCAGACGGCGCCTGTCGCCGCGCCGGCCGGTCCCGGTCATCATCCGGCGGATCCGGCCGAAGCCGGCCATGGTCCCGGGGCCTCCCGCCCGGCGGCCGAGACGTTCGCAGCGGCGGCCGAGACGTTCCCGGCGCCCCTGTGGTCGCAGGGAACCGGTGTCATGACGCAGCACGGCCAGGTCATCGCCGCGCCGCAGAGCGAGGCCGGGCCGCACGGTGCTTCCGTCAACGCGCCGGTCGCGGCGCCCGTTGTCGGCGGCCGCAACGGCACCCGGCTTGCCGGGCCGCCGGTTCCGGCGGCCCGTCCGGAGCCGGCGCCGTTCGGGTACGCCGACCCGTATCCCGCCACCGCCGACGTGCCGCTGTACGACCAGGCGGTCGGGGTCGAGGCCGTCGTGGGCCACCCGGCGCCGGTGGTCGTCCCCGGCACCGAGGCGTACGTCGCGCCGAACCAGTACGCCTACCCGGCCCCGCCCGCGACGCCGCTGCCCATGCCGGAACCCGACGAGGACGGGTTCATCTACGACGTGCCGGCGCCGCCGCAAACACAACCGAAGCCGTCGACCGCGTTGGTTCCGGCGACGCCGCTCGAGCCGGCTCCGGTACGTGAGGCCGAACCGCGCAAGCCGAAAGCAACACCACCCGCGAAGCGGTCCAAGCGCAGCGAGGTGGAGAAAGCACGCAAGCCGAAGCACAAGGACCGTGATCCCGCCGTCGAACTGGCGATCACCGAGATCGCGGGTCACCTGACCTTCACGCCGAACACCGTCACCGCGTGGTACCGGTTGCCGGAGATCCGCTGGGCATTCCGGCCGGACGCGGATCGGGAGTCGTTGCTGCTGGCCATCTCCGAGCAGTACTCCGGCCTCGCCGGGTTCCGGCTGCACCTGCGGCGCACCACCCGGCCGTTCCCGGCCGACCAATGGGCGCGGATGATCGACGCGAACACGCCGAACCCGCTGCCCGGGGTCGACGGCGCACCGTCGTGGGGCGACCATCTCGTTGCGGCGCAACAGCATCTGATCGCGTTGAACCACGCCGAGGGCCAGACCTACCTCGGTATCAACTTCGCCCGACGCACGCTCGGCGCGTCGTTCGCCGAGCGGATCGGTCGAATGTTCAACCGCGGCGTCGCCGACGCCGAACGGCGACGGATGTCGCGGACCGTCGAGCAGTTCGACGAGGTGCTCGGCGCGTTCGGCATGCGTGGTCGCCGGGTGACCGCGGAGGAGTTGGAGTTCCTGCTATTCCGGTCGGTCGCACTCGGCATGACGCCGCCGTCGCTGATGTCCAATGTGGACCACGGGACGTGGGACCGGGGCGATCTGCTCGCACTCACCGAGCAGATCGAGCGCTATCGGACGCCGTACGGCTCCACTGTCAAACTCGTCAACCGGATGACTGGTGAGGAGCGGCACGTCGCCATCCTGGCCGTCGGCCGGATGGAGCCGCTGGAGATCCCCGAGCGGCACGAGCCGTGGCTGCATTTCCACGAGCGCCTGCCGTGGCCGATGGAGATCTCGTCCAGAGTGGACATTCTCGGACCCGGCGACTCGTTCAAGAACCTCGAGCACCGGCTGCGGCTCATCCGGTCGCAGCAGCAGGACTATGCCGAACACGGGATGGATTCGCCGCCCGAACTCGAACGGCTGGCCAAGCGCGCGCTGACGATCGGCGACGACATGACCACCGGTCTGCCCGTCGACTCGTCGCGGGCGCATGGTTGGCACCGCATCGCGGTCAGCGGGCGCACGCGCGAGGAGTGTCTGGAGCGGGCCCGGCGGCTCACCCAGATGTACTCGCGGGAGATGCGCATCTCGTTGCAGCACCCGAAGAACCAGGACTGGCTCGCGCGTGAGTTCATTCCGGGCGAGCCGTTGGCGAACACCGGATACCTGCGGCGCATGCCCATCAAGCTGTTCGCGGCGGCGCTGCCGCAGGCGGCGTCCACTGTGGGCGATCGGCGCGGTGACCTGATCGGGCGCACCGCCGGAACGTCGCGCCGGCCGGTGTTCCTCGATCTGCACTTCCCGATGGAGGTCCGGGAGCGGTCCGGGCTCGCGGTGTTCGTGGCCGAACCCGGTGGTGGCAAGTCGACACTCATCGGTGCGCTCGGGTACCTCGCCGCGCGGCGCGGCGTCCAGGTGACGCTGCTCGACCCGTCCGGCCCGTTGGCTCGCCTGTGCCAGATGCCGGAGGTGCGGCCGCACGCGCACGTGCTGAACCTGACCGGATCCGAGCAGGGCACGCTGGCTCCGTACGCGCTGATCCCGACGCCCCATCGGGTGCACTTCCCGCTGGGGGCAGAGGGCGACCGCGAGTTCGAGATCGCCGTGTCGAACGCGCGAGCCGAGCGCCGGATGCTCGTCCAGGACATCTGCATGATGCTGGTGCCGCCGCAGGTCGCGCGGGAAGCGTCCACCGCGACGCTGCTGCGGCACGCGGCCCGCACGGTCCCGGCCGAGGAAACGTCCACATTGGACGATGTGGTGCGCATCCTCCGCGAGATGGGCGACCCCGACGCGGCGGAACTCGGCAACCTCCTGCTCGACGCGGCCGAGATGCCGTTGGCGATGCTGTTCTTCGGCCGTCCGCCGTCGGGCTCATTGGCGTCCGACGCCGCGCTCACCGTCATCACGATGGCCGGCCTCCGGTTGCCGGACCTGAAGATCGAGCGCGAGTACTGGTCGGCGGAGGAGGCGCTGGCGCTGCCGATGCTGCACACCGCGCACCGCCTCGCCGTGCGGCGCTGCTACGGCGGCGACATGTACCGGCGCAAGCTGGTCGGCCTCGACGAGGCACACTTCATGGAGGGCTGGCGCTCCGGCCGGTCGTTCCTGGTCCGGCTCGCACGGGACTCGCGGAAGTGGAACCTGGCGGCGCTCGTGGCGTCCCAGAACCCGCGCGACATCCTCGGCCTCGACGTGCAGAACCTCGTGTCGACGGTGTTCGTCGGCCGGATCGCGGAAGACACCGAGATCGCCGCCGAGGCGCTGCGCCTGCTCCGGGTGCCCACCGGCGTCGGCTACGAGCAGACACTCGCGTCGCTGTCCCAGGTGGACGCCTCGTCGTCGGCACGACTCGGCTTCCGCGAGTTCGTCATGCGCGACGTTGACGCCCGGGTGCAGAAGGTGCGCGTCGACGTCTCGTACGTCCCCGAGCTGCTGGACTACCTCGATACGACGCCCGCGTCGACGATCGACCCCGTGCTGGTGGGCCCGAAGGATCCGCTGGCCCTGGGCCCCCGAGACCCGGCGGCACTCGGTTCGCGCGACACGGAAGTGGAGGCGTGATGAACGGGGTTGGAGCGAGACGCTTCGTCGGAGGCGTCCTGGCCACTTTCGTGCTGGTGGGCGGCACGCTGTTCGGCGCAGTGACGCCGGCAGCTGCCGAAGTCCCCGCCAAGGCCCCCAACCCCTGCACCACTGATCAATGGCGCGACCCATCCAACTGGGACAAGTGCGTCGGCGACCTACCCGAAATCGGGGCCGACAAGGTCAACTGTGTTAAGGCGCCCACCCCAGCGACACCCGACTCCGGGATGGCGGGCTGGTTCGCCTCGATGCCAGCTGACGAGCTTCAAACAAGTGGCCGGCCAGACCTTTATACCAAATACGGCTACGCAGGGTACGACTACACAACCTACGACATCGGATGCACTCCAACGGTGATGCATCCTGATCACAAGTTCGAAAACACGATGGCTAATGGCGAGCTTCTGCTCGCAACCTCGATGCTGGGTGCTTCGAATGCGGTTCGGGAGAAGGCTTGGGTTCCCGATTCCATGTGGGGCTGGGCAGATCCGGTGGTCGAGAAGGCGACCAAGGCGGTGTACGACAAGGTATTCACCGTATTCGGTGGCGTAACGCTCGCCATCGTAGGTCTCTACCTGCTTTGGCGCTCACGCCA
>Ga0207674_10004678_pt1 | contig 16434 bp, 15 predicted proteins | sample KBSCornC72_FD_184303 | JGI IMG/M metagenome (GOLD analysis project Ga0207674, IMG submission 184303) | Corn rhizosphere microbial communities from Kellogg Biological Station, Michigan, USA - KBS Corn C7-2 (SPAdes) (version 2) | ecosystem: Host-associated > Plants > Roots > Rhizosphere > Soil ... | reverse complement strand
CTCGGCGGCAGGACCCTTGGCGCCCTGCACGACGTCGAACTCAACACGCTCGCCTTCGGCCAGCGTCTTGAACCCCTTTCCTTCGATCGCCGAGTGATGAACGAAGCAGTCCTTCTGCCCGTCATCGCGCGTGATGAAGCCAAACCCCTTGCTGTCGTTGAACCACTTGACGGTTCCGGTCGTACGCATCCTCGTGCTCCCTGAATGTGGCTGTGTTCGGGGCGCGCGACTAGCGAACGTACCGATCACAGATGTGGCTCGTGAACTCTGCCCTCACGATGGGCTCTGTTCCGAGCGACCGGAATGGTCGCTCACGACGCGGACTTGAGGACCGGTGAGGGTCCCGGGATTTTCGGAACATCGACGCACCTCTCGCGAGGTACGTGCGTCGTTGGCGGACAAGGTAACGCCAACTCTTTCAAGGCACAACGGGCCGTTAACGGTCTCCAACCCGGTGGCATACCACTCTCGGCACCCAGTGCCGGAATCGGCCCGGCATGGGGTCTGCCTGACGCGTGATCATGAGCACCAAGTCAGTTGCCCATCAAGTCGTCCCGGGCGCCAAAGGCGCCGAGTCGGCGGGGGCGGAGCAAGGCGCGGTTCGGTCGCGCGATTCGCTTTTTCACTGGTGCGGGACGGCGGACGCCATTCGGGGAGCCACGACCCGTCCCGAGAAGCGCGCCATCGTGGACGCGTACTTCATCGCGGTTGCCGAGGAGAGCGTGGCCCCTGCGGCGAGACTCTTCGCCGGCGAGGTTTTTCCGACGACCGGTTCGGGGACTCGCCGGATAGAGTGGGAGATCGTTGTCGACGCGATACAGGGACTCGTGCGGGTCGGCTCGAGCGACCTCCGTCGCCGGTGCGCGACGCTGGGGGACATCGGGTCAGTGGCCGCCGAGATCTTCGCGGGCCGCCTGCCGAGCGGGATCGCGATGAGTGGGGTTGCCAGATGGGCCGACGGCCTTGTCGCGGCGACCGACCCTGACGTGCAGCGACGCCTCGTGGGTGACATGCTCGCGCGTCTGAGCAGCCTCGAGGCGCGGTACATCGTGCAGCTCATCGTCGGCGAGCTCGAGATCGGCCTGGATCCCGCGGACGTCGAGGGAGCGGTAGCAGCGCGACACGCGAGCGCCGGCGGCCAGCGCCGTCCCGATCGCCGACGCAAAGGCAGAGCGTGATCGACGCCGCCTAACGCCGAAATCCGTGACGCACGACCCACGCGTCACGGAACGCGCGTCGCGCATCACAGAACGTCGTGCCATCTAGCCGGTGTGGGCCGTCTAGTTACTCGAAACCCAGCACGACTCGAGGTGATCTGCATCACACGCCTCGAGGATGATTTTGGGCTGCGACGGAGAGTTGCGAGCGCACGATGAGCATCGCCGATGAACACGTAGAGGCGGCGCAGGCTGCCGGCCTTCGGTACGTCACCGACTCGAGTCCCGGCATTCGCCGCCGGCGGCGCGGGCGCGGGTTCGTGTACGTGCGTCCTGACGGCGATCCGCTTCGCGACGCAGGCGAGCTCGAACGAATTCGCAGGCTCGTGATTCCGCCGCGATGGACCGACGTCTGGATCTGCCCGTCATCGAGCGGCCATCTGCAGGTCACGGCCCGAGACGCCCGCGGTCGCAAGCAGTACCGCTACCACACGCGGTATCGAGAGGTTCGCGACCTCACGAAGTTCGGACGGATGGTGGAGTTCAGCGAAGTGCTGCCCGGCATCCGTCGTCGCGTGGAACGGGACATCTCGCAGCCGAACCTGTCGCGGGAGAAGGTGCTCGCCACCGTGGTGTGGCTGCTCGAGAAGACGCTCATTCGCGTCGGCAGCGACGAGTATGCGCGCGACAACGGGTCCTACGGACTGACGACGCTTCGCCGGCGCCACGTCGCCGTGTCCGGCGCAAAGCTTCGGTTCGAGTTCCGCGGGAAGAGCGGCGTCCCTCACTCCGTGGCGGTCACGGACCGTCGCATTGCCCGCATCGTCCAGCACTGCCAGGAGCTCCCGGGCCAGGAGCTGTTCCAATACCTCGATGACGACGGTCGTCGCCAGAGCGTCGACGCCGGCGACATCAACCAGTACATCCGCGAGATCGCGGACCGGCAGATCACCGCCAAGGACTTTCGAACCTGGGCCGGAACGATCCTCGCCGCGCAGGCGCTGCGCGATCTCGGCGGCGTCGCCACGGAGAAGGAAGCGAACGGAAACGTGGTCCGGGCGATCGACCAGGTCGCGAAGCGCCTCGGGAATACGCGCGCCGTTTGCCGGAAGTACTACGTTCACCCGGCGGTCATCGACGCATATCGCGACGGCGTCACGATCGCCCCAGCGACGGGCGATGAGCGGAGCGTCCCACGCGACGCCGCTCGCCCTCCGGGCCTTCGCCGCGACGAGGTCGCCGTCCTCGACCTGATTCGCGACCGGTCGAACCAGTCAGCGCGCCGCGAGTCGCGACAGCGCCGTTAGGCAGCGAGCGCGATCAGGGCGAGGCGACCGCGCGATAGGCGACCACCAGCGGACCATCCCGGCCCGGACGCGTCTCCGGCCACACCGCGATCATCCGCCCGCCCGGCAGTGGGATGTGGAAGCCCTGCTCCGGCAGCGTCGTAACGAGATCGCCAGCCCGCGCCACCGCGCCCTCCGGCAACGCCCGAAGCGCCGAGTCTACCGCGGCGCCGTACACCTGCGGCAGCGTCGATCGGACGATCGCCTCGAACTTCTCCGGACGGCGGGTCCGAGACAGCTCCAGGTCGAACCGCACACGCACGGTGTCGCCAGCACGATCGGCGACCATCGAGTCACGAAGTGCCGTGCCACCCACAGGCACGACCGGCGCGACTTTCATCCCGGCTGCAGCTGGCCTGCTCACCGCCATCGCCGCCGGCGCAGCCGAGCTTCCGGCAGTCCGCTGGGGAACCTCCACTGTCGGCGTAGGGTCCGTCGTGGGCGACACCGTGGCATCGGCCGCTGAATCGGCCTGCGGCTCCGCGCTGCGCACCAGCGTCTCCGTACCTTCGGTCCACGCCCGATTCCTGATCACCGAGGCGCCAGCCATTCCGATCGCGGCGATCACCCCGAGCACCATGGCGACGGCGGTACCGCGCGCCATTATCTGCCGTTGGCGAGCGCGCCGGGCGGCGCGCTCGGCATGCTGACACCGGAGACACACGGCCGTTCCAGGGCGCAGCTCGTGATCGCAGGGCGGAATTGAACGGGATGACATTTTCGGTGACCTCGAGACGTCGTACTTCGGACGGTACGAGGGTGACGAGCAGGTTCCGGGGCTCGCAACGACCGTCACGGTGCGTCGTCGTACGCCGAACGCGGTTCACCGTAGTGGCTTAACTTTCTTTCATCATGACCTCGACGCCTCTCGAGATTGCCCGTCTGAGCAAAGCGCTCGACTCGCTGCCGCCTTACGTCTTCGCGGAGCTCGACCGGCTCAAGGCCGACGCTCGGCAACGCCGCGTGACGTTCGACGACCTCGGTATCGGAAGCCCCGACCGGCCGACCCCATCGTCGATCATCGAAGCGATGCAGCGAGCCGCTGCCGACCCCGCCACGCATGGCTACCCGCCGTTTCGCGGCGTGCCGATGTATCTCGAGTCGGTCGCGCGGTTCATGAAGCACCGATTCGGCGTTCAGGCCGACGCCGCAACCGAGGTGCTCGCGCTCGCCGGGGCAAAGGAGGGCATCGCGCAGCTCATCACCGCGACGGCTGGCAGCGGAGACGTCGTGCTCGTTCCGGAGATCTACTATCCGGTGTACGCGCGGGCGTCGCTCCTCGCGGGCGCAGAGGTCCACTTCATTCCGATGCGCGCGAGCACCGGGTTTCTGGCAGACTTCGACGCGGTGCCATCAAGCGTGCTTCGACACGCACGCATCCTGATCGTGAACTACCCCAACAATCCGACGGGAGCCGTCGCCGAGCGCGAGTACTTCGAGCGCGCCGTGGCGTTTGCACATCAGCACGGGCTGATCCTCATAAGCGATCTCGCGTACAGTCAGATCACGTTCGACGGATTCGTGGCACCGAGCGCGCTCGAGATCCCGGGAGCGAAGGACGTCACGATCGAGTTCCATTCGTGCTCAAAGTCGTTCAACATGGCAGGCGTTCGTGTCGGGTTCGCGGTGGGTGCGGCCGCATTGATCGACGCGCTTGCGGCATATCGCACGAACGTAGGCTACGGGGCGCCGTCGGTGGTTCAGTACGGCGCCGCCCATGCGTTCGACAACTACGCGGAGCTCTCGGCGCCGGTCGCCGCCACGTACCGCGCGCGCCGCGATGCCATCACGAGCGTCATGCGCCGGTTGGGCGAACGCGCGGATCCTCCGCGCGGCGCCATGTACCTCTGGCGTCGCGTGCCGGATGGCGTTGATGACTGGACGTTCGTGCGGGCGATGCTCGATGACGCGCGCGTCGTCGTCACGCCGGGCAGCGCGTTCGGGCCGGGAGGCACCGGCTATTTCCGCCTGTCCTACGTGGCCGAGCCTCACGTGCTCGAATCCGCGATGGAGCGGATAGGCACAGCGCGCGCCGCGCGTGGCTGGCGTTAGGCGGAAGGCATCACGGCGCTGCCGCTTCCCACTGGGTACGCAACGCGCGCTGGGCGGGCGTGGGCGATGCCACCTCACGCAGTTGAACGAAGGGTCGGTCGAAGGGCGCCATGACGACGGTGGCCATTCGACGCGCACCACCACGCTCGACCTCCACGCGGACCGTATCGCCGGACTTCAACTGCCGGAGCACGTCGCGCACTTCTTCCCGCGTGGAGATCGGCTGTCCGTTCATCGCCCGGAGGCGATCACCGGTGTGCAACCCCGCCTTGCCCCACGCGCTCGACGGATCGGAGATCGCCAACCGCAGCCCGGTGCCGTCACCCGGGTCGTACGGGTACGCGCGAAAGTCCGGCACCGGCCGGCCATCCTGGCCTAACGCGGGCCGCCAGGTCACGTCCGCGCGGAGCCCGACGTAGCGCAGGTAGTCGTCGAAGGGAATCGGCTTGCCGCTTCGCACATGGGCGTCGAAGAATGGCGTCACCGAGCAGCCGCAGACCTGGGCGATCACGCGCTCCACGTCGCGCCCCGTAAATCCGCGCTCACCGGAGTACCGCTCCATCATGAGGCGCATCACGTCATCCATCGACCGACGGCCGTTCGTCGCGTGCCGAATCTCGAGGTCCATCACGGCCGCGATCAGCTCGCCCTGAAGATGCGTACTGGCCGAGTAATCGCCGAGCGCTGCTGGATCGTTGCCGTATTCCACCTCGCTCACACGCTCCGCCGACAGTCGTCCGTTGCCCGGATTCGACAGGTACCGAGCGATCGCCGTTTCGAGGTGAGCCACCCGGGTGGGCTGTCCCGTAGGCAGTCCGGCGCGTCGACGCAGCAGGTCGGAGTAGAACATCGAAAGCCCTTCGCTGAACCACAGCCCTCGCGATCGTGGCGGCGTCCGATACGACACGTCGCCGTACTCCACGGGCCGGATGCGCATCAGGTTCCAGGTGTGGAAGTACTCGTGCGCCAATTCACCCAGAAAGGACGCGGGCCCTTCCGCGAGCTCGCGACTTCGCGCGCCTAACGTCACGGACGCCGGGTGCTCGAGGGCACCGTAGGCCCCATCCTGCAGCTGGTACACGTAGTCCCGGTACGGCAGTCGCCCGAAGACTGCGCTCGCCTCGCGCGCCAGCTTCGCGATCGCCGCGACCACCGCGGTAGAGTCGAACGGCACGGCGTCCGGCAGCGACCAATACACGACACGATGCGGGACCGCATCGACGGTGAAATGCCAGTCTCGAAGTTGACCGACCAGCATGGGCGATTCGACCAGGACGAGCGTGCTCGGCGCGGAGAACGTGCGCGCATCGGACGTCGGCGTGAGCGCAGTCGCGATCGACCAGCCGGTGGGCAGCTCCAGCGTCACATAGGACGCCGCGAGCGTCGCACCGACGACGTACATGAACGAGTGCGTGCCGCCGAGGAGCCCGCCGGTCGGCGCGAGGAAAGGCTTCCACGCAGCCCGTTCGCCTGGCGGCTCGGCCGGCAATTGGAGTCGGTACCGCACGACGAACGACCCGCCGGGCGCGACCACTCGCCACAGAGCGCTGTCCACACGCGAAATGCTCGCGCCGCCCCGCGTGTCCTCGACGCGCACGTTGCGAACGAACCGCCAGTACTTGTCGTCGTATTCCGGATGCGCCACCATGGCGAGCAGCGTTGTATCGCGCGGACCGCGAACCGTCATCGAGACGTCGAAACCGGACAGGTCCGCCGAGTCCACGTGAAGGACGTACGCGATAACCGGCTGACTCATCGCGAATCGCGAGTCGATCGCCTCGGTCCAGTGTCGAAGTGGGTTCTGCGCAGCCGCCGTCCTGGGCGAAGCGGTCACGGCGATGGTGAGCGAGGCCGCGATCACGCGACCGAACGCGCGGCAACCAACGAGCGGCGTGAGTGATCCAATCATGTGGAGCCGGAAGCTGTGGGAGACCGACACGCACCAATGATTTCTAGATGCCGCCAGTACCCGGTTCGCTTGGAGCCAGGGTTTTTTCGGTTCAACCCGGCGGCTCACCTCCCGTCCCCGTTGCCCGGGCTCGCCGACGCGCGTCGATTTTCGTAAGGCACACCGCGCGAGTGTCCTCCCGGCATTCCTTCGTTCTCCGGCGCTTTCGATGAAACCCGCCTGTCTGGCCGTCCTTCTCTGCGTGACCTCGGCACCGCTGGCCGCACAGTCTCCTATCAACATCGCGGCGCTCGCTCCCCGCACGGACAGCTTCGTCGTGATGATCCAGGGGAACCCACTGGGGTTTCAGCGCACGACCATCGAGCGAACGGAGACCGGACTGCGCATGATCGACGACGTCCAGATCGGGCCGATCATGACGCAGCACACCGAGGTGGAGTTCGCGCCCGACGGAGCAATGCGATCGACGAAACAGACCGGGCAGGTCCGCGGCCAGAACACCAGCATCGACATCGCCTACCACGACGGACGCGCCAAGGGTAGCGCCACGACGCCATCGATGGCCGGCCTCGTGACCACGCCGATCGACACAACGGTGGCCTCGGGAGCAATCGACGACAACTTGCTCACGACGGTGCTGCCGGCACTCCAGTGGTCGCCGACGGCGTCCATCACGCTGCCAGTGTTCCTGTCGGGCAAAGGATACGTTCAGCCGGTCACGTTCGCGGTCAAAGGCACGGAACAGCTCACGGTACCTGCCGGGACGTTCGACGTGTATCGCGTCGAGCTCTCGGGCGGGCAGGCGTCCGTCGCGATGTTCGTCACGACCGATGCGACGCATCGTCTCGTCAAGATTGCTCCCCGAGGCGCGCCGTTGGAGTTCGTGTTGGCGAAGTAGCGGGAGACCACCAGAGAGGACATTTTTCACGTCCCCATGTGTGTGGTGACCCTTCCGTGACTCGCGAAAGTTTTCTCGCCTACGTGTTCTGGCACTGGCGGCATCCGTCGGCCGAGCGCAGCGCCTACGAGACCGCTCAGCAGGAATTCCAGCGCGTTCTGACCGCATCGCCGAGCGCGGGGTTCGTCCGATCGTTCTCTCACGCGATCGCCGGGGCGCCGTGGGCGAATCAGGGCGGCGACGCCTACGAGGACTGGTATGTCGTTCGCGATTCCGCTGCGCTCGATCCACTCGACATCGCGGCGGTGACAGCGGGCCGGAAAGCCGCGCACGACACGGCCGCGTCGCTCGCCGCGTCCGGCACCGCGGCACTCTATCAGCTCAAGCTTGGCACCGCGCCGACGTCGCCGCGTTCGGCCCAGTGGTTCGTGAAGCCGGCCGGCATGTCCTATCCGCAGCTGTACGCCGCCATCGAGCCCACCCTGGCGCCGGTCGGGGGCTCGCTGTGGGTGCGCAAGATGACGTTAGGTCCGTCGCCGGAGATGTGCGTCCTCGCGCGTGAACCGGCGACGCTCGCGCCGCAATTCCAGATGTTCGCCTTCCAGCTTCGTCCCATCTGGGATGGATCGCTGGCCAGCACCGGAGCGCGTTAGGCAGTGAGAGCGACGATCCTCGGCTGGAGCGCGGTGTCCGGGCTCGTGCTCGGGCTCATTGCCGGGCTTCTCTTGTTCGCGCTCGCCGTGGTGAGCGGGGAGCTGCTGGCGGGAGTGATTCCGCGCCTCGCCGGGCGCGCACGCGTTGCGCTCGCGATCCTCTCGTTCGTGCTCCTGCCGCTGGCCGGTACCGCGCTCGGCTGGCTCGAGGGACGGCTGAAGCTGCGATGACGATTCCCGGCGACGTCATGCCACGGTTCGCCGAACCGTGTATTCGCGCGCTGCGCGCAGATGAGGCGACTCCGTTCAGCGCCTTTGCGGAGCGGCTCTTCCGAGAAACGTACGCCGACGGGTACGACCCGGCGGACGTCGATGACTACGTGTCGCACGCGTTCAGCCCGTTGCAGCAGTGGGCCGAGCTCACAGAACCGGGCGGACGGGTTCTCGTGATCGAGGACGCCCGCAACGGTCTCCTGGGGTTCGCGCATCTCCGGCAGCCCCCTGCTCCGCCGGCGCTCGAGGGCCGATTCGCGCTCGAGATCTCGCGCTTCTATGTGGACCGCCCGTGGCATGGGCGAGGCATCGCGCGAGTGCTGATGTCGGCATGCATTGCGGAAGCGCGTTCGCGCGGCGCCGACGCGCTGTGGCTGCTCGTGTACCAGGATAACCACCGCGCGATCGCGTTCTACGAGAAGAGCGGATTCCGAAAGGCGGGGACCGCGAAATTCCGTCTCGGCAAACGCGTCGATGATGACTGGCTGATGGTGCGCGGCCTCGCGAGCACCTGACGTTCTACGATCGCTTCACCGCCCTTGGCATCCGACCACTACACGCGGATCTACAACGTCGTCAAGCGCATCCCGCGTGGGCGCGTCGCGAGCTACGGGCAGATCGCGGAGCTCGCGGGGATTCCTCGGCACGCCAGGCAGGTGGGCTACGCGCTGCATCACCTGAGCGACGACTCCGGCGTGCCATGGCAGCGCGTGCTGAACGCCGCGGGGGAGATCGCGAAGCGCGCGTACCCGGAGGACGCGCGCTGGCAGCGCGATCTGCTCGAGGAGGAAGGGGTCGAGTTCGACGTCCGTGGCCGCGTTCTGCCGCGGTACTTCTGGAAGCCACGCGGTCGGAGGTGGCAGCCTGATTGAATCTAACCACGGGGGTCAGAGGACACGGAGAGAATCATTGCTCGTTAGGCACCGAGTAATCTCCGAGACCTCCGCGACCTCTGTGGTTCATTTGCTGTCTAAGACTCGCAGGTCGTTTTGGTCGAGGCTGTGAATCGGCGCCACCACGAGATGGATCGATGGATACCCGATTGGAGGAAACGCGCATCTTGGGGTCATGGACACTCGTGACGACAGCGCCAGCGAGCCGGCGGCGCCAGCAGTGGCTCGCCGCGATGGCCCGGATTGGGGGCATCTGCCCCACGGCGAGACCAAAGTGGCCAAAGCCATCGACCTGGCACACCGCGCACAGGTGTCGAACTACCTGCGCGCGTCGGGCCTGGAAGTGGGCCTCGTCATGAACTTCGGCAGCTCGGTACAGTTCAAGCGCGTCGTCGCGTCGCCGCATCTGGTCCGACAGGCAACAAGGGACGAGGACATCCAACCATCTCGGCCTCGAAAACGGTTCTTTGGTTTTGAACAACAGAACCGAGCACCTGCCGGGCGGTAGGGAGTGTCCGTGCCCACGGAGCCAATCCGCGTCATCGTCGTGATCGTTGGTCATCCGCGTGAGGTCTTTGATGTTCTCCGTGGGACAAGACTTTCGTCCACTACCTTACGCGTGCGACTTCGCACCGAGCAGCCGCACATCGAGGCCCTGCCAGAGCCGGTCGCGAATCGCGCGCGTCTCGTACAGCGCGCGCGTGCCGGCCGTGGTCACGGAGAACACGCGCCGTGAGCCGCCGTCGCCGGCCACACGCGAAGAGGCGATGAGCCCCTTCTGCTCCAGGCGATCGAGCGTCGCGTAGACCGCACCGATCGCCACTTCGCGACCGGTGCGGGTCTCGATCTCGCGACGCACGTTCATGCCGTACGCGTCCTCGCGCGCGTGGAGCACCGCGAGCATCACCTGCTCTTCGAAGACGCCGAGGGAATTGTCGGAGCTCATTGTTCGCGAAGCACGATGGCGGGGTCCGTGCGACTCGCGCGCATGCCGGGGATGACTGCCGCGAGGACGCCGACGACGAGCAGCACCGCGGTGGCCGAGGCCATCGCGAACGGGTCGCTGGCACCCACACCGTAGAGCAGCGACCCCAGGAGCCGCGCGAGCGCGAAGAACGCTGCGATACCCAGGACGATGCCCAGCCCGACCAGGGCCGTCCCGCGCATGACGATCATGCGTACGACTTTCGATGGCATCATCCCCAGCGCCAAGCGGACGCCCCAATCGCGGCTTCGGCGGTTCACGAAGTGCGAGATCACGCCGTACACGCCGACCGCACCCAACGCCAGCGCGAGGGCCGCGAGAATGGCGAGCAGCATCATCACCTGCCGGGCTGGGCCAACGGCAGTGGCGAACTCCTGCTCCATCGTTGAGACATGTTCGACCCCCACACCGGGAATGGTCCGGCGCACCAGCTGGCGTGCTTCCTCGAGGATTGCGGCGGGATTGCGGCCGCTCGTGCGGAACACGACCCCTTGCCCGGCTGCCATGAACGGCAGCGTCTCGGGGAGCATGTATCGCGCCGGGGCCGCCGCATCCGTCAGATGCCCCTCGGCCACATCGTCGACGACGCCGACCACTACACCTAACGAGTCGCCGAATCCGGTCGAGATGCGGCGTCCGATGGGGTTCACGCCGGGAAAGTACTTCTTCACGAGCGATTCGTTCACGATCACCGCCGTCGAGACACCGACCGACGCCCGGTCCGCGTCCGTGAACATCCGCCCGTCCCGCAGCTCGACCCCCAACGTCTGCAGGTACGTTGGCGTCACGAACCGCACGAACGTCGTCGTGACCTCCGGGTTCGCGTCGCCCTGCACCCGAATGTCGGAGCTCCACCCTCCATTGCGAATCGGAAGGACCTGCGCAACTCCGGCCGTCGTGACCCCGGGCAGTGTGGTCAAGGCGGCAGTGACCTCGCGCAACGCCTGGAAGCGACGCGGCAGCTGCATTTCGTTAGGCAGCACGATGTCCAGCACCCCGACGTTCCGCGTGTCGATTCCCGGGTCGATGGCATACAGCTTCGCCACGCTGCGGACGAGCAGCCCCGCGCCGGCAGCCATCACGACTGCGAGCGCGACCTCGGCCACCACGAGCGATCCCTCGAGGCGCCCTCCGCGGCCGGCAATTCCACCTGTGCGCGAGCTGCCAATGACCGCGCGCAGGTTCCCGCGCCACATGGCGACGCCCGGCGCGATGGCGACCATGGCCGCGGCGAGGACCGCGGCGATCATCGCCGCCACGAAGAGGCTCCAGCTCAGCGTGGCCGCCTCGCCCCACGCGCCGAGTGGAAGGGCGGCGACGAGGCCGCGGAAGGCCAGCGCCGCGAGCAGCGCGCCGACGATCCCGGCGCCCACGCCAAGCAAGGCGGCCTCGGCAACGAGCTGCTGCGTCAACCGCACACGATTCGCACCTAACGCGGACCGCACGGCCAACTCGGTCGTCCGGCCTTCTACCTGGCCGAGCATGAGGGCGGCGACGTTCGCGCAGGCGATGAGGAGGATGAGCCCCATGGCGACGAACGTGGCCACGAGCGCCGGCGTGAGTGAGCCGACGAGGTATTTGCGGAGGGGCGTGAGCACCGGAGACTTCGTCTTGTCCCATTGCGCCGGATACTGGAAGCGCTCACCGAGGATGCGGACGAACTCGGCGATCGGTCCCGACATCCGGTCGAGGGTGAATTGCGGTGCGATCCGTCCGAGGAACGCATAGTTACCGGAGCGGTTCTCCGGCCTGAGTGGCTGCGGAATCCAGATGCGCGTTGTGGGATCCGGAAACCAGAAGCCGGGTGGCATGACGCCGACGACGGTTCGCGGCTGGCCGTCGATGCGGAGCCGCTGGCCGACGATGGAACGGTCGCCACCCAGCTCCTGCCAGAGGCCGTAGCTCAGCACCGCGACCGCCTCCGCGCCTCGTTCGTCCTCGCCTTTCTGGAACCACCGGCCTAACGCGGGCTTCGTTCCAAGCACGGAGAACAGCTCGACGGAGCTGAAGACGCTGGGCAAGAGGCGAACCTGTCCGTCGCCACGGTCGAGGAGGACGTTGTCCCTGCGATAGGCGGCGACCTCTGAGAACCCCGGTACGCGCCCGCGCAGGTAAAGGAACTCCTGCTCCGACCAGTCGAACGGCATCCAGAAGGCGGCGAGCCCTTGTTCCGCCTTGTAGGGCAGCGGGTCCAGCAGGATGGGCCGCGCAATCGCGTAAACGGCCGCAGTTCCACCAATGCCCAGCGCCAGCGTGAGCACCGAGAGCAGCGTGTACAGCGGGCGGCGGACGAGCCGGCGCGCCGCGTACCGCGCATCCATGATCCAGCTTTCCATTGAGGGGCCTCCGGGTCGCATGCGGTTGGCGTTCGGCTCGAAGCCGCTCCACCCGCGCCACCAGATGCGGCGGGTAAGCGACGGAGCCGACGACGCGAGTTGACGCCAGTACCAGCGGGTCGCTGCCGGCTTTCCGAACGTCGCGGCGCGGTAGGCGAACTCCGCTGCCAGGTCAGCGAGCACCTCGGAGCGCTCCGCAAACGGGAGGAGCGCGCCAAGGATCGCGACGGGGACGCGCGGTGGTGTTGGTGGCTGCGCGGGTGAGTGGCTGACCATTACGGTACAACGGAAGTCGAATGTCTTTTGTTTCTACAATGTAGAAACGTCGGGCGCAAGACTGGGAACCGAGGTTTGCCTGGCCCGTTCAATTGGACGGGCGGATCGCCCTGAAGGTTCGTATCGTCCCCGGACTCGGCACTTTCATCAAGTGGATCTGGCGGCCGGCGGACCGTGGCGAGAAAGATTCGGTCATGACTCGATCTCTCACGCTTCTCGTCGCAGGCGCGGCGCTCGCGGCGCCGTTCACATCAGCGCACCCCCAGGGGCAGAAGTTCGCGCTTCAGCCGGCCTCGCCGAACGTCACGATCACGAAGGATGTGGAGTACGGCCGGTCAGATACGGTCGCGCTTCGGATGGACGTCTACCGGTCCGCTGGATCCTCCGGGACCGGCCCGACGCTCATCTTCTTCAATCACGCGACCGGGGCGGACCGGCGCTGGTTCTTCTACGACGCGTGGGCGCGAGCTGCGGCGTCCCGCGGCCTGGTGGCGGTCGTGTTCGACCTCCGATTCGGGAGCGAGGCGTCGGACTTTCAGGCGCTCATGGCGTATCTCACGTCGCGCGGCGCGACGGTCGGCGTGAACAAGGACGCCATTGCCGTCTACGCGGGCTCCGGCAACGTGTTCACGGCGTTGCCGTTGGTGGAGGACCCGAAGCTCACTACGGTCAAGGCGGCCGTGATGTACTACGGCGAGGCGCCGATCACGGAGTTTCGGCGCGATCTTCCCGTGCTCTACGTGCGGGCCGGCCTGGACCGGCCGAGCGTGAACGAGGAGATCGCGAAGCTCGCGACGCTGGCGGTCGCGCAGAACGCGCCGGTCACGCTCGTGAATCACGCGTCGGGCTACCACGGGTTCGAGATGTTCAACGATGACGACGCCACGCGCGAGGTGATGGAGCAGACGATCGCGTTCGTTAGGCGCGCGACCTCGCCGGAGTTTCAGGCCGCGATCCGTCGAGGGGTCCCGGAGGCGACGGCGGCGGGCCATGTGCAGGTGCGCGACTTCGCCAAGGCGGTGCCGATCTATGCCGACCTCGTTGCCGCGCGACCGGATGACGCGCGGCTTCGCCTCTCGTACGGTGAGGCGCTCCTCGGCAACACCCAGTACGCCGAGGCGTGCGGGGAGCTCGAGAAGTTGAAGGGCAAGGGCCTCGGCCCGCGCGATCTGGGGCTTCCCGCCGCGCGCGCGTGCATGCTGAAGGGAGACGCCGACGCCGCGATCGGCTGGCTCAAGACGATTCCGACCCGGTTCCTGCCGCCCGATGTGCAGAACGAGGCCGTGTTCGCGCCGCTCAAATCAAGGGAAGATTTCCGGGCGTTGTTCCCGGCTCGATAACCGGCGAGAAAAAGGCGCAAACTAAACAGGTAATTCAAATAACCAATTACCAATTCCAGTAACCTGTAACCTGTTCTGTTGCGCCGTTTTTCAGTTTCCCGGTGAATACTGTCGTTCGATGTGGCCTTTGAGCTGGCTCGGATAGAAGTACACGTCGCGGAGGTTGCCGGTCGCGTAGCGCTCCGCCTGATCGTTGAAGTGTTTCGACTTCGGATCGCCGCTCTCACCGCCGGCTGTCACGGCCCGCGCGCGGACGCTATCGCCAAACTCGACGACGGCGACGAAGCTGTTGCCGCTCGTGCCGTACCACTTCTTGGTGTTGGGATACGGGCGCGCGCCGAATGACGCCAGCGAGCCCCATCGCGATGACGTAAACGCGACCGGGATGCTCGCCCCGGCGTCGTCGAACGTCGGCGCTATTTCGTCGTTCAGGCGCTGGAAGCGGTTGATGTTCCCCCAGGGCGTTTTCCACGAGCCGAAGTCCGCCGTGAGCGAGTCCGACGCCGCGGCGAGCGCGTCGAGCAGCTGCGCCGGCGTCGTCCGCTTGGCGATGTAGGTGTCGACGTTCACGTTCTCCTCACTGGCGTCCAGCCGCACACGCCGGGTGATCTCGTCGCCCCAGAACACCGCGATCGTCGTGGGCACTGAGGTCGCCGACCACCGCTTGTCCCACTTCCTGAGCGAATCGATCTGCTCCGCCACCTTTGCCTTCATAGGATTCCCCGCGGGCGTCCTGTCGTACGCCTGCAGCAACGCCGGGAGCAGCACGTCGAAAGCCGGGAGGTAGCTGTCGAATGCGGCGGAGAGGAGCCCGCCTAACGTGAAGTCCTTCCGGCCCTGGAGCACGCGGACGGCGTGAACGCCCCGCGCATTCTCGCCGCCCGGATCCACGTACAGCGGATAATCCTTCTCCTTCGGGCTATCGGGGCCGGCGGCGGAGTATGGCCAATTGTTCGTGTTGTATAGCCAGCCGCTCTTCGGGTTGTGCACGAACGGGCTTTCCTCGACTGTCAGGAGGGTGCCCCACTCGGTCGCCGGATTGCTGCCATCCACCGGCTTGGACCAGTCGAATTTCGGATCGCGCTTCGGGATGAAGTTCGCGTGGAAATACGCGATGTCCCCGTCCGCGCTCGCGAAGATCGTGTTGTTCGACGAGTTCGTGTGCAGGTCCATCACCTTGCGGAACTCGGCATAGCTCTTCGCCTTCGTGCGGCTGTAGGACTGCGTGAGCGCCTTCACCGGCTCCTCCATGAGCCTAACGCTGATCCATTTACCGTCGGCGCTCCGAACGATCGGGCCATGCTGCGTCCGGTACACCGTGAACTCCTTGGTCGCCGTCCCGCTCGCGGTCTTGTACGGCACCGTGATCTTTTGCGACACGAGCGGACGCAGATCCTTGCCGTATTGATAGAAGAGGCCGGCGCCCTTCTTCACGATCGACTCGGCGTACTCGTCGATGTTGTCGACGCTGCTCGAGGTGTGCATCCAGCCGACGCGATCGTTGAAGCCCTGGTAGACGAAGAACTGGCCCCACGTCACCGCCCCGTACGCGTTGAGCCCCTCGTCGCTCGAGACCTGAACCTCCGAGCGGAAGAAGAACGAAGTGTGGGGGTTGATGAGCAGCAGTGCGTGCTTGTTCGTCGTGTTGGACGGCGCGATCGCAATCCCATTCGAGCCCGTGGGCTCCGGCGGAATGCTGCTTGCAACTTCCGAGATCGTCTTCGGCTCCTCGCGCTTGCCGCCGTAGAACGCCTCGAGCTCGCGCAGGTTCACGCGCTCGATGTCGCCGCCGATGCTACCCTCGCTGAATGTGAGCGCCATCCACGGCTCGAAGCGCGTGATGACTTTTGGCTTCACGTTGGGGTGCTTCGCGAGGTAGAAGTTCAGCCCGGCGGCCCACGCGACCATGAGTGACTTGAGCCATGGCTCGCTCGCCTCGTACTTCGCCTTCATGCTGTCGGGATCGATGAACAGCTTCATTCGGAGATCGCGCCAGATCTCTTTCTCGCCCTCGGACTCGGCGAGCCGGCCCATAGAGTTGATGTAGTTCGTCTCGACGCGGTTGAAGTCATCCTCGGCCTGCGCGTACACGAGCCCGAACACGGCGTCGGCGTCGGTCTTCCCGTGGACGTGAGCGATGCCCCAGTCGTCTCGCGTTATGGTGACGTTCCTGGCCTGTTGTTCCCAGCGCGCGATGTCCGGGTTGGCGGTACCCTGGGCGGCGTTGCACGCCGCGATGCTGGCGATGCCGAGAAGGAAAGTGAGTCTCTTCATGATTTGAGATGAGCGCGGATTGATCCCGAAATCTGGGCAACG
>Ga0207674_10004677_pt1 | contig 16435 bp, 12 predicted proteins | sample KBSCornC72_FD_184303 | JGI IMG/M metagenome (GOLD analysis project Ga0207674, IMG submission 184303) | Corn rhizosphere microbial communities from Kellogg Biological Station, Michigan, USA - KBS Corn C7-2 (SPAdes) (version 2) | ecosystem: Host-associated > Plants > Roots > Rhizosphere > Soil ... | reverse complement strand
AACCGGTGCCGATCTCCACCCAGGTTCTGCTCGACCGCGAGCGCTGCATCTCCTGCACCAGGTGCACCAGGACTTCCGAGGAGATCGCCGGCGATGCGTTCATCGAGTTCATCGGGCGCGGCCCGGCCCAGATGATCGGCACCGCCGAGGGCAAGCCGTTCAACTCCTACTTCTCCGGCAACACCGTGCAGGTGTGCCCGGTCGGTGCGCTGACCGGTGCCGCGTACCGGTTCCGGTCCCGGCCGTACGACCTGATGTCGGTGCCCAGCGTGTGCGAGCACTGCGCGGCCGGCTGCCGGCAGCGCACCGACGTCAGGCGTGGCCGGGTGATGCGGCGGCTGGCCGGCGAGGAGCCGGCCGTCAACGAGGAGTGGAACTGCGACAAGGGCCGGTGGGCGTTCACCTACGCGACCCAGCCGGACCGGCTGAGCGCGCCGCTGGTCAGGGACGAGAACGGGATGCTCGTCCCGGCGTCCTGGCCGCACGCGCTGGCGGTGGCCGCGGACGGCCTGCTGGCGGCGCGCGACGCGGATCCCGCGGCCCAGCCCGCGCGCGGCGTGGGCGTGCTGACCGGCGGGCGGCTGACCCTCGAGGACGCCTACGGCTACGCGAAGTTCGCCCGGATGGCCGCGGACACCAACGACATCGACATGCGGGCCCGGCCGCACTCCGCTGATGAGGAGCAGTTCCTGGCCGCGTGCGTGGCCGGGCGCGACATCGGCGTCAGCTACGCCGACCTGGAGCAGGCCCCGGCCGTGCTGCTGGCAGGCTTCGAGCCGGAGGACGAGTCGCCCATCGTCTTCCTCCGGCTGCGCAAGGCGGTCAGGCGTCGTGGCCTGCGGGTGTTCTCGGTCGCGGCGCTGGCCAGTCCCGGCCTGGTCAAGCTGTCCGGCGAGCTGATCGACACGCTGCCCGGCGACGAGGCCCGGGCGCTGACCGCGCTCGCGGCGGGCCGCGCGCCCGGCAGTGCGCCCGGCCAGCGGGCCGTCGATCGAGGCGCTCCCGGTCCGGATGGAGCCGGGCCGGACGAGGTGGCGGAGCTGTGGCAGCGTGCCGGGCAGGCGCTCGGCGAGCCGGGTGCGGTGATCCTGGTCGGCGAGCGGCTGGCCGAGGTGCCGGGGGCACTGGCGGCCGCGGCCACACTCGCGGTCGCCTCGGGGGCGCGGCTGGCCTGGGTGCCCCGCCGTGCGGGTGAGCGAGGGGCCGTCGAGGCCGGGGCGCTGCCCGGGCTGCTGCCCATCGGCCGCCCGGTAGCTGACCCGGCGGCACGAGCCGAGGTGGCCCGGGCCTGGGGCAAGGGCTCGCTACCGACCGCCCCGGGGCGCGATACCACGGCCATCCTGGCCGCTGCGGCCGACGGCGAGCTCGGCGCCCTGGTGGTGGCGGGCGTCGACCCGGCCGACCTGCCGGACCCGCAGGCCGCGCTGCACGCGCTGGAGGTGACCCCGTTCGTGGTCAGCCTCGAGCTGCGGGCCAGCGCGGTCACCGACCGCGCCGACGTCGTGTTCCCGGTCGCGGCCGTGGCGGAGAAGGCCGGCACGTTCGTGAACTGGGAGGGACGCGGGGGCTCGTTCGAGGCCGCGCTGCGGGTCCCCGAGGTGCGCACCGACCTGTACGTGCTCGGCGCGATCGCCGACCGGATGGACGTGCACCTCGGCCTGCCCGACGCGGAGGCCGCGCGGGCCGAACTCGCCGCGCTCGGCAGCTGGCGCGGGGAGCGGCCGCAGCCGCCTGAGGTCACCGGCGCGAGCGCCGATCCCGGCGTGCTCGTTACTCACGAGGCACACGGAACCGGCGTGCTGGGCGTAAAGCTCGCCAGCTGGCACCAGCTGCTGGACAGCGGCCGGATGCAGGACGGCGAGCCGGCCCTGGCGGGCACGGCCCGCCCGGTCGTGGCCCGGATGTCGGCGGCGACCGCGGCCGAAGCCGGGGCGGCCGACGGCGATAAGGTGACGGTGGCCACCGACCGGGGATCGGTCACGGTGCCCGTCGAAGTGGTGCCGATGGCCGACCACGTGGTCTGGCTCCCGGCGGCCGGCCTGCCCGGGAACGCCGCAGAGATCGCCCCGTACCCCGGTTATAGCGAGCCCGCGGTCCAGGCCGGACCCACCATCCGCGCCCGGCTGGGCGCGGGGCACGGCGCCATGGTCACCCTGAGGAGGCCGGAATGAGGCTTGAGGGGACGCTGCCGCACGTGCTGGCGGCGCCCGCGGCCGACCCGACGCTCGCCAGCTTCTACCAGCTCACCTGGTGGCTGGTGCTGCTCAAGGTCGTCGTCGTCTTCGTCTTCCTGCTCCTCACGACGATGTTCATGATCTGGGCGGAGCGCCGGGTCATCGGCCGGATGCAGAACCGGCCGGGCCCGAACCGGGCCGGGCCGTTCGGCCTGCTACAGCCGATTGCCGACGCGCTCAAGCTGCCGCTCAAGGAAGACATCATCCCGACCACCGCGGACAAGCTGATCTTCGTGGTGGCGCCGATACTGTCGGCGGCGCCCGCCTTCGTCGCCTTCTCCATCATCCCGGTGGGCCCGGTGGTCTCGATCTTCCACCACCGCACCCCGCTGCAGGTCACCGACCTGCCGGTGGCGGTGCTGCTGGTGCTGGCCATGAGCTCCATCGGCGTGTACGGCATCGTGCTGGCCGGCTGGGCCTCGGGGTCGCCGTACTCGCTGCTCGGGACGCTGCGCTCGGCGGCCCAGGTGATCAGCTATGAGATCGCGATGGCGCTGGCCTTCGTGGCCGTGTTCCTCGACGCCGGGTCGCTGTCCACCACCGGGATCGTCACCGCCCAGATACACGGCTGGTACGTGTGGGTGCTGGCGCCGTCGTTCCTCATCTACCTGGTCACCATGGTCGGCGAGACCAACCGGCTGCCCTTCGACCTGCCCGAGGGCGAGGGCGAGCTGGTGGCCGGCTACCACACCGAGTACTCGTCGATGAAGTTCGCCATGTTCTACCTGGCCGAGTACGTCAACATGATCACGGTGTCCGCGCTGGCCACCACGCTGTTCCTCGGCGGCTGGCGGGCGCCGTGGCCGCTGTCCCTGTGGTCGGGCGCCAACACCGGCTGGTGGCCGGTGCTGTGGTTCCTGATCAAGCTGTTCATCTTCCTGTTCTGCTACATCTGGCTGCGCGGCACGCTGCCGCGGGTCAGGTACGACCAGCTGATGGCGATCGGGTGGAAGTTCCTCATCCCGGTCTCCATCATCTGGATCCTGCTGGTCGCCACGGTGCGCGCCTGGCGGCTTGACAGCCACTCCACGGCTCCGTACGTGGTCTTCGGGCTGGTCATCGTGCTCATCCTGGCCCTGATTACGATGTGGGACAGCTTGGCGCAGCAGCGGGCCGCGCGGTTTGCGGCCGCAGAGGAAACCGACCTGGCGGAAGCCGGCACCACCGAGCCCGCTACCGGTTTCCCGGTGCCTCCGCTCGACCTGCCGCACTACCACGGGGCCGGAATCTCCCGCGACAACGAAACCTCCAGCAAGGAGGTCACAGGTGCTTGATTTCCTCAACCCGATCAAGGGGTTCGGCGTCACCTTCCAGGAGATGTTCCGGAAACCCGAGACGGTCTACTACCCGGAGGAGCGGCGGCCGACCGCGCCGCGGTTCCACGGTCACCACCAGCTCAACCGGTGGCCGGACGGGCTGGAGAAGTGCATCGGCTGCGAGCTGTGCGCGTGGGCCTGCCCGGCGGACGCCATCTACGTCGAGGGCCGGGACAACACGGCGGACGAGCGGTACTCGCCCGGTGAGCGGTACGGGGCGGTGTACCAGATCAACTACCTGCGCTGCATCCTGTGCGGCCTGTGCATCGAGGCCTGCCCGACCCGCGCGCTGACCATGACCAACGAGTACGAGATCGCCGACGACAGCCGGGAACACCTGATCTGGACCAAGGAGCAGCTGCTCGTGCCGCTGCAGTCGGACATGGAGGCGCCGCCGCACCCGATGCGGCTCGGCGACGACGAGAAGGACTACTACCGGCTCGGCGCGGCGGGGCTGACCGTCGGTCCCCGCGCGCCCGGCATGTCCGGTCCTGGCGGCCCGTCAGGCCCGCCGGTGCCCGCCCAGTCCCCGGACGCCTCGCTGGCCTGGGCGCCGCCGGAAGTGCGCGATGCGGGAGAGGTCGAGGAGGAGCCATGAGCCACGTCCTCGCGGCCGCCCCATCCGGCACCAACGCCGACTCGATCGCGGTCGCGACCATCTTCTGGATCCTCGCCGTCATCTCGGTCGGTGCCGCGCTGGCCATGATCCTGGTCCGGCGGGCGGTGCACTGCGCGATCATGCTCGCCGTGGTCATGCTCTGCCTGGCCACCATGTACGCCATGCAGGGCGCGCCCTTCCTCGCCTTCGTGCAGATCATCGTGTACACCGGCGCGGTGCTGATGCTGTTCCTGTTCGTCATCATGCTGATCGGCATCAGTTCGTCGGACTCGGTCGTGGAGACGATCAAGGGCCAGCGGGCGGCCGCCGGGCTGGCCGCGATCGGCCTGTTCGTGATCTTGATCCTCAGCATCGGGCACGCGGCCATCGGCCCGGCCGCCAGGACCACCGCGGCGAACAACGTGGACAACCTGACCGGGCTGGCCAGGCTGATCTTCACCACGTACGTGTTCCCGTTCGAGGTCACCGGTGCGCTGCTGATCACCGCGGCGGTCGGCGCGATGGTGCTGGCGCACCGCGAGCGCACCACGCCGAAGCCCACCCAGCGTGACCTGGCCGCCCGGCGGCTGGCCAGCGGGCACCTGGCGCCTGACCCGTCGCCCGGCGTCTACGCGCTGCACGACAGCGCGGACCGGCCCGCGCTGCTGCCGGACGGCAGTACCTCGGAGCTTTCGGTCAGCCAGACGCTCGCGCCTCGTGACCCGAACGCGGAAACCCCGCCCGTTCGGCCCGAACTGCCGGCATCGGCCACTACGGAGGCTGAGTCGTGAGCCCGATCCACTACGTGGCCCTGTCCGTGATCCTGTTCGTGATCGGCGGCGTCGGCGTGCTCGTGCGGCGCAACGCCATCGTCGTGTTCATGTGCATCGAGCTGATGCTGAACGCGTGCAACCTCGCGTTCGTCGCGTTCGCCCGGATGCACGGGAACCTGGACGGGCAGGTCATCGCGTTCTTCGTGATGGTGGTGGCGGCCGCGGAGGTCGTCGTCGGCCTCGCGATCCTGATGGCGATCTTCCGGGCGCGCAGGTCCGCGTCGGTGGACGACGCCAACCTGCTGAAGTACTGAGGGGATGACGACGTTGCACACCGTCGCGGCTACCGGCGCGCTGAAGCTGTCGTGGCTGCTGCTCGCCTTCCCGCTGTTCGGCGCCGTGGTGCTGCTGCTGGGCGGCCGCCGCACCAACCGCTGGGGCCACCTGCTCGGCGTGGCCATGCCGGTGGCGGCGTTCGTCTACGGCATGATCGCGTTCTTCACCCTGCTCGGCGACACCGACCGCAGCCAGGACCAGCACCTGTACTCCTGGATCCCGGTGGCGGGTTTGCAGGTGAACATGAACCTGCTCGTCGACCAGTTGTCGATCTGTTTCGTGCTGCTCATCACCGGGGTCGGCTCGCTGATCATCATCTACTCGGTCGGCTACATGAGCCACGACCGCGACCGGCGCCGCTTCTTCGGCTACATGAACCTGTTCCTCGCCGCCATGCTGCTACTCGTGCTCGGCGATAACTACCTGGTGCTCTACGTCGGGTGGGAGGGCGTCGGCCTGGCGTCCTACCTGCTGATCGGGTTCTGGCAGTACAAGCCCTCGGCGGCCGTGGCGGCGAAGAAGGCGTTCATCGTCAACCGGGTCGGTGACGCCGGGCTTACCGTGGCCATCTTCCTGATGTTCTCCGAGTTCGGCACGGTGTCGTTCAGCGGGGTCTTTGGCTCGGTGAAGTCCGGCGGGAGCGGCGTGGCCACGGCGCTCGGGCTGCTGCTCCTGCTCGGCGCGTGCGGGAAGTCCGCGCAGGTGCCGCTGCAGTCCTGGCTGCTCGACGCGATGGAGGGACCCACCCCGGTATCGGCGCTGATCCACGCCGCGACCATGGTCACCGCGGGGGTGTACCTGCTGGTCCGGTCCAACCCGATCCTCGCGCTCTCGCCTGACGCCCGGCTGGCAGTGGTCCTGGTTGGCACGGTCACGCTGCTGTTCGGCGGCATCATCGCGTGCGCCAAGGACGACATCAAGAAGTCGCTGGCCGGGTCCACCATGAGCCAGATCGGCTACATGACGCTCGGGGCCGGCCTCGGGCCGGCCGGCTACGTGTTCGCGATTGCGCTCCTGCTCGCGCACGGGTTCTTCAAGGCCGGCCTGTTCCTCGGCGCGGGCTCGGTCATGCACGGCATGAACGACGAGGTGAACATGCGGCGGTACGGCGGGCTGGGCCGGGTTATGCCGATCACCTCCGTGACCTTCGGCCTCGCGTACCTCGCCATCATCGGCATCCCGCCGTTCTCCGGGTTCTTCACCAAGGACCCCATCATCGGGGCGGATTTCAGCGAGCACGGCGCGGCAGGCAAGGTACTCGGCACCCTGGCGCTGATCGGCGCGGGCATCACCGCGTTCTACATGACCCGGATGATGTTCATGACCTGGTACGGGAAGAGGCGCTGGGACCCCGAAGCGCACCCGCACGAGTCGCCGGCGGTGATGACCTGGCCGATGATCGTCCTCGCCATCGGCTCGGTGGGCGCCGGCGCGTTCCTTATCCTCAATGACCGGCTGCAGAAGTTCCTGGCCCCGGTGGTCGGGGTCCCGCCCACCTCGGAAGGCGTGTTCAGCACGGCGGGCCTGGTGGCCCTGGCGTTCGCCCTGGTCGGGGTCGCCCTGGCCTGGGTCATGTACGGCCGGGTGCCGGTCCCCGCGGTCGCCCCGCGCGGGCGGCCGCTTACCGTCGCCGCCCGCAAGGATCTCTACGGCGACGCGTTCAACGAGTCGGTCCTGATGCGCCCCGGCCAGTGGCTGACCAGGCTCTCGGTGTTCTTCGATAACCGGGGCGTGGACGGCCTGGTCAACACCCTGGCCGCCGCGGTCGGCGGGACGTCGGGCCGGGTGCGCAAGCTGCAGACCGGTTTCGTCCGCTCGTACGCCCTGTCCATGTTCTTCGGCGCCGCTGTGCTGGTCGCCTTGCTCCTGGTGGTGAGGCTCTGATGAACGGCTTTCCCTGGCTGACCGTCGCGGGCGCGGTGCCGCTGCTCGGCGCCATCGTGATCGCCCTGATCCCGGGTCTGCCCGCCGACAGCGCGGAGGCGGACCGGCAGGCGCGCAACACCATGGCCAAGGTGCTGGCCCTCGGGTTCTCCCTGGTCACGCTCGTCGTGGTGATCATCATCGCGGTCAAGTTCCAGGTCGGCGGGCCGAACTACCAGTTCACCGAGGTCTACTCGTGGATCCCGTCGTTCGGCGTGCACTACGCGCTGGGCGTGGACGGCATCGCGCTGGTGCTCATCGCCATGTCCGTGGTGCTGATGCCGGTGGTGATCCTGGCCTCCTGGAACGACGCGGAGAGCGGGCGGCACAGCGTCAAGACGTACTTCTCGCTGATGCTCGTGCTCGAGACGATGATGATCGGCGTCTTCGCGGCCACCGACGTGTTCCTGTTCTACGTGTTCTTCGAGGCCATGCTGATCCCGATGTACTTCATGATCGGCAGCTACGGGGGCGGCCGGCGGCAGTACGCGGCGGTCAAGTTCCTGCTCTACAGCCTGTTCGGCGGGCTGCTCATGCTGGTCGCGGTCATCGCGCTGTACGTGTACTCGGCCCGCAGCCCCGTGACCGGGCACCACGGCACTTTCCTGTTCAGCGAGCTGGTGCACGTGGCGCTGAGCCCGACGGTGCAGAAGTGGCTGTTCCTCGGGTTCTTCATCGCGTTCGCGATCAAGGCGCCGCTGTGGCCGTTCCACACCTGGCTGCCCGACGCCGCCGCGGCCGCGCCGCCCGGGGCCGCCGTGCTGCTGGTCGGCGTGCTGGACAAGGTGGGCACGTTCGGCATGCTGCGGTACTGCTTCGAGCTGTTCCCCAGCGGCGCGAAGTACTTCACCCCGCTGGTCATCACGCTGTCGGTGATCGGGATCTTGTACGGGGCCATCGTGGCCATCGGCCAGCAGTCCATGAAGCGGCTGATCGCCTACACCTCGGTCTCGCACTTCGGCTTCATCGCGCTCGGCATCTTCGCGATGACCAGCCAGGGCGTGTCCGGCGCGACGTTCTACATGGTCAACCACGGGTTCGCTACCGGCGCGCTGTTCATCCTGGCCGGGTTCCTGATCGCCCGGCGGGGCACGGACCGGATCGCCGACTACGGCGGCGTGCAGAGCGTGGCGCCGGTACTGGCCGGGCTGTTCCTGGTCTCCGGCCTGGCCATGCTCTCGCTGCCCGGCCTGTCTACCTTCGTCAGCGAGTTCCTGGTGCTGATCGGGACCTTCTCCCGGTACAAGGTGGCCGCCGTGATCGCCACCGCGGGCATCATCCTGGCCGCGATCTACGTCCTGTGGATGTACCAGCGGGCGATGAACGGGCCGGTGCGGGACGAGGTGAAGGGCATGCCGGACCTGCGGCCGCGGGAACTGCTCGCGGTCGCGCCGCTGGTCGTGCTGCTCATCGGGGCTGGGGTCTACCCCAAGCCGGTGCTCGACATCATCAACCCCGCGGTACGGGTGACGATGACGCAGGTGCACACCACCGATCCCAAGCCCGCCCACCCGGCGAGTAACACGCTTACCGCCGTGCAGAAGGGAACCTCACCGTGACCGGTGTCCTGGCCGATTCGGCCACTATCGGCGCGCCGAGCATCGAGTACAGCCAGCTCGCGCCGATGCTGGTCGTCTTCGGCGCGGCGGTGGCCGGCGTCCTGGTCGAGGCGTTCGCACCGCGCTCGTCCCGCCGCGCCGCGCAGCTGGTCCTGACGCTGGGGTCCCTGCTCGCCGCGTTCATCCTCACGATCGTGGTGGCCGCGACGCACAGCCTGTACGTGGCCGGCAGCCCTGGACACGTGGCCGCCCAGGGCGCGGTCGCGGTCGACCGGCCCACCCTGTTCATCCAGGGCACCATCGTGATCCTGGCGCTGGTGAGCGTGCTGCTCATCGGGGACACCAGCAACAGCCCGTTCGCCGCCGTGGCGGCCGCGCCGCCGGGCAGCCAGGAGGAGCGCGAGGGCCTGGCCGCCGGGATCATGCACACCGAGATCTTCCCGCTGACGCTGTTCGCGGTCGGCGGCATGATGCTCTTCCCGGCCTCGAACGACCTGCTGACCATGTTCGTCGCGCTCGAGGTGCTGTCGCTGCCGCTGTACCTGCTGTGCGGGCTGGCCCGGCGCCGCCGCCTCCTCTCGCACGAGGCGGCCGTGAAGTACTTCCTGCTCGGCGCGTTCTCCTCGGCACTGTTCCTGTTCGGCGTCGCGATGCTGTACGGCTTCTCTGGCTCGGTGCGGCTCTCCGCGATCGCCTCCGCCGCGGCCGGCAACACCTCCAACGCGACGCTGCTGTTCACCGGCATCGCGCTGACCGGTGTCGGGCTGCTGTTCAAGATCGGCGCGGTGCCCTTCCACGGCTGGAAGCCCGACGTCTACCAGGGCGCGCCGACCCCGATCACCGCGCTGATGGCGTCCTGCACGGTGGTGTCCGCCTTCGGCGCGCTGCTGCGCGTCTTCTACGTGGCGTTCGGCAGGCTGACCTGGGACTGGCGCCCGGCGTTCTGGGTGGTCGCCGTCCTCACCATGCTGGTCGGCGCCGTCGTCGCCATCACCCAGACCGACGTGAAGCGGCTGCTCGCCTACTCCTCGATCGCGCACGCCGGGTTCATCCTGACCGCGGTCATCGCGACCAGCAGGGCCGGGCTTTCCAGCAGCCTGTTCTACCTGGCGTCCTACGGGTTTACCACGGTGGGCGCGTTCGCCGTGATCACGCTGGTCAGGGACGCGGGCGGCGAGGCCGGGCACCTGTCCCGGTGGGCGGGCCTCGGCCGCCGGTCGCCGGTGGTGGCCGGAATCTTCGCGCTGTTCTTGCTCGCGTTCGCCGGTATCCCGCTGACCAGCGGCTTCACCGGGAAGTTCGCCGTCTTCCAGGCGGCTATCGCCGCCGGCGAGACACCGCTGGTGATCGTCGGCGTGGTGAGCAGCGCGATCGCGGCGTTCTTCTACGTCCGCGTGATCGTGCTGATGTTCTTCAGCGACCCGATCCCCGACGGGCCCGAGGTCGTGGTGCCGAGCGTGTTCACGGGCACCGCGGTGGGGCTCGGCGTGGTGGCGACCCTGGTGCTCGGCATCGTGCCGCAGCCTGTCCTCAGCCTGGCCAGCCATGCCGCAAATCAGTTGTTCGTCGGTTAATCACGGGCGCGCGACAGCGCGGACGTCCCCCCTGGGCCAGCACCATCCCGCCTTGGTAAGTAGAGTGCGGAACGGGCATACTCGGAAATTCGAGGTGTTCGCGCGTGCCGATGACGTGGAGAGCAATTGATCAGCGCAGTTCCCGTTGACTTCCCGGACTCCGCCCTCGAGGCGGAAGTGCGCGACTACCTCGGCCGGGTCGAGGAGTCGCTGGCCGCGACGGCACACCCCGACGACGAACTGCTGACCGAGGCATCCCGGCATTCCATCGCGGCCGGCGGCAAGCGGTTCCGGGCCATGCTCGTGCTGCTGGCGGCGCAGTTCGGCGACCCGGAGGATCCGCGGGTCATCGAGGCGGCGGTCGCGATCGAGCTGACCCACCTGGCCACGCTGTTCCACGACGACGTCATGGACGAGGCCCTGGTGCGCCGCGGCCACCCGTCGGTCAACTCACGGTGGAGCAACTCGGTCGCCATCCTCACCGGGGATTTCCTGTTCGCGCAGGCCTCCCAGATCCTGGCCGGGCTGGGCCCGGACGCGGTCCGGATCCAGGCCGAGACGTTCAGCCGGCTGGTCACCGGGCAGATGGCCGAGACCATCGGGCCGCGGCCTGGCCAGGATCCCCTCGACTTCTACATGTACGTGATCACGGAGAAGACGGGATCGCTGATCGCCACGGCCGGCCGGTTCGGCGCGCTGTTCTCCGGCGCCCCGGCCGGGGTCGCCGACCAGATCGCCGCGGCCTGCGAGCAGATCGGCGTGGCCTGGCAGCTGTCCGACGACGTGATCGACATCGCGAGCGACTCCTCGCAGTCGGGCAAGACGCCAGGCACCGACCTGCGCCAGGGCGTGCGGACGCTGCCGGTGCTCTACGCGCTGCGCTCTACGGGCCAGTCCCCGGCCGACGCACGGCTGCGCTCGCTGCTGGACGAGGCCGACCTGACCGACGAGGCGCTGCTGGCGGAGGCACTCACCCTGCTGCGCGGCCATCACGCCATGAAGGAGTCCCGGGCGGACGTGCTGAACTGGCTGCACGAGGCCCGGGTCTCGATCGGCACGCTGCCGGACGGTCCGGCCCGGGCTGCCTTCCTGGCCCTGTGCGACTTCGTGGAGAAGCGGACCGGCTGACCGTCTCAGCCGCAGCGTCGAGGTGGCGCTGAGCTGCGGCGCCAGCACGATCCCCGCGGCCAGCAGGAAGCGGGCCCGCCCTACGAGAGCAGGCCGAGCTTGGCGGCCCGGGCCGCGGCGGTGTTGCGGTTCGGCGCGCCGAGCTTAGCGAGCACGGCGGAGACGTGGTGGTCGACGGTCTTGGCCGAGATGAACAGCTTCGCCGCGATCGCCGCGTTGGTCTGCCCGGCACAGATCTCGGCGAGAACCTCGCGCTCGCGCCGGGTGAGCCCCAATGGGTCGCCTCGGGTCGCGGACCTGGGGCCGGCCGGGATGGACCGTGCGCCGAGCGCGCGCAGCCGCTGCCGGGTGATCCGGGCCGCGGCGGCCGCGCCGAGCTCGGTGAAGGTGCTCAGCGCCTCCCGCAGCGCGCCCTCCTCGGCCGCGTCCAGCCGGACCAGCGCGGCCTCGTACGGGCAGCCCAGGTCGGTCCACAGCTGCGCGGCCTTCTCCCAGTTGCCGTTGAGCAGCAGCTGGTAGGGCTCGGCCAGCTCGGCCCGCGGCCGCCGGGCGGATCCGGTGCGGCGCAGCCACACCGCCAGCGCGCCGGCCAGCCAGGGGTCGCCCGGATCGGGCACATCGTCGGCGAGTTCCGCCTCGCGGGCCGCTTCTGCGATCCTTCCTTCGAGCCAGTACGCCTCGGCGCGGGTCAGCCGGACCGGTGCGATCTGCAGTGGCTCGCCGGTGCCCTCCGCCAGCGTCATCGCCTCGTCCAGGTGCTCCCAGGCCGCCGGGTCACCGCGGCGGGCCAGGATGGTGCCGGTCCGGTTGAGCGGGCACACCCGGGTCGCGGGGCCAGGGCCGGCATGTCCAGGATCTCCCGGCTCAGCGCCAGCGCTTCGTCCCAGCGGCCGGTCTGCTCCAGCATCTTGGTCCGCTCGCTGCGCAGGAAGGTCGCGTAGGTGGTGATGTCACGCTCATCGCAGTAGACGATGCCGTCGGCGTAGACCCACTCACCCTCAGCGAACCGCCGCTGGTGACACTGCAGCCAGTAGAAGTTGCAGTAGGCCCTTCCCGCGGCGGCGTGCAGGTCCTGGTCCAGGGCGATCCGCAGCGCCCGCTCCATCAGCCCGGCCCAGTCCCGGCCCAGGTAGAAGGCTGATACGGCCTCGGTGTCCAGTGCGTCGCTGATCACGTCCGGCGCGCTCTGCGTCGCGGCGATGGACCGGGCGCGCCGCGCCGCCTCGATCGCCCCCTCGTGGCGGGCCGCCATCATCCGCCGGGCGGCGAGGTTCGCATACGCCTGGGCCAGCTCGATGCCCGCGGGCAGCGGCTCCAGGATCGCCACCGCGGTTTCGGCGGCGGCGGTCGCCTCCTGGCCGCGGGCCAGGTGCCACAGGACGCTGGAGAGGCGCCGTGTGGCATCGCCCTCGCTCCGCCGGTCGCCGACCGCGCGCCACAATTCAAGCCCGCGCCCGATGGCTTCGGCCGCCTCCTCGATCCGGTCGAGCAGCAGCAGTTCGTCGGCCAGGTCGACGTACAGGGCGGCCGCCGTGGCCCGGTCGGTATCCGCGGCGAACCGAAGCGCCCGCTCGAACTGCGCGACCGCCTCCCGGTGCGACGCCAGCGCGGCCGCCGGGCGCGCCGCCGCGGGCGCGTACCGCAGCACCGCCGCGACGTCGTCTGCTTCCTCGGCGTGAAAGGCCATCTGCGCCTCGTCTAGTGACGGCGCGGTCCGTGCTAGGTTGCCAGGGCGATGAGCGAAGCATGGCCGTATGAGCGGAGCCGCGAAGCGATCCTGCGCGCCGCAGCGTCGCTGGCCACCGAGGACGGACCGGACGGGCTCTCCGCGAGTACCCTCGCCGCGGCCCTCGGCCGGAGTGAGCTCGGCCGGCGTGTGCCGGCGGGCTCCAGACAGGAGCTTCAGCTGGCCACCGTGACCGAGGCGGCCCGGATCTTCGACGAAGAGGTTGTGCAGCCGGCCCTGGCCGCTCCCGCGGGCCTGGGTCAGCTGGCCGCGGTCTGCGAGGCGTTCATCGCGCACCTGGAACGGCACGCCGTCCCGGGCGGCTGCTTCATGGCCAGCGCGGCCCTGGCGATGGACGGCCGCCCGGGCCCGGTCAGGGACCTGATCGCCTCGCTCCAGGCCCGGTTCGGCGAGCTGATCCACGGTTTCGCGGTCACCGCGCTGGCCCGGCACGAGCTACCGCCCGGCGAGGACCCGGGCCGGCTGGCCTTCGAGCTGAACGGCATCATGCTGGCCACCGATACCAACTTCGCCGAGCACGACGATCCGGCCGTGCTCGAGCTGGCCCGGCAGATCGTCCGTCAGCGCCTGGGCGTCAGCTGACCGTGCGTCAGCTGACTTCCCAGGTGTCGTTGCCGGCCAGCAGGGCGGCGAGGTCACCGGGACCGCCCCGGCTCCGGGCCGCGTCGATCTGCTCCGCCATCAGCTGGTCGTAGCTGGCCTGCTCCACCTGCCGGAAGACCCCGACCGGGGTGTGCCGGAAGTCCGACGTGTCCAGCCGCGACAGCGCGAAGGCGTAGGACGGGTCGGCGCGGTGCGCGTCGTGGGTGATCAGCGTGTCCTCGTCCGCCGCGGTCACCTCGACCGCCTCCAGGTCGCCGTGCGGGCCGAAGCGCAGCCCGCGGGTCCCTCCCGCGAACCGGACCGGCTCCCCGTGCTCGAGCTTGATCAGCCGCTGGTCCGTCGCGCTGGCCTCCTTGAGCGGGGCGAACGCGTCGTCGTTGAAGATGGGGCAGTTCTGGTAGATCTCGATGAACGCGGCGCCCTGGTGGTCGGCCGCGGCCCGCAGCACCGAGGTCAGGTGCCTGCGGTCGGAGTCGATCGTCCTGGCCACGAAGCTGGCGTCGGCGCCGAGCGCCAGCGACGCCGGGTTGAACGGGTGGTCCAGCGAGCCGAACGGGGTCGACTTGGTCACCTTGCCCCGCTCCGAGGTGGGCGAGTACTGGCCCTTGGTCAGCCCGTAGATCCTGTTGTTGAACAGCAGGATCTTGATGTTGACGTTGCGCCGCAGCGCGTGGATCAGGTGGTTGCCGCCGATGGACAGGGCGTCGCCGTCACCGGTGATGACCCAGACCGACAGGTCGGGGCGGGAGGCCGCGAGCCCGGTGGCGATCGCGGGCGCCCGGCCGTGGATGGAGTGCATCCCGTAGCTGTTCACGTAGTAGGGCAGCCGTGAGGAGCAGCCGATCCCGGAGATGACCACGATGTTCTCCCGCGGCACCTCGAGCTCGGGCAGGAACGCCTGGAAGGCGGCCAGAATGGCGTAGTCACCGCAGCCGGGGCACCAGCGAACCTCCTGGTCCGACTTGAAATCTTTAGTAGCCGAACGGGCGGCGGCTCGCGGGACCAACGTCAGCGAGCGAAGCCTGTGCCCCTCGCCCGGCTGGCCATTGCCGTTCGCCTCAGGCATGCTCGATCACATCCTCGATGACACCGGCCAGCTCGGCCGCCCGGAAGGGCAGGCCGCGGACCTGGTTGTAGGAGATCACGTCGACCAGGAACCGGCCGCGCAGCAGCAGCGCGAGCTGGCCGAGGTTGATCTCGGGCAGCAGCACCTTGTCGTAGTGGCGGAGCACGTCCCCCAGGTTCGGCGGGAACGGGTTGAGGTGCCGCAGGTGCGCCTGGGCGACGCTGTGCCCGGCGTTCCTGGCCCGCCGCACCGCGGCGCCGATCGAGCCGAACGTCGATCCCCAGCCGAGCACGAGCACGCGGGCGTTGCCGTCCGGGTCGTCCACCTCGACCGGCGGCACGTCGGCCGCGATCCCGTCGATCTTGGCCTGGCGCAGCCGGACCATCCGGTCGTGGTTGTCCGGGTCGTAGGAGATGTCCCCGGTGACATCGGCCTTCTCGATGCCGCCGATCCGGTGCTCCAGGCCCGGGGTGCCCGGGATGGCCCACGGCCGGGCCAGCGTCACCGGGTCCCGCCGGAACGGCTCGAACCCGTTCTCGCCCAGGTCGGCCGGCCGCGCGAAGGCGAACTCCTGGCTCAGGTCAGGCAGGCCGGCGGTGTCCGGGAGGCGCCACGGCTCGGAGCCGTTGGCGAGGTAGCCGTCGGAGAGCAGGAACACCGGGGTGCGGTACTTGACCGCGATCCTGGCCGCCTCGATCGCCGCGTTGAAGCAGTCCGCCGGGCTGGCGGGGGCGACGATCGGGACGGGCGACTCTCCGTTCCGGCCGAACATCGCCTGCAGCAGGTCGGCCTGCTCGGTCTTGGTGGGCATGCCGGTGGACGGTCCGGCCCGCTGGATGTCGCAGATGATCAGTGGCAGCTCAACCGATACGGCCAGGCCGATGGTCTCGGCCTTGAGCAGCATGCCGGGTCCGGAAGTCGAAGTCACGGCCAGCGAGCCGCCGAACGAGGCGCCCAGCGCCGCGCCGACGGCCGCGATCTCGTCCTCGGCCTGGAACGTGCGGACGCCGAACCGCTTGTGCTTGGCCAGCTCGTGCAGGATGTCCGAGGCCGGGGTGATCGGGTAGGAGCCGAGGAACAGCGGCAGCCCGGCCAGCTGGGACGCGGCCACCAGGCCGTAGGCCAGCGCGGTGTTGCCGCTGATGTTCCGGTAGGTGCCCGGCGTGAGCGGGGCCGCCTTGACCTCGTACCGGACCGAGAAGGCCTCGGTGGTCTCGCCGTAGTTCCAGCCGGCCTGGAACGCGGCCACGTTCGCCGCCATGATCTCCGGCTTGCTGGCGAACTTGGCCTTGAGGAAGGACAGGGTGCCCTCGGCGGGCCGGTCGTAGAGCCAGGAGATCATGCCGAGCGCGAACATGTTCTTCGCCCGCTCCGCGTCCTTCCTGGTGACGTCGAAGTCTTGCAGCGCCTTGACCGTCATCGAGGTGATCGGTACCGCGTGCACTCGGTACTGCTCGAGCGAGTCGTCCTCGAGCGGGCTGCCCTCGTACCCGACCTTGGTCAGGTTCCGCTTGGTGAACTCGTCGGTGTTGACGACCAGGTCGCCGCCCCCGGGCAGGTCCTTGATATTGGCCTTCA
>Ga0207674_10004676_pt1 | contig 16436 bp, 23 predicted proteins | sample KBSCornC72_FD_184303 | JGI IMG/M metagenome (GOLD analysis project Ga0207674, IMG submission 184303) | Corn rhizosphere microbial communities from Kellogg Biological Station, Michigan, USA - KBS Corn C7-2 (SPAdes) (version 2) | ecosystem: Host-associated > Plants > Roots > Rhizosphere > Soil ... | reverse complement strand
CAATGACTACCGGCATATCAAGGTAGAGATTAAACTCCCAGTCGGCAACTCAACCGACCTAATAGACGAGAACGATATGAAGGTAGCCAAAGAACTACTCCTTAAGGAATGGATACAACAACGCGAGGATATAGACCGATGGTTTAACCTCGTAGCCGTAGAACCTAAACAACCAATATTACCAAAATGAAATTCGAAGAAAGAAAACAACAAGTCCTAGACTATATCAAAACCAACAGTTACAAATACAACGGCTCAGAAATATCCTACGACCTTAACCTTTTCAGTATCAAAGAATTGAAGATAATAAACGGCAAGTATGTAGGAGTATTTACGGAACTAGAACAAGAAGACAAAATAAAATATGACTGGACAGCACAAAAGTGGTATGTTCCTACAACATTAGATGAATTTCTTTGATAAACTAATGCTACTCAATACTTCCTTAGAATGTAACTCTAATCGTTTACCAATGTGACTCAAGAAACCCAACATAGGCCATTTTTGATAGTAAAAAGGGTAGTAGAGGACGACGGATCACTCTGGGGAGTTGTTGCCAAGTCCAACAATCAGGAGAGCAGAATCGGTATAAAGGATATGCTAGGAATGGTACTAAACGGGGTAACCTTTTTAGTAGACTACAAGGGAGCAGACAAACCAGCAATCCTACAGGTTATTCATAAGAAGGTTAAAGACGGCTTAATCTTTTACTTCCGAACCGTCGGTGACTCAACCAAGAAGAACAACTTTAAAGCCCTACCAGAGATAAAATACATCAGTTCAAAGAGGATAAAGGTTCTAAAATGACTCTAACCATCAACGTCGAATCAGGATACATCAACGTACAAGATTACAAGAGCGGCAACAACCCCACATTCAGAGACGTTATAATCCTGGACAAGAAAGCCTTTCTAGAAGAACAAGGTAAAGTTAGGGAGTGGATAAAGAAGAAATGAATTTCTTTACAATAAGAAAATACTGCAGCGTTTGTGATATCGACTTGACTGATAGAGGAGTCAATTGGAGAAATCATTATTATTTTAATCATCCAAATACTTACCCAAAACTCAGAGAAGAGTATATGTTAATGAAGGGGTGTAAATAGAAAATGAAACTCATACCAGTCATTATTCTAACCCTTATTCTAATATCTTCTACCGTATTATCTCATGACCTATTCGCTAAATCCAAAGACAGCAAAGCGAAGGACGCTATAATTAAGGCAATAGGTAAAGCAGTAGAAGGAAAATATTCAACAATAAAACTAATCCAACTCAGTAAATCAAACGTTTCTGGTTATGTAATCGCTTATAACACGACCAAAGCAACGCCAACACCACCACCAGTACCGCCAAACCCGCCCCCAACTCCAACAGGTCCAACGACCAAAGTATGCCTTATCGGCGATTTAAAAGGTTCTACTGTTCCCTCTCTTATGTCCAAAGGAGACTGTAACCTAAAGATAGGACTGGGCGACCTCGGCTATGGCTCAGACCTTTCCTACTTCAAAGGCTTACACTTTGACCACTGCGTTCCTGGGAACCATGATACAAAAGAAGACGGATCAAGTTCATTAGAGAGTGAAACGTTAGCCTATTGTGGAGATCATTGGAGTCTAAAGATAGGAACGTCGAGTCTATTTATTGGGTTAAATACCAATGGGAATCCAGACACATCAATCTCATTCGTCCGTTCCAGTATATCACAGAATCCACAAGTGAAAACGATAGTGATAGTGAGTCACAAAGGCGGGCACGTTCCCCCCAATTCACACCACCCCGCAGAAGCAAGCGCCTTATACGCCTCTTTAGAGAAATTGATTCCAACAGGTGTCCGACTTGTGGAAGTGTTTGGTCACAATCATGTGAGTAGTAGCGCATCTTCTATGAACTGGTACCAAGCCGGAGCAGGAGGAAAGTCATTCTATGAGTGCGGAACTGATAGCGTATGGACTTATTGCGATAACAAAACCCTTCAATACCTAGAGTTAACCATCGATAACAGCAACGGGAACACAGCAGCCAAGTTCGTTAAGTAATAATGCCTTGTCGCGGTCTATGCTTAAAGTATGTAACTGAGAAAAAACTACGGTTCTACACTAGAGGGAACAAATGCTGTACAGTCTGCGATATGTGGTATAGCAACGAACTAACCCGCTGTCCTTGTTGTTCCAACGTTTTACGGACAAAAATGCGGAGGAAAACCATATGAGCGGAGAACGGATAACCTGTCCTTATTGCGGATTCGACCATTTTACCATGCAGGATAAACACGAATCATTAAAACCATTTAAAGAACACCTAGAGGAAGTACTTACTATGGAACTAAATATCAGGTTTATTGATTCTATGTTTGTTAGAAAAATGCTTTCAGATTTGGCTGAATTTATCGCAGAAAAGCAAAGGAAAACTTATGTGTTAAATACCCGAAAATAGTAAAACCGGTACGGGATGGGTACGGCAGCGGCTCTCGTAGATCAGAATGAATTATCCTCTCTTCGTATCGAACAATCCCAATTAATAGCCCTCCTCAAGAACAAAGCCGACTCCTGGAGAACTAAGTTAATAAGGCTAGCCGAGATTTTTGAACGACGTTACGAACTAGCAGATCCAGAATTCGATAACGATAACTTTTCAGTTTCCCGTATTTCTACCGAAATAACCCACCTTTTACGTCGCCACAACGTGGCAATAGCCGATCACGTTTCTGATTATCTTCCTGAAAAATACAAGAATCCAAATCTAGCAAGAGACTGGGAGGAAAAGCGCCCCGTATCGTGGGGCGGAATAGATCCAACGATGCTTATAGACGAACTCTCACACTTACCAGCAGAGGAGATAAAGAAACTCCCTTCCTCGATAAAGATAATGCTCTACGACACTATCATGAAAAACAAAAACCTGATAGAGTCAGACGCACTAGAGCAACACTACCAGTTAAACGATAAACAGCAAAGAGATCCAATAAGGACATCAAAACCATTCGCTCCGAGAATCACAAAACTAGGAAACGCCTACATCTATCTAGGAGAAACATTTATCGATTTTGGCAATTGGGTAAATAACGACTTTCCCCCACCTCCAGAATTAGATGAAAAATGGATAACAGGTCCAACGACAGTGGCCAGTATGTTTAGAAATGTAATGAATGTAAAATATTCCCTTACTGATATTCAATGGTTACAACGTGATCATTATCGTATTCATCAGTCAAAACATGGCGCAGCCGTCAAGGATAAGGTAGAGACACTACTTTGTAAAAAATGTACAAACCTTAACAGTGAGAAATATAATCCTGCTGATTTCGTAGAGATGGAATATGACCGCGATTCTTCAACTAATTGGCGTTGTCCTGAATGTAGGGGAACCGAAGGAGTAAAACGAGGATTAACACGAGAACAATGTGGCGACAAGGCAATACAATCATGTCCTAAATGTGGCTTAAATTTCAAATGGGATCAAGGTTTATCTCCAATAGAGACAAGAGCGATAGAATTAGGTAACGGCCTACAATTCTGGAATGACGCTCAAGATTACTATATGGCTATAGCCCAGAAATGTATAGGCGTAAGGAAAACCAAGTTAGGAAAAGATTTATCAGATAAGGCGTGATCTGGCATAGTTCACAAACCAAAAAGCGAGGACTATTGAGCAAATGACTCCTAAAACTAAAACTAGTACGAAAGAGCCTGTAGAGTTAACCAAAGAAGAAAAAGAAATAATAGCACAAACCAAAATCCTAGAAAAGAGAGAAACCCTGCCACAAAAGACGGGAGTGGTTCTAACAGGTGGTATCGATTCAACCGTTACACTTTGTATAGCAAAACGTACCAACTTAATGGAGATTCAACCGATTGTCTTCATAGAAGAGGGAAGAGAGGAAGAAACCAATAAAGCAATAAGGGATATTCTAGAGCATGAGGCTATCACTAGCGACATAAAGTATTTCGAGAAAACCAATACCAGAGCAGGAAAGAAAGAAGTCCTCCAATGGTGCTTTGAGAACAACATAAACCCGTTATACTTTGGTGCTAACATGGAGGAAGACCAATTCAATAACCTGAGACTAGAATTCCTAGAATGGAAACAACTCGCTTCGGATATGAATAATCATGGAGTTGATGTTCATGAGCCATTACATACAGTTAAGAAATCCGATATAATCACAGACGCTCAAAAGTACGGAGTCCTACCTCTAACAGCCAAGCCTAACGACTCTTCAAAATTCAAAAAGATAAGAGAGAAAGCATTCCAAGACGCTAGAATAGACGATCCACATGTGGAGATAGAACTAGAGTCTTAAATGCAGACAGAAGTCGAAGAGTACCTAATCCAAAAGATTCCTATCGATAAACTACAGTTTGACGCTTCTAACCCTAACAAACCAACAAAAGAACAGATAGCAGCAATAAAGAAATCATTCCACCGCTTCGGTTATCTAGTCCCTATTGTAGTAAACGAATCTTATCAAATAGGTGACGGTGAACACAGGGCCTTAATCTACAAAGAACTAGGAATAAAAGAGATCCCTGCCTACATAGTCCCAAGGATTAACGACGATATCGAACGCCGTCTCTTAAGGCAAACCATGAACAAACTCAGGGGAGAACATGAGATTAAACTAGACGCTGATGAAATAGCCCTAATCTTCCAGAGTGATAAACTAGACAACCTAGCCGAGTTAATCGCAACCTCTAACGCTGAACTCAAGAAAGCAATAACTAGAGGACGTCCAGATTTACAATTTGAACTGGCAGAAAGTCAGGAGGAATTAGACCAACTCATAGACGAACAAATGAAGAGACAAGCACCAGACACACAACTAGGCGATATCTATCAACTCGGTAAGCATCGAATAATATGTGCAGATAGTAGCGACCAGCGATCTATCGATAAACTCTTAGAAGGTAAAAGGGCAAACATGTCATTCACCGACCCACCGTATTTCATCATGGGTTCATCTACAGGATTCACCCAAGACCATCAAGACGACGCTATGGTTAGACCATTCTTCAAAAACGTTCTCCAAACACTTAGAAACAACCTCGAACCAAACGCTCATGTCTATATCTGCTGTAACTGGCGATCATTCCCAACATATTACGCTCTTAATACAGAGATAGGTATGATACCCAGAAACCTAATTGTCTGGAGCAAACCCAACGCAAGATTGGGAGGCTTCTATTCCAGCAGCCACGAGTTTATCCTATTCCTATCTAATGATCCAGATCGGAAATACCTAACGGAACATGGCAACGTTAGAAGAGTAAACGGTGATACCAATGTCTGGGTTCAAAGCATAGATACAAACACAGTAAGAGAACACTTTGCACAAAAACCAACGGTTTTGATGGAGCGAGCAATCAAGAACTCAAGTGATGATGGTGATACAATATTCGATCCTTTCTTAGGCTCAGGCTCAACTTTGATAGCATGTGAACAAATCAACCGCATCTGCTATGGAGTAGAAATAGATCCTCACTATTGCGATGTCGTAGTCAAAAGATGGGAAGCATTCACAGGTAAGAGTGGACAAAAAGTCCAATGAGACGTGATTTAACTCAGACCAAACGGGCAGTATTAGAGACAATACGGATGCGATTGAGTGAGAAACAAGCCCTCGCATACCTAGAAGGAACAGGTCATCCAATGAAACGCTCTACCTACTACAACCACAAGGCAGAACTAGAATCAAAGAAACTAGAACGCTTACACTTTATAGCCATGATGGGATTCGAAGACCAGCACCTCGAGAGGATAGACAACTGCGAATTAATCCATAAACTAATGTGGGAAAACTATCATGTATGTAGGAATCCAAAAGACAAGGTAATGATACTAAAAGAAATTAAGGAACTCCAGCCCTACATAAGCAGTTACTATGAGGCTACCAAGGAGGTCATAAAACCAACTGCAGGACAAAGTGATTCCAGTATACCAGAAAATACTATCACTATCCCCGAAATCGAATGAAGAACAAAGATTAATTCGAGATTGTCAAGGTAAAACATTCCTAGAGTTTAACAACGTCATAGGCTTACCAAGAAAGAACGATAAAGAATACGGCATCTTTGATTACGAGATTGATATCCTAAAGGCTTTTAGAAACCATCAACACGTCTGGATAAAAAAGGCCAGAGGCTTAGGCGTTACCGAGATAACCCTTCGCTTCTTAGCATGGGAATGTCTTAGTACCAACCGCCTCCAGAATAAGTCTATTTTTATAGTTTCAGGAACAAGAGAAGAGTTTGCCAACCTACTAAAAGAAAGACTAGCAGATCTGTTCCAACGTAAATATCCCGATCTACGGCTAGAGTCAAAGTACACCGAATTAACCCTTAACAAAACGTGGATTAAGGTATTCCCCACCCAGCAGGTCAAGGACTTAAGAGGTCATGTTGACGTCGCTTATATCTTCATAGACGAGGCAGACTTTTTCGAAAAGATAGAACAGGAAGAACTAGAGGCAGTTATCACCGCTTACGAGGAAAAGAGCAACGCCAAGATTATCATGGTATCAACCCCATGGCTACCAGACGGCCTTTTCCAAAAGATAGAAACAGACCAGATTTTTAAGAACACATTCCATAAAATGTTCCTAGACTATACCAAAGGCTTAGACCGAATCTATGACAACGACTTTATTATGAGGAAGATGAACGAGCCGTTTTTTGCAGCAGAATACAATCTCCAGTATGCTGGTAGGATAGGGAATATCTTCTCACAGTCAGCGATTAATCGTTGCGTTCAACCACTTACCGATTTACGGCCTATAACTGAGAAATACATGGCAGCAGACATTGGCTACTCTAGTTCAAAGTTTGGAATAGTAATAGCAGAGCGAGAACCTAAACTAGGAAAGGTAAGAATCCTATTAGCCGAAGAGATAAAGGACGCAGAAGAACCGGAGATGATTGAACGACTCCTTGAATATTATCGTAATGACGACCGTTTTAGAAACATAAGAGGAATAGCAATAGACGCAACAAACAAATCACAATTCGCTATGCAACTAAGGGAAAGAATAGGTGAGCCATATCTATCGTGGAAAAAGATTCTCGATAAACTAGCAGAATACAAAAAGAAAGGCTGGTCTCCTAACTGGAAGGTAGTTCCAATAATATTCAATACCGAATCTAAATCTATAATGACAGGACACGCTCGTCAGTGGATAGAAAGTCCAGAGCAAATACTAGCAATAGATCCAAAATTCAACGAATTATTAACTGCAATAAGAGCAGCACAATTCGACGAACGAGGCCAACTGGATAAAGGAAAGACCCCTCACGACGATATCCTCGAAGCCTTTTTTATGGTAATGTCTTTCTTTAAACTAGAGGTAATAGAATGACAAAATATAAAATCGTAACACCGCATAGTGATGAGAACCCAGAACTCACCGCTTACGGTGGTGGAGGTTCAGGACCAATAGCCGCTCATAGTCTCGAAGGCTCAGCAGTATCCGAACTCTATAAGAAAAACAATGAGAATGACCCGTTTCACTATAAGCCAAGAGCAGGCGAAAACCTTATCGAGGAAGAAGTCTATTACCCTGATTAGTTCCGTTATGAACATAATGACAGATAACAACACTTGTCACGCTCAACAAAGTCCGATAACAGCACTCGTAAACGAGGCAATCCATTAATCGCTACTTTTGATCCTAAACAAGAACTCTTAGAAAACCTATACTCACGCGCTCCAAGCAAAACTGATTGGGCACTAACCGGAGCATCAGAATACGAATTAGAAAAACTAGAACCACTCTCCGAGGCTGAGATAAAGAGGATATGGCCACATGCTACCGCTTCGGTAATGAAAGACCCGCTTACTACAACAGACAAGCAAAGGATTCACGATAACATCAGAAAGGACCCAAGTACGGCTATCGCTTTATTCACCTATTGCTATTTCATGCTCGGTCCAGAGTCTAGCATTACGATGGGACTAAACCGTCGTTATGCTAACGAGCAACGTAAAAAGGAACACATGGACGAGATACAGAACAACCCCGAATACCTCGACATCTTAGAGGACATTATGAACAGAGACGACGACATGGATCTACAGACGAGAAAGTTTCAGTTAGTCTTCCAAGGCGCAGCGTTTGGCCGTTCAGTCGCTATTAAAAAATACGATAAAAACCTGTTACCCTGTCAACTAATACCCCTCTCCCCGACCCGCTTAGGTAGAGTCTGGGTAGACAAAGACTGGTCCTTTCTAGGAGTTGAATACCTCGACTATGCTAGAGAAAAGCGCATACTTTTAGCAAAGGACATTATTCACTATGAAAATAACGACATGATGATTACTCCTCGAAGTCGTTACTATGGTATGAGTATGCTTGAGCCAATGATGGCTATCGGAGAAAGGAATAGGGTTATCAACGAGATAGCAATACCCGAACTAACGAGAAAATACTGGGCACCTATCCATCTGGTAAAGGTAAACACCGGCAGCCAAACCAAACTCAACCAGATAAGGGATACTTTCTCAATGCCTGGCAAGACACAGGTCCATAATGACGATATCGAAGTTACGCAAATAGATGTAGTACCTCATCTCGATATGCTAAGCGCAGCACTAGAGAACGGTAACAAAGACAACTTTAGAGGCATGACAGTACCACAAGGAATAGGCTGGCCAGAAGACCCAAATCATGCAACTATGGAAAACAGCCTTCTAGCATGGTACAACGGTGTACTAGCATTCAAACGAAGCGAATTAGATATCATTCTATGGAACCAACTCTATAAGCCACAACTAGAGTATATCTTTGACCAGCGAACGGTTAACAAGATTCCAGACACCGGAGGCTTGGTAGATTATCTGGTTCAGAACGCAAGCAAACCAGATAAACCAATTCTACCCTTCCGTATTACTACAGAGTTCAAGAACATCAAGACAACCGGATTCTTAGAATTATCAAGCGCTCTCTTAGGATGGCAGGCAGCAGGAATAATCAACAACGAGATAGCACTGAAGGAAGGAGGCTTAGGCCAGTATGTTGACGACATGGCAGAAGAAGACCAAAAGAAGGTAACGCTAGGGAATAACCTTCTAGCGCAGGACCAAGCGGTACAGAACGGTTTAGGAGTTCCAGGAGTACAACCAATCAACGCACCAACCGGAACACCATCAGCACCTAACGCCCAACCTCATGCCACCGCTTAGAGAGTTAGAGAATTCATTACATCGGGTCTACCTTAGAATCTTTAAAGTGATAAAGAGAGAAGACGATTATCCTGATAACCTAACAGCGATTAAACAAAAATACGATAAGATAGTCTATGACAATACCAGGTCAGCAATACAGCAGGCCGTTATCCTAGGAAACGAGAAAGTCAACCGGCTCTTTAAAACACAGCCCTACCTAACACAGTCAGACCTTGACTTGATAAAGAAGAACACCAAGGTAAATGTAGATTCCTTTTGGCGTAAGATAATATTAGATATTTTTAGAAAACAGGAACAGAGACTTGTCGGCGGTGCCGCCATCGGGGACGTGGAGGATGCTGATAGCCTAGATCCTCCTCCCGACCTCGATATGGTTGCTTATCTCCTATCGGTTGCTACTGCTTCGCTCTTTGGCTCATTCGCAGCCTCAACCTTATCCAAAACCCAAGAACTTGCGGATACAGTACAAACCCCACCAAAAGTTCAATGGAAGGCAGTTCAAGACCAGCGAACATGCCAGCGACTTCCAGACGGCTCGATGGGTTGCTCACAAAGAAACGGTACAATATACGACATCAACGACTTTGATTTACAAAGCCATATGCCAGGATCAGGAACTCACAACTATTGCCGCTGTGAACTGATACCGATAATATAGTGTGCATAGGCTTATGACCTCTGTCGTTACCCAGCGTCATAATTAGCGCCTTCTCATAACGATTGGACTACCTATGCACTATACTTCTCAACTCTTGAAATACTAAAGTCTTGCTATGGTAGAGATTGACGACGCCGAGTTTATGATATTAGCCGACTTTATCAACGCTATAGAATTAGACCCAAATAGTCCAGACGATTTAAAAAACAAATACACCGACGCGCTACAGGTCATTAACGCTTTTGGTCCTGCTCAACAATCAACAACAGCGGATAGTACAGAAGCCGCACCCGCTTAGTTAGTTCTCTACGAAGTTCTAACAACTTTTATCTTTATTGCCATTCGGAAAGTATGCAGACTTTGACGCATGCGTTAGAGATCAATCCAAAGACCACGATATAGAATCAGCCAAAGCAATATGTGGAAAGATGCAGGCTGAGATGGGAGGCTCTAACTTTGTCAGCCAAGAACTAGACGCTAACGGTGACCTTTATCTAAAATACTTCTTTGCAGATTCTTCCTATACTGAGCGAGTACCATTTAACGGCAGGTTTTCAATAGACAAAAACGCTCTAGCATTAAAGGACAAGGAAGCGATAGGACTACCTTTCTCCATTCTACCACGAAAAGATTTAGCGATAAATAACGACTGGCATCCCTGGAACCCAACACCTGGCGCATCATGGGACGATCATGTCGCTTTTGCAAAGTCTTTCTCGTTAGGCCATATCGCAGCAATAACACCAGACACCCAACTAACAGGCGGAGCAATTGATAGTATCAAACAGAACAACGGACGCTTTGCCATAATCAAAATCACAGATAAAAGGGCAAGAGATGCTTTCGTCAAAGACCCAAGCCTAATACCTAGAGCCGTTAGTCCAGGATTCTTAAACAAAGAAGTTCCAAATAGAGAAAACATCAAAAACTTTCAATGGGTTCACTTAGCCGCAGTACCACAAGGAGCGTATGGGGATAAGGCCACTGTATATGCTTCTTGCTTAGGTGGAGATGCTTGTGTTGATCATTTAGTTGGTGCATCAGTAGCGGAATTATATGAAAAAGCAAAGGACACATACTGTCCTGTTGGAGCATCTCAAACGATTAGTTCTTTAGGTAATTTTTCGACGGATTCACAAATAATGAGTGATAACGCTAATACTGTTGCAGCCCCTACGCCAACGTCGGCGGTTGCTCCAGTTTCACCAACGCCACCCAAGGAAATTCCCAAAGGTGCGCCAATAACAACTGCAACAGGAACCCCGAAAGGTATAATCAGACTTAAGGATAAGAACGCTGTTCCCCAACAGGGTAACCAACAGCCAACTAATGATCCACAGGTTGACGACCTTGGCAAATTAAAAGAAGAAGTCGCCAAGATGCGAGAAATCCAGCAACAAAACGAAAGAAGAGAACAAATCAAGCGATTAATTCCCAAGGAGTTATTTATCAACAAGGGTAAATTCGACGAGAAAGCATTTGAGGCCGAAGTTGAGAAAAGACTGGCCAGTGGAGCAAGCGACGAACAGATAAACGAACTTTATACACTTTGGATGGACAAGCAGAAACTAATCAACGCAGGTTATACTATTCCACAGGCTAACGCTGAATTAAACCAGCCTCAACCACAAGTGTCAATGTCAGCGCCAACAGGTGGAAGTGCCTACGTTACTCCAAACGAAGTACCAGGAGAACTAACAGGCGGTTCAGCAAACGATATCGCATTAAACGCAGTCAGTGGACTGCTCAAGTCATGGAGAAGAGGTTTATAGTAAAATGGTTACAGCAATAGTTAGAAATCCTGGAGCCTTAGCCGGTCAGTGTGCAAGCACTGAAGGCGCAAGATTCTTCAGAGGAAATAAAGCCGCTACATTCGCGGTATCAAGAGGACAAATCCTAGTTAAAGATACCGGCACAGCACCCGACTCATACAAAATAAACGCAGCAGGAGCGGCCATATTAGGTCCGTTCTATATTGCAACACAGGACGCAGCGTCTACAGACACCAAAGTAAGTCTAGCAGTTGGTGGAATGTGGTACGTTACCGGTGGAGATACAATTGAGCCAGGAGACGACGTCATGCTTTCAACAACAGTAGATGGACAGGTAGTAAAATCAACAGCAGTCACAACGGTCGCATTATTACAGGGTAAAGTCGGAGTCTCTATGGGATTCGCTGATAGTTTCGGGACAGGTGTTCCAGTGGCTTCAGTAGTCGGCGATTTACTTGTGATAGACTTGAACGCGGGATATAGGGGCTGATAGTCATGAGTTATAATCCATATCAACAATTAACTGCCGAGCAAATCCAAGCAGTTAAAGCAATCGCAAACGGCGAAATAGCAAACAAAAAGATGACTACTGTCTGGTACAACCCAGAAGAAGAGTCATATTATTTAGCAAACAATCCACAAGCACAAACCCCAGACTTTGGCGTTCGTATCACAAAGCCTCATGCATTCCCGAAAGCCTTCAGCCAACTAACCGGTGGAAGTGCATCAGGATTAAGTGCAACAGAAAAAGATAACCTAACATTCAACCCATTCACTGACGAGATGGTAGACCAAGCAGTCCAACTTCATAGCAAGATGGACCGCCTACGAAAACAATACGCACAAACAAGAGACCCAGCGCTTATCGGTGCCGGTACAGTTACCACAGCCGATTATTCAGCACTCGTTAACGTAATGGCTGACGCAACAATCAAAGAGTTAATCGCAAGAGACTTTGTGTTAATGCAAGCAGTAACGGTCAAACCATGGTCTAAACTAATCTACACCTATCATACACTGACTCCATTCAGAAACACGTATGACCTTGGCGAGTTAGACGTAAGTGACTCAGCGTCACCAAGTTTCGCACGTGCGAGTATAACCCTAAAGAAGGCGCAAGGTAGGGTTTCAATCTCAATATGGGCTGATATGACAGTAAGAGATATCGACGTAATCGGTGAAACTGAAAGATTAGTAAACGCAGACTTTGAAAGAGGCTTTGGAGCACAAATCGCTACAACGTTAGCAACCGCTACCGACGTGGCAGCAGGAACAGCATACGATGTCATAGCAGGTGGAGCATTCCATTCTACAGTTAACCCCTCAGTAGCCTTTGATTCAATCAGCGGAACAATCAGGACTAACGGAGGAACAGCCGACACTATAGCCGCTAACAGTGCAACAATCAGAGCCTTAATTCAAAACACATACATGAGAATAGGCGGCAGTTCAGTAGTTACAGCAATCCAACCACTAACCAAGACAAGCGCAAGGACTATGACCCATCCATTACTACCAGGCTATACGATATACATAGACGAACTTCTGCCAGACGGATCAATCTATGTCTATGACAAGAGTAACGTCATATTCCTTGAAGGTCCAACCAGCACAAGAACGGTAGAAAGCAACTTCGGAACAATCAGAGATACGATAAGCGACAGATGGTATAACTCAGGTCTAAAGGTAGCAGGACAGATAAGAGAAATCACAGGCGCAAAGACCTAGACTTTTTTGTCTCCTCTTTTAATTTTAATAACACTAGTCTTATCAGTATCAATATCCTTATTCTCCAGTGTTTACGCTATTACAGATACTCACTACCTTACCGGTACAAAGGTAGGAACAAACGGCGCAGCAGTAGAAAAGTTCCTAGCCCTTCAAGGCTCAGTCAAAGAAATTGCTATTATCTTCTCTGCTAACGGGACTTATACAAGCCAATCAGCAACCATTAAAGCCTCAATCGATAACACGACTTGGTTCACCGTTGATACCGTAAGCCTTAGCACAGGAACATCATTAGGTAAATTCTATTCAGATGCTAGCAAAGCCACAACGATACCAGTAAACCCAGCAGCATTCCCATTCCTTGATATCGCCACTCCTGCGATTACCGCAAGAGTCCAAACCATAACTTGGTCTGGAATGCGATAAGTTAAGAAAGCCTTAACTATCTTCTTTTTATTGTACAAGTATTGACAGCACAAGACTTTATGTCTGGTTTCGCAAAACGAAGGGCATTATATGAAAAAGAGTTATTACCAGATGGGAAAAACCACTGGCAACCAAACCCACTACCAGAAGAGAACGCCTATAAGGACTGGAAGCAGAAAGTCATAAACCCAGCAACAAAGGAATACTATACAAGAAAGCATAAACTCCTAGACGAAAATGGTAACGAAGAAGGCGAAGAGGTAGAGGAAAAAGTTAAGCATACTATAACCCAGTTAGTCAGATACAAAGACTCTGACGGCAAAGAGTACCTCTATAGCCATGGTATAATTGAAGGCTTTGATTCTAACGGTAATACTATCCCTCAGACCTGTTCTAAATGGGCAGAGTTCTATCAGCATCCCGTTTTTCATCATACTAACCAACAGGTAGGCGATCATATGGTTAGAATCGCTGACAGCGTCGAAGAAATAGACCGCTATACTGTTCCTTGGAGCGCTGAGAACGTCGATAAACTACTTGCAAACAAAAGTCCGAAAGGTTGCACTCTAACGCTAAAAGACGCAAACGGAATAGTCAAATCATGCAAAAGCCTAGAGATGTTCAAGACCAAACCCTTTGACTATATCATAAACGACGAATGGCAAACCCCACAGGAGAAAGAAATAGCGATAAAGGAACATGAGATTATGCAAGGCGATATAGACGCAGCCAACAAACGCAGGACAGGAAATCGTTAATTATTATATTGAATTCTTTAAGATAGACAAGAAATGGCAGAATTACAAAACGGTCAGGTTATACCACTAAACGCAGCGATGGCAGGAAGCCATGACGCTAACGGTAAAACACTCGAATTCAAACCAGCAAACGAGAAAGATAAAAACAATAACACTTGGACCGCTGAGGGTAGCGACGGCAAAACCTACACTATCCGTACTAACCAACAGGTGGCTAACGTCTCAGTAGTAAAGAAAGGAGCAGAGAACGAGAATAAGGCCGCAAAGGTAAGAGATCCTTATGTCCTTCGCTTAGAGGCAAACATACCAAAAGCCGGTAACGCTGAGACTACAGAAGAGCGAGAGAAAGAAGCAAGTGGTGGTAAGATAGCCGAACGAAAGGACGTCCAGCAATCACAGGCTTACGCAGCGCAAACACAAACCAAAGTCGAACAGCAACAACAGCAAAAGAAATAGTTCATTTTCCCTTTTTTTAGACTTTTTAGTCCATGGTATATAATTCAGGAGCAGGTGGACTTGTCTCCGTCCGTATGGAAACAGGCAACCTATTACCAGCCGATTATCCAGATACCGAATTAACTCTTAAACTACAATCCGCTTTCTCAAGAATCCAGTTAGCCGTCGGTAGAACGTTACTTGACCCGTTTATCTCAACAGACGCAGAATATGATTTCGCTAGAGAATTAGAGTTAAAGATAGCCGCTAAGGATGCGCTTAAAGCCTATGGTCCCGAGTTCCTAGAAAAGGTCAAAGAACTAGACGAAGAGATAACAGCCGACATTGCTTTCCTAAAGGAGAACGTACAGGAGACAGCAGATACAGGAGACGTTGATATCCTTTACGCGGTAACTCCTTACCTATCATTTGGTGCAGCGATGGATGAAGATCCAACACAGACAACGGTAGTACCCTATCGCAGCGGCTTAACAGATTCCGTTTAATTAGTTCTTAACGTTAAATTTTCTCCCCTTTTGGGAATAGAGAATAGGGGTAGGATTTTAGAAAGTGACTGACGACTTTGCAACATTTCTTCCATTCTTTGGTATTATCATCACAGCCATCGGAGTAATTACGGTCTGGGTTTGGAACCTTAGAACCAGAAAAGACCAGCAAGCACAGTCTATTAAAACCCTAGCCAATGACGTCGAACGGATAGCAAGAGAGAAAGCAATCGTAGAAAGACAGGTAGCCAAAGATCTAGCAGATGAAACCAAGGCGAAAGCCATAGAGGTAAGACAGGAGTTACTCGAAAAAGTAGGTGGTATGTTCGGAACCCTACGGGCAGAAATAACATTAATGAATCAAAAAATATTTTCTGAAATGAAAGCCAGAGAATCAAAGATAGACCAACTCAGGAAAGACTTTGAAGATTATAGGAATGACTCAAAGAGGGATATAGAAATGCTCCAAACCCTAGCCTTTGGCGGAGATGCCAAATCCACCCCTCCTTACATAATGGGTGAAGAACAAACCCAAACCCATAAAGACAAACCAGGAACAGGAATGTTCTACGAGCAAACCCCAGAAGAGCGAGAGAAACAAACAGCGGAGAACGTAGAGCGTCAAAAGGATGAGCAAAAAAACTGAGTGAAAATAATTGTCCTCCGACATAAATTATCCTATTATCACAATATCATTAATAGTCGGTATCATAGTAGGTATCGCTAGCATATTTTTCAAACTGCGGGAGATTGGAGAACAGAACAGGAAAGATATAGAGGAAACAGTTTCACAAAAATACAAACTAGACGCAATAGCCAGCGAACTGATGTTAAAACTTGAACAGATAAACGAGAAAATAAAGAGGTTAGAATCTAGAGTTTTTAAAAATGACTGACTTCCTTACATTAGATCCGGTGGTTCTCATTCCTCTTCTTGCAGGACTAACAGGCATGGCAGTTGGTCTGGTAACGATATG
>Ga0207674_10004673_pt1 | contig 16438 bp, 16 predicted proteins | sample KBSCornC72_FD_184303 | JGI IMG/M metagenome (GOLD analysis project Ga0207674, IMG submission 184303) | Corn rhizosphere microbial communities from Kellogg Biological Station, Michigan, USA - KBS Corn C7-2 (SPAdes) (version 2) | ecosystem: Host-associated > Plants > Roots > Rhizosphere > Soil ... | reverse complement strand
GGAGCCACAACGTCTACAACCTCGTGACCAAGCGCGCCGTCGTCCAGAAGGGCGGCCGCATGAGCTGGATCGACGCGAACCTCGGCAGCAAGGTCACGATGAAGTACCCAAGCGTCTATCTCACCGGTGAGGGCGCGCACGGTGAAGTGCTGTCGGTCGCCTTCGCCGGAGACGGCCAGCACCAAGACGCCGGCGCGAAGATGGTCCACGCCGCGCCGAACACCACGTCGATCATCACGAGCAAGGGCATCAGCAAGGGCAGCGGCATCCAGAGCTACCGCGGGCTGGTGAAGATCTACGCCGGCTCGCACGGCGCGAAGAGCACCGTGCGCTGCGACGCGCTCATGCTGGACGACACCGCCCGGAGCTCGACATACCCGTACATGGAGATCGACGAGGACGATGTGACCATCGGCCACGAAGCCTCCGTCTCGAAGGTCGGCGAGGAGCAGCTCTTCTACCTCATGAGCCGCGGGCTCTCCGAGAACGATGCGACCGCGATGGTCGTGAACGGCTTCATCGAGCCGATCGTGAAGACGCTGCCGATGGACTACGCGATCGAGATGAACCGCCTCATCCAGCTGCAGATGGCCGGAGCGATCGGCTGACCCTCGCTCCGGTTGCCGCGACGCCATTGCCGCTCGACCGCGCAACGGTCGAGCGGCTCAGTGTTGGGCGCACCGAGCCGGCCTGGCTGCTCGAAGACCGCCTCGCCGCGCTCGAGCGCTTTGAGGCCGCGACGTTTCCCACCGGCCAGGAAGAGGAGTGGCGGCGCTTTCCGCTGAAGGATCTCCCGAAGATCCGCGTCGGCGAGCTGCTCGACGTCGCGCACCCGCCGAGCGAGTACGGATCGGTGCCCGTCGGCGCATCGCACAAGGGGCTCGTGTTCGACCGCTGGTCGTCCGCGGTGCGCGACCATCCCGACCTCGTTCGTAAGTGGCTGCCCGACGGGGAGGGCATGCCCAGCCACGCGGCGTTCCGCGCTTGGGCCGGCGCGCTGTACGGGCACGGCAGCACGTTCCTGTACGTCCCGGCGGGTCTCCACGTGGAGCTGCCGCTGATGGTGCACAAGCGCTGGGCGGCCGGCACAGCACCCATCGTCTTCCGCACGCTCGTTGTCGCAGAAGAGGGATCCTCCGTGACGCTCGTGGAGGAGCTCTCCTCCGAGGGCGGCGGCAGCGGCCGCATCGCGGTGCCCTCGCTCGAAGTGCGCGCCGGACCCGGCGCGATCGTGCGCTATGTCGGCATCCAGCGCTACAGCGACGACGTCTGGGAGATCGGTCAGCAGCGGAACATCTCGGAGCGCGAGAGCACCCTTGCGAACTTCAACGTCCTCGTCGGGAGCAAGCGGACCAAGCTGGGCGTCGAGTCGGACATCCGAGGGAACGGCGCCGCGGTAAAGCTCTACGGTCTGGTGGCCGGCGGCGACTCGCAGCGCATCGACGTGAATTCGCTGCAGCGTGTCGACGGCAAAGCCTCGACGAGCGATCTCCTGTACCTCTCTGCGCTGTACGAATCGGCGCACGCGATCTTCTACGGGGTCATCCGCGTCGAGCCGACCTCGAGCATGACCGGCTCGTACCAGGAGTGCCGCAACATGCTGCTCTCGAACAAGGCTGGCGCGGATCCGATCCCGGTCCTTGAGATCTTGACGAACGACGTCGCTCGCTGCGGTCATGGCGCGACCGCCGGTCGGATCGACGACACCGAGCTCTTCTACATCATGTCTCGCGGCTTGGATCGGTCGACCGCCGAGCAGATGCTCGTGCGCGGATTCTTCCAGCGGGTCGTGAACGACATCCCGGACGTGCAGGTCCGCTCGCGCGTGACGGACGCGCTCGCGCCTCGCATCGGCCGCATCGCCGAGGTCGAAGGAGCCGCAGCTTGAGTCGCTACGTCCCCGTCGCGAACACGTCGGACATACCGCCCGGAGGCGTCGCCGTCGTCGAGGCCGACGGACGCAGTCTCTGCGTCGGGCACTGCGAAGACGGCACCTGGGGCGCGATCGACAACGTCTGTACCCACGACGGCGGAGTCCTGGGCGAAGGCGAGCTGGAGGACTGTCTGGTGGAGTGTCCGCGCCACGGCGCGCGATTCGACCTGATGACCGGCGAAGTGCGCGCGCTTCCAGCGGTCTTCCCGGTGAACGCGTACCCGGTGCGCATCGTTGACGGGCGCGTCGAGGTTGACCTCAGCGTGGCAACGAAAGAACTGGAGATCGGCTAGCGGCCTCCGCTGGCACCGGTCCTGCTCGGCTGGTCGGCACTACTCAGTGGAGGTTCGCATGGAAGAGCGGAAGACGACTGTCGAGAAGCGCACCGAGGTCACGCGCGAAGAGCGCGAGCCGAAGGTGACCCCGAAGACGACCAACGTCAACGTCGGCAGCGACGGAAACACGCAGGTCCAGGAAGAGCAAGACATCGTCGACGACCCGGTGGGGTCGACGATCATCCGCCAGGAAGAGACCGTCGAGAAGCACCAGCGCTAAGAAGCGCGGCCCTTCCGGCGCGGTATCCTCAGCCCGAAGACGCGCCGGGAGGGCCTCCTTGATCAGCAGCGCCGCTCGCAATCGCATCAAGCTCGCCATCGACCAGCTCGAGGAAGGCTTCCATCGTTACGACGAGCAGTCGGGTCAGGACGCCAATGAGTCGTTCGAGGCCGCGCTCCAACGCGGCAAGGCGATGGGCTACCAGGAAGCCGCGCACCTCGTGAAGTCCGCACTGCACGACATCGACGTCAAGAGCCTCTAGCACGCGATGATCAGCGCGGTCGTGCTCATCACGGCGGAGCGCGGCGCTCTCCCGAAGATCGGTGAAGAGCTCGCTGCCGTTCCGGGCGTGTCGGAGGTGTACTCGGTCACTGGCGAGATCGACTTCGTCGTGATGGTCCGAGCCCGGGAGCATGAGGAGCTCGCTGACATCGTCACCCGGCGCATCGCCCAGGTGCCCGGCGTCGCGCGGACCCACACCCACGTCGCGTTTCGCGCGTATTCGAAGCTCGACCTGGAGAGCGTGTTCGGTTTAGGCAGCCCACGCTAGGCCGACCGCCGCTCGCCTAGACTCGGCCTGATGCAGGCCGTGGTCATGGCCGGCGGCGAGGGGAGCCGCCTGCGCCCCCTGACGATCAATCGGCCCAAGCCGATGGTCTCGATCGTCAATAAGCCGTGCCTTGGACACATCTTCGATCTGCTCCAGCGGCACGGTATCCACGACGCGTTCGTGACCCTTCAGTACCTCGCGTCGCAGATCCAGGACAGTTTCGGCGACGGCGGGGCGATCGGCATGCGGCTCAAGTACAGCGTCGAGGAGTCCCCACTCGGCACCGGCGGCTCGGTCCGTCAGATCGGCGACGCGCTCGACGACACCTTCATCGTGATCTCCGGCGATGCGCTCACCGACATCGACCTCACGAAGGTCATCGCGTTCCACCGCGAACGCAAGGCCGCCGTCACGCTCACGCTGTATCACGTCGCGAATCCGCTCGAGTACGGCGTCGTCATCACGGGCGATGACGGTCGGATCTCGAAGTTCCTCGAGAAGCCCTCGTGGGGCGAGGTCTTCTCGGACACGATCAACACCGGCATCTACGTCATCGAGCCGCGTGTGCTCGAGCGGTACAAGCCTGGCGAGGCGTTCGACTTCAGCAAAGATCTCTTCCCCGCGCTTCTGGCCGAGGGCGAGCCGCTGTACGGGTACATCGCCTCGGGCTACTGGACCGACATCGGTTCCATCTCCGAGTACGCGCGCGCGAACGCGGATCTGCTCCAGGGCCGCCTGACGGCGAGTCCGCTCGGCAAAGAGGTGCAGCCCGGCGTGTTCACCAACGGCGAAGTCTTGATCGACGAATCCGCGCGCATCAGCGGCCCGGTCTACCTGGGCAACGGCGTCAAGATCGGACCGCAGGCGGAGATCGTGGGGCCAACGGTCCTCCGCGACTACGTCACCGTCGACGTCGGAGCGCTCATCGACCGCTCGATCGTGTGGCGCAACAGCTACATCGGCGAGCGCGCCGAATTGCATGGGACGATCGTTGGCCGGCAATGCGCGCTCAAGTCGCGCGTCACCCTCGAGGAGGGGAGCGTCATCGGCGACCACTGCATCGTGAACGAGAACGCGCGCGTTCGCAGTCAGGTGAAGATCTGGCCGGACAAACAGATCGAGAGCGGTGCAGTCGTCGGGTCGAGCCTCATTTGGGGCTCGCAGGGCCGTCGCGCGCTCTTCGGCCGCTTCGGCGTCACCGGTCTGGTGAACATCGACCTCACTGCCGAGTTCTGCGCGCGTCTCGGCGCGGCGTACGCGTCGACCCTGCCGCAGGGGACGACCGTCACGATGAACCGCGACCAGCATCGCTCGAGCCGGATGCTCAAACGAGCGCTTATGGCCGGCATCGTGTCCGCCGGCGTTCACGTGGCCGACCTGCTGCAGGCTCCGCTGCCCATCGGTCGCCACCACACGCGGCGTCTCGGGGCGAGCGGCGGCGTGCACGTCCGCGTGTCGCCGTTCGACGCGCGTGTGTGTGACGTGAAGTTCTTCGACCGCCAGGCGCTCGACATGGACAAGGCGCAGGAGCGCAAGGTCGAGACCGTGTTCTTCCGCGAAGACATCCGCCGCGTCGGGTTCTCGGATGTCGGTCGTATCTCCGAGTCAACGCGCGTTGGCGAGGCGTACAGCGAGGCCTTCCTGGCCGAGATCGTCCACCGGAAGGAGACCGCTGACCGCGGCTTCAAGATCGTCGTCAATTACTCGCACGGCACGGCCGCCCAGTTCCTTCCGCCGCTCCTCAACACGCTCGGCATCGAGCTGATCGCCATCAACGGTGTGGTGTCGGAAGACGTCGGGTCGCGGTCGTTCGACGAGTTCCAGAACGAGCGTCGCGAGCTCGGGGCGATCGTCGCGGCACTCCACGCGTCGGCCGGCGTGATCATCGACGCCGGCGGTGAGAAGGTGTTCTTCGTCGACGACAAGGGCCGGAACCTCAACGACATGCACTTCCTCTCTGCGTTCGCCGCGCTGACGGCGCGCGTGACCCCGGGCGTCGTGGCGGTGCCGGTCTACGCGCCGTCGGCGATCGACGGCGCGGTCGCCGAATTTGGCGGTAAGGTGCAGCGCGTGCGCGCCTCCGCGGAGGCGCAGATGAACCTCGCGGCGCGCGAGCATCCGCTGGTGGTCGGCGATGGCGTCGGCGGCTTCATCTTCCCGCGGTTCCATCCCTCGTATGACGGGCTGTTCGCCACCGTGCGCCTGCTCGAGCTGCTGGCGGTCACCGACAAGACCCTCTCCGAGGTCATGGACGAGACGCCGCCTGCGAACGTCGCGCGACTACAGGTGCCGTGCGAGTGGGAGCGCAAAGGCCGCGTGATGCGTGTCCTCGCCCAGGACCCGCGGACAGAGCACACCCGCCAGATCGACGGCGTGAAGCACCAGAACGACGGAGAGTGGGTGCTCGTGCTCCCCGACGGAGACCGGCCGCTCTTCAACGTCTATGCCGAGGCCAAGGACGAAGCGCGGGCCTGGAGCCTCGCGCAGGAGTACGCCGACCGCCTCGAGCAGCTGCGGACCGAGGTTTGAGCGTCCGCGTCGCGATCGCACAGTGCGCGCCGGCGCTCGGCGCTTTCAAACGGAATGTCGCGATGCACGAAGAATGGATCGGCCGGGCGCAGAGCTCTCGCGCTCAGCTCGTGGTGTTCCCGGAGCTGTCGCTGACGGGCTACTACCTGAAAGACCTCGCTGGTGACATCGCGTGCGCGGCGGATGACGAGCGCCTCAAGCCGATCGCCGACGCATCGCGCCGCATCGACGTGTGCGCCGGATTCGTCGAACGCGCGCCCGACGCGCGTCTGCACATCGCGCAGGGCTACTGGTCCGGTGGCCGTCTCGTCCACGTGCATCGCAAGGTCTACCTGCCGACGTACGGAATCTTCGACGACGGCCGCTACTTCGGGCCAGGAGAGCGCTTTGAGGTCTTCGAGAGCGCCGTGGGTCCGACCGGTCTCGCGATCTGCGAGGACCTCTGGCACATCTCCGTGCCCTACGTGTACGCCGCGACCGGCGCGACCGCCGTGCTGTCTCCGGCGTCCAGCCCCGGACGCGGCGTCGCCGAGGGCGGCGACCTCGGGACCGCGGAGTCGTGCCGGCTGATGGACCGTTTCTATGCGCAGTACCTGACGCTCTACGTGCTCTTCGCTAACCGCGTCGGCCATGAGGACGGCATCGCGTTCTGGGGTGGATCCGAGATCGTCGCGCCCGACGGGACCGTGGTCGCGCGCGCGCCGGAGTTCGAGGAGCACCTGCTCGTCGCCGAGATCGACACGGACCTCGTCGCGCGCGAGCGCGACCGCAACCCACTCATCCGGGACGAGCGTCCCGACCTCGTGCAGAGCCATCTCGCGCGCCGCACCGGACTCATACGCCGGCCGGATGTGGCGGTGGAGCGCTCGTGAAGGTCGCGGAGCACATCGGCGCGATCCGTCCCGACCCGGGCGATCCGTCGCCGCTGCGAATCGACGAGGCGCTCGTCCGCAGGATGCTCGTCGCATTCCTGCGGGAGGAGTCGAAGAAGTCGGGGCACCGGCGCGTCGTCGTCGCCGTATCCGGCGGCGTCGACAGCGCCGCCGTCGCGGCACTCGCGGCGGAAGCCTTCGGCCCCGGGAACGTCACCGCGCTGTTCCTGCCGTACCGGACGTCCGATGCAACTTCACGCGAGCACGCGCGGCTCGTCGCAAAAGCGTTCGGGCTCGCGCTCGAGGAGATCGACATCACGCCACAGGTCGACGCGTATCTCGGACGCGTGGGCGAGATCGACCGCGTTCGGCGCGGCAACAAGATGGCGCGCGAGCGCAAGTCGATCGAGTACGACCGCGCCTGGCCCGATGGGCTCGTGCTCGGAACGAGCAACAAGACGGAGCTTCTACTTGGTTACGGGACACGCCACGGTGACATGGCCTGCGATCTCAATCCTGTCGGCGATCTCTACAAGACGCAGCTCCGCGAGTTGTCGACACATCTCGGTGTGCCGGACGTGGTCGTGCAGAAGGCACCGAGCGCCGACCTCTGGGCCGGTCAGACGGACGAGGGGGAGCTCGGATTCACGTATGCCCAGGCCGACCTGATCCTTTACCACTTGGTCGATCGCCGACTGCGTCCAGCCGAGCTGATCGCCAGCGGGTTCGATGCGTCACTCGTGAACAACATCCGCGAGAAGATGCGCCGCTCGCACTACAAGCGAGTGATGCCCTTGATCGCGAAAGTAAGTCTGCGGACGGTCGGGCACGACTTCCTGTATCCGAGAGATTGGGAAGCCGACTGAGCGACACGGACTCATCTAACCGCGGCGCGGGGCCCGCCGAAACCCTCTCTACGCGCGAAACCCCGTCCCTGGTCGGGACGGGGACCCCTCGCGCGTCGCTACGCGCCCAGGGGCCCCTACCCCTGGGGCCCTCGGCGGGCCCCGCGCCTGACGTAGCCGAGTCGGTCGATGCGCCGCCACTTCGCCTTGCTCTCGGATACGCCCTCGCCTTCACGGCGGCATCTTGCTTTGGCGTTGGCGGCATCATCGCGAAGAGCGCGTTCAACGCAGGCGTTGCGCCATCATTGCTCGCCGAGTGGCGCATTCTTTTCGGCTTCATCGTCTACGCGGCGATCTTCGCGGCGATTCGGCCAGCGGCGTTCCGCATTCAGCGCGCTGATCTGCCGCTCTTCGCTCTATTCGGTGTCGTCGGCCTGGCTGGTGTGCAGTGGTCGTATTACGAATCGATCCAGCGGCTCCCGGTCGGGGTCGCGGTCGTCATCCAGTACACGGCACCAGTCCTATTGCTCATCTGGGCGCGGCTGCGCGGGCGCAAGGTCGGGAGTCGGCTGTGGCTCGCGGCCGCGCTCGCGCTCGTCGGCTGCTTCTTCGCGGCCGGCGCGTACGACGCCGCGCTCTTCCAGCTCAACACCGAGGGCGTCGCGCTCTCGGTGCTGTCCGCGTTCATTTTCGCCCTCTACTTCTCGCTGGCCGAGCGGATCCTGAAGCGCTACGACACGCCAACGCTCCTCATCTACGGGTTCGGGTTCGCACTCCTTGCCTGGGCGGTGTTCCGACCGCTGTGGACGCTGCCGTGGACCACGACGCCACCCGAGATCTACGCGTTGCTCGGCGGCGTGATCGTCGTGGCGACGGTCATCCCATTCGGCTTGACGCTCGCCGCAGTGAAGCTGATCCCGGCCGCACGCGTTGGCCTGACCGCGACGATCGAGCCGGTCGTCGCGGCGATCGCGGCGTTTCTCGTGCTCGGTGAACAGCTCGCGCTGCCGCAGATCGCGGGCGGCGTGATCGTGGTCATCGCGATCCTGATCGCGCAGAGTCTTCGACCGACGGCGGACAGCGTGTGAGCCAGAACCGCGGAGCTCGCGCGTAGTGGGGAAGCTGTATCTCGTCGCGACACCGATCGGCAATCTCGAAGATGTCTCGCAGCGTGCACTTCGCATACTCCAGGAAGCGCACATGGTCGCGTGCGAGGACACGCGGCACACGCAGATCCTGCTGCGCAAGCACGAGATCCGCGCGAAGCACCTGACCGCCTACACCGAGTTCAACCACAAACGACAAGTGGCGGTGCTCGTCGGACAGCTCGACCGTGGCTGGGACGTCGCGCTCGTCTCGGACGCCGGAACGCCGGCGCTATCCGATCCCGGCGAGCAGCTGGTGAATGCGGCGATCGCGGCGGGCCACGAGGTCGTGCCGATACCCGGCCCGGCCGCGGCGATCGCCGCGCTGGTGGCGTCGGGCCTGCCCACTCGGGAGTTCACGTTCGTCGGCTTCGTCGAGAAGAAGAGCGGTCCGCGGCGCCGCCTGCTCGAGCGTCTCATCGGGGAAGGCCGGACCGTCGTGTTGTACGAGAGCCCGTACCGCGTCGCCGATCTTCTCGCGGACCTCGCCGCTGTCGCGCCAGGCGCGTCGGTCGTTGTCGCGCGCGAGCTCACGAAGATCCACGAGGAGCTGGTCCGTGGCACCGCGTCGGAGCTTGCGGCCCGCTTCGCCGAGAAGGCGCCGAAGGGCGAAGTAACGGTGGTGTTCGCACCGGGCCTAAACTCGCTCCAACACGACGCGGGGAGGGTGCCATGAAGCTCAGCCTGTCTTCGTTCCTAGTCCGCACGACGTCCGTGATGATCGTCGCTGCGCTCGCGGTGTCGGCTTGCACGAGCACGACGACGCCACCCGGAGCATCGACTGCTCCCTCCGCCGCGGCGGCCGGGCCGGTGTCCGGCGGAACTGTGACCATCCCGATCGGCGCGGATCCGACGCTGAACCCGTGGAGTCCGAATGCCTTCGTGGAGTCGCTCTTCATCAACCGCGCGATCTTTGACGGACTCACCAAGCCGGGCAAGGACCTCGCACCGGCACCGGATCTCGCAGAGAGCTGGACGGTCGCGCCCGACGGCCTGAGCTGGACGTTCAAGCTTCGCAGCGGTGTGAAGTGGAGCGACGGCAAACCCTTCACCTCCGACGATGTCGCGTTCACGTTCAACGACATCGTTCTCAAGCCAGACCTCGGCGCGCAGAACAGGGCCAGCTACGCGGCGGTCAAGAGCGTCACGGTCGTCGATCCGACCACCGTGCGCTTCGATCTGAGCAGGAAGTTCGCGGCCTTGGCGTCATTCCTCGCATACAACGCGGGCATCATGCCCAAGCACGTGCTCTCCGCGAACCCGCTGACGACCACGACATTCAACAAGGGGATCCCGGTCAGCACCGGGCCGTTCAAGGTCGAGAAGTACACCTCGGGCCAGAGCGTGTCGCTCGTGCCCAACGAGAACTACTTCGGTGCGAAGCCGTTCCTCGACAAGGTCGTCTTCACCGTCGTGGCGGATCCGAACACGCAGGTCGCACAGGCGCTCTCCGGTGACCTTCAGATCATGATCTTGGACAACAAGGCTGCGGTCGACCGCATGAAGAGCGCGGCCGGCCTTGTCGTCGTCGCACGGCCGCTCGTGCAGTACTACTGGCTCTCACTCAACCAGACCGACAGCCGCTTTACCGACGTGCGCGTCCGTCAGGCGTTCGTTCAGGCGATCGACCGCCAGGCCATCATCAAGTCGGTCGAGCTCGGATACGGCTCCATCGCGAACAGCCCGATCACGCCGGCGCTCGCGGCGTACTACGACCCCTCGCTCGCGTCGAAGTACCCGTACGACCCTGCGAAGGCGACGGAGCTGCTCAAGGCGGCCGGCTGGACGCCGGGCGCGAATGGTGTGCTTCAGAAGGATGGCAAGCCGTTCCAGTTCACGATGGATGTTGGACAGCGCGGCGTCCTCGAGCCGGTCAACGCGCTCATCCAGCAGGACCTGAAGAAGGTCGGCGTCATCGTCGACCTGAACACGATGGAGTGGAACTCCTACATCCAGAAGGACGTCGTGCGTCGTGAATACACGGCGACCGTGAACTGGTGGACGTACCCAAGCGACCCAGATGTCTTCCCGTACTACCACTCCAGCGCGGCGGGCAAGGGCTTCAACATCCCGGGCTACCAGGACCCCAAGCTCGATGACCTGCTCGTGCAGGGCCAGAGCGCCGGCGACCTCGAGGCGCGTAAGGCCGTCTACAAGCAGCTCCAGCAGTACACGTCCGAGGTGCTGCCGTACCTCTTCCTCTGGTACCCCCAGGAGATCGATGTGCTGAGCTCGTCGCTCAAGGGCGTCCCGGAGCTTGGCCTGCGTGACGCCATGCACTACATCGGCGAATGGTGGTTGGCCAAGAAGTAATCCGCTTCCTTTTCCTGCGCGTCGCGTCGGGGGCGCTCGTGATCGTTTTCGCGAGCGCCCTCACCTTCTTCTTCATTAACCTCGCGCCCGGCGGCCCGGCGTCGGTGATGCGGTTCGATGTCACGGCCGAACAGCGTGAGGCGCTGATCAAGAAAATGGGCCTCGACAAGCCCGTGACCCAGCGCTACGTCGAATGGGCCACGGGAGCGGTGCGCGGCGACCTAGGGACATCGCTCCTGACGGACGAGCCGGTCACGCAGCGCATCGGCGAAAGACTTCCGAACACGCTCACGCTCGCCGGCGCGGCCTTTCTATTGTCGATATCGCTGGGCATCCCGATCGGACTCATCCAAGCATTGCGCCGCGGCAGTCCCCTTGATCACGTCCTGAGCTTCTTCAGCGCGATCGGACTCGCCGTGCCGGTCTTCTGGCTCGGCATCGTGCTGATCCTCATCTTCTCCGTTTCGCTCCGCGTGCTCCCATCGGCGGGGGTCACGGGGATCGCGACGGACACGTTCTTCGACCGCCTGCAGCACCTCGTCCTGCCGGCGGTGGTGCTCGCCTCGACCGTGCTCCCCACCATCGTCCGTTTCATGCGCTCGGCGGCGATCGAGGTCCTCCACGAGGACTACATCCGTACCGCCGCGTCGAAGGGTCTCGCACCCCGCGTTGTCGTGTCGCGTCACGTGCTGCGGAACGCGCTGATCCCTGTGGTGAGCGCGCTGGGCGCGCTCGTGCCGCGCCTTCTGGGCGGGGCGGTGGTGACGGAGGCGGTGTTCAGCTGGCCAGGTCTGGGCCGGCTCGCGCTCGAGGCGGCTCAGGGCCGGGATTACCCGCTGATCACCAGCCTCACCGTGGTGGCCGCGGCGGTCGCGGTCGGGACGACCCTGCTCGTCGATCTCGCGTACACGCGGATCGATCCGCGGGTGCGCGTCGCGTGACGCGCCTCGGAGCCGCGGCGCTCGCGGTGCTCGCCGTGATCTCCCTGCTTGCGCTCGCCGGCCCGCTGCTGTGGACGATCCCGCCCGAGACGACCAATCCAGCACTGAACCTCGCCGGTCCGAGCGGCGCTCATCCGCTGGGCACCGACGAGCTCGGCCGTGACGTCCTGAGTCGACTGCTCCACGGAACTCGCGTCACGCTGCTCGTCGGGATCGCCGCAATGCTCGCCGCGGTGTCGGTCGGCGTCCTGGTCGGCGCGGTCGCAGGCTTCCGCGGCGGCTGGACCGACGCCGTGCTCATGCGCTTCACCGATGGGATGCTCGCCGTGCCGGCGTTCTTCTTCATCCTCGTCGTGGTCACAGGGCTCGGACCCGGCATCGCGACACTCGTGTTCGTGATCGGCGCGCTCTCGTGGATGCCGGTCGCGCGGGTCGTCTATGGCGAGACGCTGCGCTGGAAGACAGCCGAGTTCGTCGTGGCCGCCGTTTCTCTCGGAGTGCCCGCGCCGCGCTTGCTCGCTCGCCACATCCTTCCGCAGGCGATCCCGTCGCTCGTCGTTTCAGCAACGCTGGGTATCGCGTTCGCGATCCTTACCGAGTCGGCCCTGAGTTATCTGAGCTTCGGCGTTCAGTCACCGCTGCCATCTCTGGGCAACATGCTGCAGAAGGCGCAGATCTACGTGTTCACGGCCCCGGTGCTCGCCATTTACCCGGGCCTCGTGATCACCGCAGTCGTGCTCGCATTCAACTTCCTCGGAGATGGTCTGCGCGACGCGCTCGATCCTCGCCGCCGTCGCTAGTATCGGGACGACACGCAGGGGAGGACGACCATGAAGACAGCCGACGTCAGGAAGTCCACGCGCTACTCCGGCTTCAAGAGCTTTCAGTACCTCGAGCCGGGTACCGACTATCGCGAGTTCAAGCTCGCGAAGGAGCTCGACCGAGTTCCGTCGCACAAGGTGGACGTCAGCAGCACGCAGGAGGACCGCGTCCAGCGGCTGCTCGCGGAGAACCTCGCGGTCTCGCTGCACGATCACTGCTTCGTCGTTCCCGCGGACTTCGACGATCTGGCGGAGTACCGCCGCCAGGGCCGCGATGTCACGGGCTACGCCGGGATGGCGCAGTCGGGACTCGACGCGGTGTTCGACTGCCTCATGGACGGCACGGCGACGATCACATCGAAGGCCGGCTGGAAATGGGACGACATCATCTACGACCTGGGCATGCGCCTATCGGACATCGCACATCAGGACTTCATCGTCCGCGGCGAGACGCTCGACGACATCCGCCGCGCCAAGGAGAACGGGCAGATCGCGTTCATCGCGTCGCTCGAAGCGGCGACGGCCATCGAGAACGAGGTCGATCGCCTCGACATCCTCTATGGCCTCGGCATTCGGTCGTCGGGTATCGCGTACAGCGAGGCGAACACGCTCGGCAGCGGCTTGAAGGAAGCACGTGACGGTGGCCTCACCGAATTCGGTCGGCAGGCTGTGAGACGTATGAACAAGCTCGGGATCGCGATCGACATCTCGCACTCGGGCGACCAGACCTGTCTTGACACCATCGAGGTCAGTGACAAGCCGATCTTCATCACGCACGCCGGCGCCCGTGGCCTGTGGGACACGAAGCGCATGAAGCCGGACGTCGTCCTCAAGGCCATGGCAGCCAAGGGCGGGGTCATCGGTATCGAAGCGGCGCCGCACACGACGCTGACCAAGGCGCACCCGAAGCACTCGATCGAGAGCTTCATGGAGCACTTCGAGTACTGCGCCGACCTCATCGGCATCGACCACGTCGCGTTCGGACCCGACACCCTGTTCGGCGATCACGTCGGGCTGCACCACTACTTTGCGAAGCAGCTCTCGATCAAGTCCGCGCACGGCGCGCAGGCCTTCGAGGAGGTCGAGTACGTCGACGGGATCGAGAACCCGGCGGAGGCGTTCCCGAACATCGTCCGCTGGCTCGTGAAGCACGACTACTCGGATGGCGACATCGGCAAGGCCATCGGCGGGAACGTGATGCGCGTGCTCGAGGAGGCGTGGTTCCGGTAACGTCGAGCCCGGGTATCCTCCCACGGGCGAAGGGGGGAGCCGTCGGTTGAAGCGCGATTACCGCAAGTGGCACAGCCCCGCGCTGGGACGCGACATGGAGCTCCTCGTTTTCGGCGAGGGCGGCACCCCGGTGCTCGTCTTTCCGACGTCCATGGGCCGCTTCTTTCAGTGGGAGGACTTCGGGATGATCTCCCACATGGCACCGCGGATCGACGCCGGTTGGCTGCAGCTCTGGTGCGTCGACAGCGTGGATTCAGAGTCCTTCTACGACAAAAAGAAGACGCCGCAGGAGCGTGCGCAGAGGCACCTCGAATACGAGCGCTACATCGTGGAAGAGGTCCTGCCGATGATCCGGGCGGAAAACCCAGTCGACTTCCTCATGGCCGCGGGAGCGTCGTTCGGCGCGTTCCACGCCCTCGCGTTCGCCACACGCCGACCCGGTCTGGCACGCAAGGCGATCGGTCTCTCCGGCGCGTACGACGCGGCCCGCTGGCTCGGTGGCTCGCGTGAGGGCGAGGCGTACTACGTGAACCCGCTCACCTTCCTCCCGAACCTCAAGGACGAGCGCTACCTCGAGCCGCTGCGGGCGACCGAGATCGTGATCGCTACCGGCCGCGACGACGCCAACGCGGACGAGTCGCGCCGCATCGCGAAGCTCCTTCAGGACAAGGGCGTTCCTGCGAGCCTGCACATATGGGACGGCTGGTCGCACGACTGGCCGTATTGGAAAGAGATGGTGGACGTGTTCCTGTGAGCAAGATCGTCGGACTTCTGGTCGGGCGCGAGAACACATTCCCCGGGCCCTTCATCGAGATCGTGAACCGCAAGGGCGCGGCGCACGGTGTGACCGCGGAGCTCGCGGTGCTCGGCGGCACGCGCGAGCTCGAGCTGCCGCGCTACCGCGTCATCGTCGACCGTATCAGCCACGAGGTGCCCTACTACCGCGCGCACCTGAAGAGCGCGATGCTCATGGGCACGGTCGTCGTCAACGATCCGTTCTGGTGGGAGGCCGACGAGAAGTTCTTCGAATGCACGCTCGCGAGGATGCTCGGCGTCGCCGTGCCGAAGACCGTCGTGCTGCCGAACAAGTCATACATCTCCGACATCAGCGAGCAGTCGCTGCGAAACCTCAAGTACCCGCTCGACTGGGACGACATCCTGTCGTACGTCGGCCTGCCGGCCATCCTCAAGCCGAACACCGGTGGCGGATGGAAAGACGTCTATCGCGTCGACTCGAAGCAGGATCTCCTTTGGGCCTACGACCAGTCCGGTGGTCTGAGTCCCGGACAGCGGCCAAAGACCATGATCCTGCAGGAGTTCATCAAGTGGGAGGACTACGTTCGGTGCATCTGCATCGGGCGGAGGGACATCCTTCCGATCCGCTACGACCCGACGGCGCCGTTCGCGGACCGGTACGTCGTGAATCGTCCGGTCGATGGCGAGCTGCGCGACCGCGCGGTGCATGACGCCCGCGCACTTACGGACGCGCTTGGTTATGACATGGACACGGTCGAGTTCGCCGTCCGCGACGGGGTCCTGTACGCGATCGACTTCCTCAACCCGGCACCCGACTTCGACTCCTTCTCCATCAAGGAGGACAACTTCAACTGGGTGCTGGAAAAGATGAGCGATCTCGTGATCTCGTACGCGACCGACGCGGCAACGCCGCCGTGGAAGGGCGACCATCGCTGGTGGAAGCACGTCAGGTCGTGATCAAAGAGCCGGCGTTCGTCGTGGCGTGGAATGCGCTGCTTGCGGATCCGGCGACGGCGGCGGCGTGCGCGGAGACGCTCGCCCAGGGCCAACGCGAAGGCGGCGCGATGTGGGGCGACCGGCCCCTCTGCGTTTCGCTGCGGCCGAACCTGATCACGAAGCGGCAGCATTCCGCGAACACAACGGCGTCCGAGGCCCTATACGGCGCGCTCGGTCGCCTCGAACGCGCGCTGCTGCGTGAGGAGGACCTGCGCCGCGAGCTCGACCTCTCACCGCAGGAGGACCGTCTCGCGCTGGCCGACCCGGGCTTCAGCGCGGCGTCGCCCTCGTCGCGACTCGACGGCTTCGTCTCCGACGGAGTGATCCGGTACGTCGAATACAACGCCGAGTCTCCGGCAGGGATGGCGTACAACGACGTGCTCGTGGGCATCTTCGAGCGACTCCCCGCCATGAAGTCGTTCCGCAAGCGCTATCGCGCGCGCCCGATCCGCGCGGCGGGCAAGCAGCTCACCGCGATGAAGCGCGCGCACGGCCGGAAGGTCGGGACGATCGCGATCGTCGACTGGACGGGCCTCCCCACGCTCACCGAGTTCCAGATGTTCCAGCGCACATTCACCGACAGCGGCGTGAAGACGATCATCTGTGCGCCGGAGGACCTCACCTATCGCGGCGGACGTCTGCGTGCGAAGGGCACGCCGATCGACGTCGTCTACCGGCGCGTGCTCCTGTCGGAGCTGCTCGCGAAGCCGGAGGTCGCCACTCCGCTGCTCAAGGCCTACCTGGCCGGCGACGTGACCGTCGTGAACAGCCTTCGTGCGAAGCTGTTGCACAAGAAGATGAGCCTCGCGCTCCTCTCGGACGACCGCTATGCGCGGCTGTACACGCCGGTCCAGCGACGCGCGATCGCGAAACACATCCCGTGGACACGCAAGGTCCGCGAGGGGCACACGACGTATGGTGGGAAGGTGATCGATCTCACCGAGTTCGTCAT
>Ga0207674_10004672_pt1 | contig 16440 bp, 14 predicted proteins | sample KBSCornC72_FD_184303 | JGI IMG/M metagenome (GOLD analysis project Ga0207674, IMG submission 184303) | Corn rhizosphere microbial communities from Kellogg Biological Station, Michigan, USA - KBS Corn C7-2 (SPAdes) (version 2) | ecosystem: Host-associated > Plants > Roots > Rhizosphere > Soil ... | reverse complement strand
CCATGAAATGCAAACGCAGGAGGGAGGAAGGCGGCAACCATCAGGGCCCAACGTTTCCGCCTTCCTTCCTCCCGCACCCACCCTCCATCCACCTTCGTTCCCCCCTCCGGAGCCCGGGGCCTCGTCGCGATGCGCTGCCGGGGCTCACTGCCCTTGCATTTGAACGGCGTGGAAGTTGAAGACCGAAGGCCGGCGGGGCGCGGTGAGATGCCGCGGCGACTGAAAGTCCTTTCGTCCCGTCGCGCAGCGACTCTCTCCTCTACGGACGTGCAGGGGGGCAGGCGTCGCGGCTGAGCCTCACCGCGACCCGCCGGCCGGAATTCGCGCGGGGCGAGCCACGGAGCCAAAAGGCCCGTCGCGATAATTATCTCCAGATCCGGGTGCCGCATTCCGGACAGATACCGCTCTGATTCTCCCTCAGGTCATACCCGCAGGTCGGGCACTTGCCCTCCACCTCCCGGCGTCTCTCCCGCCGCTCCTTCGTTCCCGCGGCAAATAGATATCCGTTCCACATCGCGCCCAGCACGACGGTCGCGAGTGCGGCGATAAATAGCCCCCCGGTAATCCGGTCGTCGCCTCCCGCCATTCCGAACCAGGCACCGAGCACACAGAATCCGGCGAACGCAAAGGCGCACGCACGTAGGTCCAGCCAGTTTGAGCGCATGGGTTTTCCCACGTGCAATTCGCCTTTCCCGCTTCGCGGACACGCGACGGTTTGACTCCGAACAATACAAGGAGCGCCCGTACCGTTCCAACCGCCCTTCCGCACACAACCGGGAGATCGCGATCGCTCTTGCCTCTTCGCCTCCGGCGAGGCGTGGGTACACGCCCATGGGCGGGACGCCCGTGCCACCTCGGAGTTGAGAAGAACCCGCGGAACGAGTTCCGTGGGCGTTTGGATGGGTTGGGGGGTGTGCGGGTTTCTTAGCCTTCGCGCGTGTACCGGTGAAACGCGTCGTGCAATCGCTTGGTCACCGGCCCCGGCGTGCCCGTGCCGATGACGCGGCCGTCGATCCTGGTGATGGAGACGACCTCGGCAGCGCTGCCGGTGAGGAAGCACTCGTCCGCGATGTAGAGGTCGTGACGCTGGAGGGTGCGCTCGACGCAGGGGATCTTGTCGCGGTGGCAGAGGTCGATGATCGCGTTGCGGGTGATCCCCTCGAGGATGCCGTCGGTGATCGTGGGGGTCATGACGACGCCGCCCCGGACGATGAAGATGTTGTCGGCGGAGCACTCGGCGACGTTCCCCTCGTGGTTGAGCATGATCGCCTCGGGGACGCCGGCGTCGTTGGCCTCGATGCGGGCGAGGATGTTGTTGAGGTAGTTGAGGCTCTTCACGCGCGGGGAGATCGCGTTGGGGTGGTTGCGGATCACGCTGGCGGTGATGACGGACATCCCCCGCTCGTACATTTCCTTGGGGTACATCTCGATCGTGTCGGTGATGACGAAGGCGGTGGGCCGGGCGCACTTGGCGGGACTGAGGCCGAGGTAGCCGACGCCGCGGGTGACGACCAGGCGGATGTAGCAGTCGGTGAAGTTGTTGGCCTTGACGGTCTGTTCCATCGCCGCGCGGAGCTCGTCCCGGGTGTAGGGGATGGCCAGTCGGATGGTCTTGGCGGAATCCCAGAGGCGACCGAGGTGCTGCTCGCACTTGAAGATGCGGCCGTTGTAGACGCGGATGCCCTCGAAGACGCCGTCGCCGTAAAGGAGGCCGTGGTCGTAGACGCTGACCTTCGCGTCGTCCTTGTCGAGCAGCTTGCCGTCGATCCAGACTTTGAGGGACATCGGGAAACACCTAAGGATGAAGGATGAAGGATGAATCAGATGAACGGGGTCTGATCCGTCCTGCCGTCATGTTACATCTTACCCGGAAATTGGGGTGGGGATTGTAGTGGGGCGGGGACGAGATTGCTATCGGGCGATATTTCGGGCGGAAACGGGGCCGGTGGCCGTGGGGAGAGGGGCCCGAACGGCGGGCGGGCCGGGCGGGACGGACTCACCAATGGACGTCGAGCGTTGGACGTTGAACGTTGGGCGTTCTGATTTGAACCGAAGGCAGAACGTCGAACGTTCAACGCTCAACGTCCGACTCTCAATGAAGGAGGGGGACGGCGAGTCACTCGGCCTTTTCGAGCTTCCCTTCCCGCAGCACCAGCACGCGGTCGGCCTCGCGGGCCAAGGCGCGGTCGTGGGTGACCATGACGATAGTCTGGGCGGTGTCGCGGTGGAGTTTCTCGATGACGTCCATGATCTGGCGGCCGGTCTCGACGTCGAGGTTGCCGGTGGGCTCGTCGGCGAAGAGGACGCGGGGGCCGTTCATGAGGGCGCGGGCGATGGCGACGCGCTGGCGCTCGCCACCGGAGAGCTGGGCGGGGCGGTGTTTGAGGCGGTGGGCGAGGCCGAGCTGGTTGAGCAATTCGTTGGCGCGGGCGGTGAGGTTTTTGCGGTTGGAGCGAAAGCCCAGCCACGAGTATTCGATCATGGCCGCCAGGAGCGTGTTCTCCAGCACGTTGAGCTCGGGCAGCAGGTGGTAGAACTGGAAGATGAACCCGAAGCGGCGATTGCGGAGATAGCTGCGGTGTGCCGACGACATGCGGGTGAAATCTTCCCCCTCGAACTCGACCGAGCCGGCGTCGGTGTCGTCGAGGGCGCCCATGATGTGCAGCAGCGTGGACTTGCCGGAGCCGGATCGCCCTTCGATGGCGACGAATTCCCCCTCGCGGAGCGTGAGGTCGCACCCTTTGAGCACCTTGACGATGGTGTCGCCCATCTTGAAGGAGCGCTCGATGCCGCGGGCGCGGAGGATGGATTCGGCGCGGGGGGGCGATGGCGGCGTCGCGGGCTCGGGCGTGGTGTGAGCCATTATTCCCACCTCAGCGCTTCGACGGGGTTGAGTCGGGCGGCGCGAATGGCGGGGACGAGTGCGCCCAGGATCGAGGCGACGACGGCGACGCCCAGGATCCACGCGACGCGGTTGGGCTCCATCGTGTTGGGGATCGTGTCGAAGGCGTAGACCTCGGGGTCCCACACCTGCACGCCCAGGGCTTCGCCAAGCCACGTGTGCAGCGTGTTGATGTTGTGGACGATCAGGTAGCCGATGAGCAAGCCCAGGCCCGAGCCGATCACGCCGATGACCGCGCCGTAGCCGAGGAAGATGCCGGCGACGCCGGACGAGGTGGCGCCGACGGACTTGATGATGCCGATGTCGCGCGTCTTCTCGACGACGATCATGTAAAAGATGCAGAAGATCAGGAAGACGGCGACCAGGCTGATGATGCCGAACAGGCCGGTGACCAGAACGGTCTCGTGCTCGATCGCGCCCAGCCACTTGGCCTGGCTTTGCTGCCAGGTGCGCACCGTGGGCGGGAAGCCGTTGAAGGGGACGGGACTCTTGCGCGAGTTCTCGTTCAGCACGCGCTCGACGATCGGCTCGATCTTGTCGCGGACGGAGATAAGCAGCTTGTCGTCGGAGCGGAACGGTTCCTTCACGCGGACGTGGATGCCGCTGGTGCGGGCGGGGATGGTGAACGCCTTGCCCCCCTCCTGCTCGGCCTGCTGCTCGTCCATGCCCAGGTCGCGCTGCAGGATGTCGTACGGGACGTAGACGGTGTTGGAGTCGTACTGCCACACCTTGGTGCGACTGGTGTCGGCGATCCAGTAGTTGTGTTCCTTGCCGCCGCCGAAATCGAGCTTACCGGTATTGGAGACGCCCATGACGGTGAGGCTGACGGGGAGGCGGTAGAGGTAGTCGCCGCGGTTGACGAGGTGGCCGGTGGCGTCCTTGCGGATGTTGACGACGCCGATCCCGGCGATCATGCCGTCCCAGTTGGCGACGGAGTCGACGAATTCTTTCTTCGCCTTGGGGTTGTTGCGGGCGAACGCCTCGCGGTACTCCTCGGGCGGCAGGAACGGCCTGAAGCTGGCGGAGGCGATGGCTTTCTCGCCCTGGCCGCGGACGGCGGCGCGCTCGGCGTCGTTGGGCTTGAGGCGGTCGTCGGCGGAATCGACGATGTCGCCCAGTCGCTTGCGGATGGTCTCGCGGTCGTCCACGGTGGCGACGGCGCCGGCGGTGCCGTCGGCGAGCGCCTGCATCCGGCCGACGAGGAACGAGAGGTCTTCGAACTCCCGCAGCTTGTCGGACTTTTGATCGGGATCGGACGTCTTGTTGGCGGCGGCGCGGGCGGCCTCGGCCTTGTCGCGGGCCTTGGGGATGGCGTCGCGCAGGCGGGTGCGCTCCTCGGGCGTCAGTTGCAGAAGGGACGCGCCGTCGCGGATCGCGGTCATGCCGTACTTCTCGCGCAGTTCGGTGCGGTCTTCGGGTTCGATGGCCGCGCCGTCGGCCCACTCGATCCAGCGGTTGTATTGCCGCCAGAGCGACTTGGGGAAGTCGTTCACCCGGCCGATCTTGTCCATCGGGAAGCCGAAGACCTGGACGCCGGCGGTCTTGCGATTGTTGATGTTGATCAGGCCGAACGTCTGGATGATCGGGACGGCGGCCTCGACCTCGGGCAGTTTTTCGATCTCGGCGATCATCTCGTTGTAGTACGGGAAACCCGAGAGCGACGAGGCCTCGATTACGATGTCGCCCGACAGGCCGTGGAAGCTCGTGCGGAACATGCGGAGCCAGCCGCCCATGACGGACATGACCACCAGCACCATGGTCACGCAAAGCGTCACCGCCAGGAGGGAGACCCAGGCGATGCGGCGCTTGCGGAGGTATTTGAAGATGAGGTGGAGTTTGTACAAAGGGAGTCGTCCGTGGTCCGTTGTCAGTGGTCCGTTGCCCGTCACCGTCGGTGAATCGTCATCCTGAGGGAGCCTAGTGGCGACCGAAGGATCTGCGTGGCGCCAAAGGGCCACGTCCCTCGGTAATCGGAGCCAGATCCTTCGCTGCGCTCAGGATGACATCGCTCTGATGGGTGTGGGGATCGACCTCCGCTTAAGTGTTTACGAGTGGCGAAAGGTTCACGTCGGGTTGGCTGGTTCGGTGGCGTGCTTGGCGTCGGCGTCCTGGGGCTTCATCAGGGGGAACAGGATGACGTCGCGGATCGACTCGGCGCCGGTGAGCATCATGACCAGGCGGTCGATCCCCAGACCCATCCCCCCCGCCGGCGGCATGCCGTAACGGAGGGCGGTAAGGAAATCCTCATCGACCTTCTGCTGATCTTCGCCGACCTGGTGGTTGAAGTTGGCGGCCTGGACGTCGGGGTCGTTGAGCTCGGAATACCCGGGGGAGATTTCCTGGCCGTTGATGGCCAGTTCGTAGACGTCGGCGAAGAACGGGTCGTTCACGTCCTTGCGGGCGAGGGGGATGATCACGGAGGGAACGTGGGTGACGTAGGTGGGGTCGATCAGCGTGTGCTCGATGAGCTTTTCGTAGACTTCAACGAGCTGCTCGGCGGGTGAGCCATTGAGCTTCAGATCTTTCCCAGGATTGGAAGAGCGAAGCTGCTGAATCTGGTCTGAGGTCAGCGGCTCCTTGCTAAACTTCCAGCCGGTTCGCTCCTCGACGAGGTCGGCCATCCGCACCCGCCGCCAAGGTCGCTGAAGATTGATCGTCTTCTTAACGGTGCCGTCGGCGTTCTTGTGTTCGATCTTCGTGCCGCCGAAATGCTTTTCGGCGATCGTGCAGATCATCTCCTCGACGAGGTCGGCCATCGTTTCCCATGACCCGAACGCCTCGTACGCCTCGAGCATTGTGAACTCAGGATTATGCCGCGGGCTGATGCCTTCGTTGCGAAAGTTGCGGTTCAGCTCGAAGACCTTGGTGAACCCGCCGACGAGCAGGCGCTTCAGGTAAAGCTCGGGCGCGATCCGCATATAGAGCGGGATGTCGAGCGCGTTGTGGTGGGTGACGAACGGCCGGGCCGCCGCGCCGCCGGCCAGCGCCTGCATCATCGGGGTTTCGACTTCGAGGAAGCCTTTACTTTTCAGGAACGTGCGCACTTCGTCCACGATCGTCATCCGCAGCTTCAGCGTGCGCATGACCTCGGGGTTGGCCCAGAGGTCTACGTACCGCTGGCGGTAGCGCAGCTCAACGTCCGATAAGCCTTCCCACTTGGCGGGCGGCGGGAGCAGGGCCTTGCTCGCCAGCGAGAAGCTCGTCGTCCAGATGGTGACTTCACCCTTCTTGGTCACGCCCAAAGGTCCTTCGACGACGATCAGGTCGCCCAGGTCGAGCAAGTTGTTGACGTTCCACGCGGATTCGTCGAGGCGCTTCTTGTCGAACGCGACTTGCAGGTCGCCGGACTCGTCACGGAGCGTCAAAAAGCTCAGTTTTCCCATGTCCCGCTTGAGGACGATGCGGCCCGCGCCTTTGACGATGGGGCCGGCGTCGTGGCCCATCTCCGGCGTATATTTCGCCTTGATCTCGGCAAGCGGCGACAGGCCGGCGGTGCGCCCGCCGTACGGGTCGATCCCCATGTCGCGCAGTTTCTGCACCTTGTCGCGACGCTCGCGTTCGTAAATCGAAGATTCCATAACTGTTTGAAGACGAAAAGGGTGACGATAATAGTCAGGCGGCCTCAAAAGTAAAAACGTGCCGGGAGGATTTATCCGACATGCCAGCTCCGATAGCAGACCCCGTCATCCTGAGGGAGTTTCAACGACCGAAGGATCTGCGCGGTGGTGAACGCCACGCCATGACCGGCCAGATCCTTCGCAAGCTCGGGACGACGATCGCGACGGCCATAGCGGGCGTCGCGCTCCTTTGCACCGGTGTCGTGTCGTCCCCCTCGACCGCCGTTGCCGCCCAACCCGAATTACAAGCGGTCAAGTCCAAGCACTACCTCCTCCACACCGATCTCGACGACGCCCTGGTCTACGACCTGGGCACCCGAATGGACGCGATGTACGACGAGTACTCGCGCCGGCTTTCCGACTTCGACCTCAAGGAAGAGCGCAAACCCCTCGACGTTTACCTCTTCAACAAGAAGCGCGACTACACCGACTTCACCGACAGCCGCTACCTGCACACCGGCGGCGTCTTCATCGCCGGCAAGAACCAGCTCGCCGCCTACCTCGAAGGCCAGCGCGACACCCTCCGCCGAACCCTCCAGCACGAGGCGTTTCATCAATTTGCGTTCAAGGCCGTCGGCACCAACATTCCGATCTGGCTCAACGAAGGGATGGCGCAGCTTTTCGAAGAAGCCATCTGGACCGGCGACGCCTTCCTGATGAACCAGGTGCCGCCCCGCCGCATCCGCCAATTGCAAAGCGACATCGAGAACAACAACCTCCAGTCGTTGCGCGTGCTCATCAACATGTCGCCCGAGCGCTGGAGCGCCAACCTCGCCGGCGACCCGGCCGTCGGCTCGACCCAGTACAACCAGGCGTGGGCAATCGTCCATTACATGGCCTACGGCGACAACGGCCGCAACGGCGCCAAGCTGGTCATGCTCCTCAAGGCGCTGAGCAAGGGGCAGGACCCGGAGGCGGCCTTCCACGACAGCTTCGGCACCAACCTCGACACGTTTCGCGCGCGATTCGAGGACTACGCGCTGGGACTGCAACCGACCGCCGAGGCGTCGCTCATCGACCGCCATGACGTGCTGGCGGATTTGTGCAGCCAACTGGCGGTGCAAGGGAAGCGATTCTCATCGGTGCTGGAGTTTCGAAAGACGGTTGAGGTCATGAAGTACCGCCTGCGCTACACGCGCGGCGAAGTGTCATGGACCGCCGAGCCGGCCGCGTATTTTCGCGACAACGCGGGAGTCGCGTTCGCCGCGGATCAGCTCTTCTTCGAGCCGCGGCGCTCGGCCCCCCTGCCGGACCTGGTCTTCAACCACCCGTCCTACCGGATCGCGGTGCGCGCCCGCTTCTTCCGCGCCGGCGAGCGGATCGAGCACGAGGTGCTGGTCGAACCGATCCACAGCGGCGCGACGACGGCGACGGTCGATCGCTGATTGCGGTGCAGCCTTTCCGGGCTGCAAATGGCTTGGGTGCCACAGGTCGGCGTACTCGCAGACCTGTGTCTCAGGTCACGAACCGATCCTGGTAGGGTCTGCTTTACAACAATGCGCATTAACAGTCTGCCGTCGGAACGTAAGTAACTGTCATGTTGAGCGCAGCGAAACATCTGGCTTGGGAGTTCGAAGCCAGATCCTTCGCAAGCTCAGGATGACGGTTTTCGTTGTCTGGCAGCGATTTACGAGGCGCGGGACATTCCTTGATGCGCAAGGTTGTTTAGCGGACGGGCTTTCCGCGGGAAGAACTGTGTCCGCTAAAACGGACCCTAAGTACTTTCCGGGTGGCATGGGCGAGTGTACCCACTTGCCCGTGGTATTCGACTTCCTAAACACCACGGGCCAAGGACTACCTTTGCCCATGCCACCCAAAGACATCGCCGTTTGACATTTCCCCTCCGCCGTCCGAACAATCCGGCATGGCCGCTGTCGTGTCGTACGTCGCCTTGGGCGCGAACCTCGGAAATCGTGAGGACAACATCCACGCCGCCCTCGCCAAGCTCGAGCGCACGCCCGGCGTCCACGTGACGAAGGCGTCCAAGCTGTTCGAGTTTCCCGCGGTTGGCGGGCCGCCCGATTCACCCCCCTTCCTGAACGCCGCCGCCGAGCTCACCTGCGCCCTCGATGCCCCCGACCTGCTGCAGCGGCTTCTGGAGATCGAAAGGGAACTCGGCCGGGTTCGCCGGGAGAAATGGGGCCCGCGACCCATCGACCTCGACCTCCTCCTCTTCGGCGAGCTCGTCCAACACACGCCCGGCCTGACCGTCCCGCACCCACTCATGCACGAGCGCCGCTTCGTCCTCGACCCACTCGTACAAATCGCCCCCGAAGTCGTCCACCCCGTCCTCAAGCGCACCATCCGCAGCCTGCACGACGCGCTTTGACCCTGAGGTGACCAAGCACCTTCGTCTTTGGTGGGGCAGACATTCTTGTCTGTGCCGCACGGCTGAGCGGAGGCATTCTTGCCTCCCGACGCCGTGCGATCGCTTAGCCCAGCCGCGCACCGTCCAACCCGCATTGACAATCCCGCCGCCACGACGACAACTCCCCATCATGGAGCTCGTCAAGACCATCGCCGACGCCCGCGCCCTGCGCGGCAGGCTCGGCCGCGTCGCCCTCGTCCCGACGATGGGCGCCCTGCACGCCGGCCACCTCTCCCTCATCGCCCACGCCCGCAACAACGCGCCCCACGTCGCCGTCTCGATCTTCGTCAACCCCACGCAGTTCGGCCCCAAGGAAGATTACGCGAAATACCCCCGCCCCATCGAAGAAGATCTCGAAAAGTGCGAACAGGCCGGCGTCAACTTCGTCTTCAACCCGTCCGCCGAGGAAATGTACCCGCCGGGCGTCCCCGACGTCGTCGTCGATCTCCCCAACCTCGCCGGCACCCTCGAAGGCAAACACCGCCCCGGCCATTTCAAGGGTGTCTGCCAGGTCGTCGCCAAGCTCTTCAATATCCTCCAACCCACGATCGCCTGCTTCGGCCAGAAGGATTTCCAGCAGCTCCGCATCATCCGCGGCATGGTCGAAGCCCTCGACATGCCCATCGACGTCATCGGCTGCCCCACCCTCCGCGACCCCGACGGCCTGGCCATGTCGAGTCGCAACATCTACCTCTCGCCCGACGAGCGCCAACGGGCCCTGTCGATCAGCCGAGCCCTCATGTCCGCCTACGTCGAGTTCCGCACCGGCATCGACCAGACCAACCGCCTGGTCGCCACCATGCAGCGGCCGCTGCTGGAGAATCACCTCAACATCGACTACGTCGCCGCGGTGGACGCGGATACGCTCAAACCGATCGAAAAAGTAGATGCCCCCACGGTCCTCGCCATCGCCGCGAGGGTCGGTAACACTCGCCTGATCGACAACGTAACGATCTCGCGGGCGAATGTGGCGAATGAGTGAATCGCCGGCCCGCTATGAACCCTTCCGAAACGTGACGCGCGAGGGAACATTCATTCTGAGAAGTAATTCCGTTGCCCGCCCGACCGCCGTCCGACCGGTGACCTTTCCTTCGACCATGTCGAAATGGTCGCTCCACCGTTGCCCGCGCGGATCGAACAATTGGACGATTTGACGAGTCGTCGGATCGATCGCACTCAGATTTGGGCCCTTGTGAAAGTTACAATGGTGGCACGCCAGCGCGAGGTTCGTGGTCTCGTCGCCGCCGAGGTGCTGCCGGGCAATGATGTGCTCGACGTGCAGACGGTAAAACGGCTCGTCTTCCTGCCGGATCCCGCAGTATTCGCACCGGTCACCAGCACGCCGTCGAACCAGTTCTCGCGTCTCCTTGTCCATCAGGCGGCCGGGTTACGCGACAGCATCGCGCGGGCTTTCATCTGGAGGATGGCGATCACGTTGGCCGCGTGAATCAGCGATTCGTATTCCGATCGCTCGCCGGGCGTCAGGCTTCCTTCCGTGCACTTATCCGCCAACTCGTCAATCCGCTGTTGGGCGGCGGCGTCGGCTCTGAGTTCGACCAATCGTCGCGCCGCCTCCGGGGACAGGGCTTGGGTTACGGGGTCCAGTAGCCGGTCCAGCAAGCTGAGATTTACTTCGGACGCCATAGTTCGATTGTACCCGAGCCGACTCATCGCCGCCAAAACAATCCGCCCTCAATCCCCCCGCGGCGCCACGTCCGTCACCCGCGCCACCGTCAACACGCTCACGATCACCACAATCCCCCCCGCCGCCGTCAACAGCGTCAACCGTTCCGTCGCGAAGCAAAGGCTGAACAACGTCCCGAACAGCGGCTCGGTGCAATAGACGACGCTCGCCACCGCCGGCGAAACCCGCGGTTGATACGCGTTCATCAGGTGCAGCGCCAGCACCGAACTGACCACCACCAGCGTCGCCATCGTCCACCCCACCTCGCGGTCGTGCGCCAGCCCCTCAACCGCAGCCGAATTCAAGTGAACCCCAGCCGCCGGAATTGCCAGCCCCACCGCCAAACTCAACACCGACGTGCTCGCCAGCATCACAAACGTCAACCGCACCGCATCCGCCCGCTGCCCGAAATGATGAACACAGATGATCTCCGCCGTAAACACCGCCGCACCGGCGATGGTCAGCAGTTCCCCCAGGTACGGAAACGGCGCCGCAATCACCTGGCTGTTCTGCGCGATCGCTTCGGGCTTGGGCCAACTCAACAGCACGATGCCGACCACCGCCAGCGCCACCGCCCCCCACGTCCGCCCCCCCACGTGCCGCCGCAGAACGACTGCCTCCACCGCCGGCGCGAAGACCACCGGCAGCGCCGTGAAAAAGCTCGACACGGATGGCAGGACCCACCGCAGCCCCGTCACCTGCAACAACATCCCCCCCGCGAAGAACGCCCCCACCACCGCCCCCCCTACCACGTCATGCTGCGAAAACCCCCGCCCCTGGCGCCTTAGCGTAATCAACCCATACAGCATCGCCGCCAACCCGAATCGCACGCCATTGAACAGCGCGCGCGAGGCAAACTTCTCCCAATCGCCCGCCCCCGCCGCATTCGCCACCACATGCCGGTCAAACGCCCGCGTCGCGAACTGCATTACCGGAAACGAATACCCCCAGCACACACAGCAGAAAACCAGCACCCCCACCGCCACCAGCGGAATCCGCCGCGGCGCCGCCTCGCGCAACGCGACTGATCCTGGTTGTCTTGGGCTTGCGATCTCATCCACACCCGCCAACTTAACCGAACCCGCCATGGGTGCCACAGGTCGCGGTACGCCGAGACCTGTGCTGTGGACTCGAAGAAGACACAGGTCTGCGAGTACGCCGACCTGTGGCACCCGAAGCGCGACAACTAATGAACGACCCGCTCCCGACGAAGCTTTCGCCCCGCCCCCTCCCCCCCTACAATCCCCCGGACACATGTTGATCTCATTACTCAAAGCCAAGATCCACCAGGCCACCGTCACCCAGACCGACGTCAATTACCACGGCAGCATCACGATCGATTCCAATCTCCTCCGCGCATCGGGCCTGTTGCCCAACGAGGCCGTCCTCGTCGCCGACTGTGACAACGGCAACCGCTTCGAAACCTACATCATCCCCGGCGAATCGGGCAGCGGCGTCATCGGCGTCAACGGCGCCGCCGCTCGCCTCACCAAGGTCGGCAACAAAGTGATCGTCATGGCCTTCGTCCACATGACCCCGGACGAGGCCAAGTCCCACACCTCCCGCGTCATCATCGCCGACGCCGATAACCACATTAAAGAACAGATCGACCACGCCTGCGTCCCCGAAGAACCCTGGGAATAACGGCGGCGTCTGACTGGTAGTTCTGCTCGGACGAACGCTTTTACCCAGGATCGCCCCCAATCATGTGGCAAGAAGTTTTCCGAATCCCCTTCATCAATCGTCCCGTTTACGGCTACGGCCTGATGCTCGTCATCGGCTTCCTCTGCGCCGCCCAACTCGCCAAATACCTCGCCGGACGCTGCCGTCTCAACGGCGACACCTTCGTCAACGCCGGACTGCTCGCCCTGGTCAGTGGCGTCATCGGCGCGCGCCTGTCGCACATCTTCGAAAGCCTCGCCGACCCCCACAACACCGAGTTCGCCCGCAACGGCCACACCCACTGGCAAAACTTCGTCGCCATGCTCAACGTCTCCAGCGGCGGCCTCACGTTCTACGGCGGCTTCCTCCTCGCCACCCCCGTCCTCATCTTCTACGCCATCAAGAAAAAAGTGCCCCTCCTCCTCGGCATGGACATCATGGCCCCCTGTCTCATGATCGGACTCGCCTTCGGCCGCATCGGCTGCTACTTCAACGGCTGTTGCTACGGCGAAGAATGCTCACTCTCCTGGGGCGCGCGGTTTCCGTACGGGTCGAACGCCTTCGTCGAACAATACGAAAATGGCGAGATCGACGTCCCCGATAAACTCGACAGCTCCGGCAAAGTTATCACGCTGAAGGACGCTGCGCACCCGCTGGCCAACGGCCTCCCGCGCCTCCTGACCAAAGAGGAGATTCGCGACCATAAGGAACTAGAGAACTACGCCGACTCCCTCCGCGCCAAACCCGTCCACCCCACCGAACTCTACAGCGCCTTCAACTCCTTCCTCGTCGCCGCCATCCTGCTGGCCTACTTCTCCCTGACCCCCGCCGCCGGCCGGGTGTTCGGCCTCATGCTCATCCTCGAAGGCGCCAGCCGCTACATCCTCGAGATGATCCGCGTCGAACCCCCCGTCCTGGGCAATATGAGCTTCAGCATGGTCCTCAGCGCCGGCCTGGTCGCCGCCGGCATCGTCATGTGGCTGGCCTGCCGCCGCCGCACCGACCGCGTAGACCCTAGCGCCTTCGCCGTGGCGCGATAAGCCCGTGGCATGGGCTACCAGCCCATGCAACGTCATCAGACCCCACTAACTTCATCAAAAACAGAACTGGCAGGCGCCTTGCAGCCACGCCCGCCGATACTCTTCTCACTCCTCCGAGCCCGATTAACCCACCACATACACGTGCGCCTCGTACGGCTTAAACGTATCCCTGATCTGACCGTCCCGGATCGCCACGCTGCGGCTCTCGCCGTCCACCGTCGCCGCCGGGGCGCTCACGCCGTGCACGTCCATTGTCGCCGTCGCGCCGGTCGCCGAGTTGTTCAGCACCACCAGGTACGTCTTGCCGTTGTACTTCCGCCACGTCGCCCGCAGGTTGCCGTCCACGTCGATGCCCACGCCCGACGGGTCCTTCTGCGTCATCAGCGCCGGCCCGATCCGCGCCAGCCGCGCGTCCACCGACTTCATCTCCGCCTCGACCTGCGCGTTCATCGCGTCGAACAAAAACCCGTCGCCGATGCGCTGCGGGAAGTAGATGATGCCGGTCGCGCCACTGATGACCGCGTTAAACACCTCGGCCCGGAACTGGTCCGCCGTCACGCCCGGATAATCGTGCTCGCGCCCGGGTAACTGCTGGTCGCTCGCCTCGATCACCGCGAATTGCCGCTTCCCGCCCGACCACTGCGACAAGAGCGCCGACGCCTTCCCCGGCGCGTCCAGCGCGGTCGGGCGGTTGTGCGCCGTGATCGGGTAAAGATCGTTGCTGATCCAGTCCGCCGACGACAGGTACTGCTTGTACGTCGCCTGCGACGTCGTCCCGTAACCCCACAGCGCCGACGAACCCGACAGGTTCATGAAGACCGGCTTGTTCGGATCCACCGACTTCAGCTTCGCGTACTGCGCCGCCAGCACCTTCGGGTCGGTGTTGTGGTAGTCCGGCTCGTCGTTCTCCATCCACGCCAGCAGGTTCTTCTGCCCCTTGTCCTTGGTCGGATCGGCGTTGGGATGGCGGATCATGAACAGCCCCGACTTCACCGCCTCGTCGCTGAACTTCTCGACCGAGACCGTGCCGCTGAGCCCCTCGTACCCGACCACCGTGTTGATCCCGCGCCCCTTCCATTTGGAAAAGCTGTACGTCGGCTGGCTCCAGACGCCGATCACGAACGGCGAACCCGTCCCCGTGGGCGTCGGCTCGGACGGCGTCGTCGGCGTGGAGGGTGTCGTCGGCGTCGTCGGTGTCGTCGGATTCTGGGTGGGCTGCTGCACGGGCTGCTGCACGGGCGTCGTCGATCCACCGCCGGTGCTGCCGGCCGCCGACGGAATGCTCGCCGGCAGCGCCGCCTTCACCAGCACGTCCCCGCGCGCGGCGCCGACGACGGAATTTGTCCCGCCCGCGTCTTGCAGGTAATCGTCACCGCCTTCGCCCACCAGTGTGTCGTTTCCCGCCCCGCCGTACAGCTTGTCGTCGCCGTACCCGCCGTTCAGGTAGTTATTGCCGGTCTTGCCCATCAGCACGTCGTCCTCACCCCCGCCGATCAGACAGTCGCCGCCGGTGGACGTGACCAGCGTGTCACGGCCCGCGTCGCCCAGGAAGAACATCGACGCGTCGATCGCCCCGTGCGTGGTGTCGGCCTGGACGAGGTCGTTCCCCGCGCCCGCCTCCACACGCACCTGTTTGACGTACTTGGCGGCGAAGTCGAAGTTCTGGCCGTTGAGGGTCACGCGCAGTTCCGACTTGTCCTGCGGGTTGACGGTGACGTCGACCTTGTCGTTCCCCGCCGTCCCGCGAACGACCAGCCGGCCCCCCGCCTCGACGAACGCCGCCGACAAGAGTTGCCGCCCCTCCAAGGCCTCCAGCGGATGATGGTTACGGGCAACACGTCGCGCGGCTTTGGACGACAGGCGGTTCTTCTTCTTCGACATCTCGACGGTTCTCCATTTCGGGGTGAAAACGAATTACGACTTGCCGCACGACATGGAGGCGCACGAAGAGCGGGTGACCCGGTCCGACGCGGATTTCAGAACCCGCGACCGGGGAACACGACGACGCGGCCCAAGACTCCTCACCCCCATTTGGTGCTTGTCGAGGAATCCAAAACCAACGCGATTAAGTGCGCTCGCGCGAGAGAGACGAATCAACCCCGTCCCGATCGGCCCGAAAAATCGGACCGCGCGGGGCAGGACGAACGACGTCCCTTCGATGTCTGCGAGCAATATGCCCGGAATTGACGCCGTCAAACGTCCGACCGATCGGGAGGCCCGCGGACTCGGGGTGCCGCGGACTGTGGCTGTTGCCGGTCGAACGTCTACAGATGCGTGGCGTCAACGCCCATTCATACTTGAGCAGGCGATCTTAGCCCCCCGGACAAATGGGGAAAGGCCGAAACTCGAAAAGGCAAAACTTCGCAACAATTCGATCCCCCAGGGATGACCCCGCTAACAGATCAGGCGGTGGAATTGTTGGGGCGATTGGGAGATCGGGCGACGGGAAGATTCGCCGCTCCCAGCGCCCGCCAACATTCCAACGCCCACCTCCCTCTCCCGCACGCAACGGCAACCATGTTTCGCCGTCACGGGCGACGCGGGTGGGAGAGGGCGCGGGGTGAGGGTTTTCGCCCCCCCAATCATCGTGCTACTTCGCCACCTCCCCAAAGAATATTGTATTGCTAGTACCATCCACAATACTCACCCGCGCCGCCGCCTCCCGCACCTTCTGCACCGCCGGCAACAGCAACGCCTGCGGCTCGGACGCCGCCGCCGCGAAGTCCCCCGACATCAACACCCGCCCCTCCATCGCCTCCACGACCACGGCGACGCCACCCCCAGCGCGAGAAGTCCGCCGACGACCCCAATTGCGCCCGGTCACGACCGACGACGACGACGACGAGAGTGAAGTATTCATACCCACTATTATCGCCGGCCGGTGTCAGAGATTTCAGACCCTGAATAGGTCAACCGGCACTACCCCACAGATTGACGCTTTCCCGCCGAGGAATTGCCCGAAGTCGCTTGCGGTTTCGCACTAATTCCGGAATAGAGATTCCCCGTTCGCGCGGTGACGTCCTAAAATTTTGTTTGCATTTTGTTAGGGCAGCATGGTACAATACCGCCAACTCGAAAAGGGAGGTTCCAATGTCCGCCGATCTCGTCCGCCCCGCCGTCCCGTCCAACCCCACCGCCGATCCCGCGCCCGCCGCCGCCCCCGGCGA
>Ga0207674_10004666_pt1 | contig 16448 bp, 16 predicted proteins | sample KBSCornC72_FD_184303 | JGI IMG/M metagenome (GOLD analysis project Ga0207674, IMG submission 184303) | Corn rhizosphere microbial communities from Kellogg Biological Station, Michigan, USA - KBS Corn C7-2 (SPAdes) (version 2) | ecosystem: Host-associated > Plants > Roots > Rhizosphere > Soil ... | reverse complement strand
TCCTCGATCCGCAGGACGTGGCGCGGCGAGTCGCCGAGCGCTTTGTGCGAGCTGCGACCCTGGCCTCCGCGACTCGTAAGCGGTTCACGGTCGCCCTGGCAGGCGGCGCCAGTCCGAGGGATGCTTACCAACTGCTCGCCACCCGCGAATTCGCAAGGCAAGTCGATTGGGACCGGGTGCACGTCTGGTGGGGGGATGAACGGTGTGTGTCCCCCGAGGACCCGCAAAGCAACTATCGGATGGCCAAGGAATCGCTGATCAATAAGGTCCCGATTCCCTGGGAACAGGTCCACCGGATCCGGGGAGAGGATCCACCGGTGGATGCGGCGGCCGCCTACGAAGACTCGCTGCGGGAGAACTTCGGATTCAACGACCGTTTCGACCTCATCCTGCTTGGCTTGGGCAAGGAAGGACACACCGCATCGCTATTCCCGGGGCAGGCCGCGGTGGGCGAGAAGGTCCGCTGGGTACTGGCAGAACGAATCGGGCTCCTCGGGATCTGGCGGATAACCCTTACTCCAGTGTTCATCACGCGTGCCCGGGAAATCATCTTCATCGTGACTGGTGCCGGTAAGGCTGCTTCGTTCAGCCGGGTCTACCAGGAAGCCCGGGGTCGGGAGACCTCACCCGCGGCGATCATCGCTCGCAGAGCGAAGCGCGTGCGGTGGCTGGTGGATCGAGCGGCGGCCAGCGAGCTCCCCTAGTCCTTCTCCAACTCCAGGTTGCCGTCCACGTATTTGAGATTGAAGCGAAAACTCGTAATCCTCCACTTCGTCTCGAGTCTCGCCAGCCGAAAATCGTAACTGCCCACGAAGGTCCGCACATTCCGTCCGCTCCTGGTCGGCCGGTAGTGGGTCGCGGTCCCGTAGCAGAACGCCTCGGCTTGGTCTCCCAGAACAGTGACCCGGTAGTTGCCGGTTTGATGGTGAATCGCCTGGATCGGCTTCAAGCCGGTCTCCCATGCCTCCGCCAGGTCGGCGCCGGCCATCTCCGCGGGCTGGCCTCCGGCAAGCGAGGTCATGTCTACCTGGAGCCGAGGGGCCAGAGCATCGCGCACCATAGCCCAATCCCGGGAATCGGTGCCGATGAAGAGGCGGTTGATCGTGTCGAGGATAGCGTCCTTGGCGAGGAGGTCTTGGAGGTCGGACATTGGGTGGGATTGAAGATTTGGGCTTTAAGATTGAAGATTGTGGGCCATCATCGATACCAGGCGACCAGCAGTTCAATCTTCAATCTGAAATCATCAATCTTCAATACCCCCACATGACCCCCCTGGTCTTTGTCCTCCTCGCCTTCCTGGTGTCCGTCGTCGCCGGGACTTTGGGCGCCCTGCTTGGGCTTGGTGGTGGGCTCCTCCTCATCCCGGCGCTCACCCTCTGGTTCCACGTAGACATCCGCTATGCGATCGGTGCGTCCATCGTGTCGGTGATCGCGACCTCGAGCGGCGCGGCCGTGACTTATGTGCGGGACCGGCTGACCAATCTGCGGGTCGCCATGGTGCTGGAGCTCGCTACCACGACCGGTGCCATGACGGGCGCCTACCTCGCGGGCCGGGTGGGCAGCAAGACGCTCTATATCATCTTCGGGGTCGTGATGGCCTACTCCGCCATCATGATGTTCCGCAAGCTCGGGCATGAAGAGGATCGTCCGGCGCGGCGCGCGCCCTGGGCCGATTGGCTCCGTCTTCACAGCAGCTACTACGATGAGGCCCTGGCCCGGGAGGTTCCCTACAAGGTGTCGGGGACCAGGATCGGCCTGGGCCTCATGTACGTGGCCGGCATCGTGAGTGGTCTGCTGGGCATCGGGTCGGGTGCACTGAAGGTCCCGGCGATGGACCTGGCGATGGGGCTTCCGCTGAAAGTCTCGGCGGCAACCAGCAATTTCATGATCGGAGTCACCGCCGCGGCGAGCGCCGGCGTCTACTTCATGCGGGGCGACATCGATCCGTTCGTCGCCGGCCCGGTGGCGGTCGGCGTCCTGCTCGGCGCTCAGGTCGGGGTACGGTTGCTGGGCCGGCTCGAGAGCCGGAGCATCAGAATTGTGTTCGTACTCCTGCTGCTTTGGGTCTCGGTGCAGATGCTGCTGAAAGGGGCGAGGGGATGAAAAACGTAGAGCGGGCAATCAGCAACGTTCTGCGGATCGGCGTCCTCACCAGCATCGGGCTCATTCTGGTGGGGATCCTGGTCACCTTCGCGCACCACCCGAGCTACCTCGTCACACCGGGTGATCTGGACAGACTGACCCATCCGGGCGCGGCGGTGCCCCGCACGGTGGGAGACGTTCTCCGCGACGCTGCGGCGCTTCAGGGCCACGCGATCGTGGCGCTGGGCCTGCTCGTCCTCATTGCTACACCGCTCGCCCGGGTCCTCGTTTCGATCTTCGCTTTCCGGGCCGAGCGAGACCGCACCTACGTCCTGATCACCTCGCTGGTCCTCCTCCTCCTCCTCCTCTCCTTCGCGCTGGGAGGTATCCTCGGCTGAGCACCAGCGAGGTGCGCAGAGCCAATCGGTACTAGTCCGTCAGCACGAACGTGACTTTCAGCAACACGCGGTATTCCGTGATCTTCCCCTTGGTGATCACGACCTTCTGACTCTTGATCCAGGCTCCAGTCAGATTGCGCAGAGTCTTTTCCGCGCGCGCGATGCCAGTATTGATGGCGTCTTCGAAACTCTTAGGCGATTCGGAACTAATCTCGGTTATCTTGGCGACGGCCATAGGGACCTCCGGGCCTTTGGGCATGCGGTGACATTACTGCGGGACAACTTGACGAACCTAGCTCGAATGCAAAGGGAATACAGGGGCGGGGGAGGGTTCACCTGACGATCTAGACCGTCGGGTCTATTGGCCGCGGCGCGGGCGGATTAGAAATTGCGAGGCCGAATTCCAATCTGAGTAGAAGCTGTTCCGTTGGACCAGCAGTGCAAGGATGGACGAGTGATGGGCGTGTATCTCCTGCTGGGTGATCCGCAGGATCCCTGGTGTCTTGCCGTCCGTTGTGCGTTGGAGGCGGGGCACAACGAAACCCTCATCATCCGGAATCCGTTCGCGGATCCCGCGTTCTTCTCGTGGCGTCTCGATAACGAGCAATCCACAAGCCGATTGAGCTGGACTGGGGAGGAGCCGCTGACCGGGGACCGGATCAGCGGCGTTTTCGTGCGGGGTCCCGCCTGGATCGATGCCGCTGGGTGGCAACCCGACGACCTCGCCTACATGCTCGCGGAGACTCAAGCGGCGTTCGTCGCGTGGTTGTGGAGCCTGGATTGTCCGGTGGTCAACCGCTATCCCGCGGCGATCTGGTATCAGCCCAGAGCACCGCTCCTCCTCTGGCATCCGCTGCTCCGGCGTTGTGGCCTGCCAACTCTGGAAACCGTCATCACCAACATTCCACAACGAGCCCGTGCCCTGAAGCGCCGTCTCGCCGGTGCCGGAGTTGCGGGTGTTGTATACGAGCCACTCACCAGCCCGGCGCGTTATCTCGTGACCAGCGACGATGAGTGGGAGCGCCTGGAGACGATGCAGGGTTACGCTCCTGCCTGTCTGCCCTACCCATACGGTGACGTTCAGTGCCTCTGTGTGATCGGCGACCAGGTTGTCTGGCAAGGCAGTCCGGTCGCCGAGGCGGCGCGACTGGAACCGGCTCTGATCCGGTTTGCCTCGGCGGCAGGGCTCGCCTTCGTCGAGCTGACTCTGGCACCTGGATCGAAGGGTCTTTGCGTCGTCGCCCTGGAACCGTTTCCGAGGCATGACCACTTTGATGACGCCACTCGGCAGCGCATCGCAGCACTGCTGGCGGATCTGCTCGTAGCGGCGCCAGATCACCGTAAAGCGATGCCGCCCGGCAGCCCGCAATGATCCTCGTCTGTGGTGGGCTGGCTGACTCCGTCACCGAGCTCGTGTGTGCCCGGTTGGACGACTGCGGCTACGCCTATCGGCTCCTCGACATGGGGCATTACCCCAGCGGATTCCAGATCAACTGGCATTGGCGAAACGAGGGTCCGGAAGGCTACATCACGACCGCGGACTGGAGGCTGGATCTTGCCGACCTCACAGGCGTGTTCGTCCGCTACCTCGGTGCGGAAGGCCGGGCCTCACCGCCGAATGTCGTCGCCTGGAATGTTCCCGCGATGTACGCCGAATACGACAGCGGCCTGATGGCGCTGTTGGAAGGATTGCCCTGCGCCGTGGTCAACCGGGTACGAGGAGGGATGTCCAACGGAAGCAAGCCGTACCAGGCTTTGCTGGTAAGACAGTGCGGCCTGCTCACGCCACCGACCCTGGTCACCAACGATCCAGACGCCGCACGCCATTTCTATGACGAATGCAATGGTGAGGTCATCTACAAGTCCCTGAGCGGAATTCGCTCGATTGTCCGCCGGCTCCAGCCGGATCAACTGCCTCGTCTTTCCTTGCTCCGCAACGGTCCGGCTCAGTTCCAGGCCTTCATCCCCGGTGCGGATGTCCGAGTCCACACGGTGGGAGAGCAACTGTTTGCGACACGGGTGCGTTCCGATGCGGTCGACTATCGCTATGCCACTCGCGAAGGCAGAAAGGTCGAAATGGAACCGACAATCCTGCCTCCAGCGGCCGCCGAGTCGTGTCTGAATCTGGCACACTGGTTGGACTTGTTGATGACGGGGATTGACCTCAGAGAAACGCCCGAAGGGGAGTACTACTGCTTCGAGGTGAACCCCAGTCCAGGCTTCATCTACTACGAAAAAAACAGTCGCCAGCCAATCAGCGCCGCGCTGGCCGACCTGCTCCACACCGGCGTCCGCTCACCAGCCCAGCATGCGAAGGAGATGCTCATGTAACTCGGCTAAGCAAACTGTGGTCCGTACCCGTCGTTCACCTGGCGGCTCGAAGAGTCGCTGCAGCTCAGGAGTCCCTTATGGCACAGGGTAAAGAATCTGGCGGAGGCAGGCAATCCTTCGTCGGGAAAGAGGATCGTCCGGAAGTGAAGATCAGCCTCGATACGCCGCTCAGCGAGCTGCGGGTCCGGGAGCTCGGCACCATCCTTGGCTTCATGGTGACCAAGAGTCCATTCGAAGCCGGAAAGACACCACTGAAGGATTTCTTCGACAAGGATTTCCCGGAAGTCGCCAAGGACTGGGTGAAGGAGATCAAGATCGAGAAGATCGAGAAGCCGGAGAAACCCGAGAAGCTGGAAAAGAACGAAAAGTTTGAGAAGAACGAAAAGCACGAAAAGTTCGAGAAGTTCGAGAAGCCCGAAATCAAGGAAGCCAAGCACGAGAAACTCGAACGCGAGCCGGTGTTCGACCCCGGGATTCCTCCGGGACCGGACCCGCGGATCGAACAAGTCATTCAGGCCGTCGCAGGACTGGTGAGACAAGTGGCGCAGCTGGCCAATCAAGTCGAGGAGCTGAAGAAAGCTTCCAGCAGATAGGTTCAGTTGTCGAGCCTGAGAAAGCGGCGTGGTCGCGACCCGCGATCACGCCGTTTCGCGATTGGTCGCCGTGACTCAGCCCTCAGTCCTTCCCACTGGCCGCCAAGGCCTCAAACCTCGGGTTCTTCCGAACCGGCTCAAACGTCGGATCGATCCTGAGCCACCCCGGCGACAGGTAAAACGGCACCTTGAGCAGCGGCTCCAGCTGGTCCAATGCCTTCTCCGGCTCGCCCACCAGGAGGTAGATCCGCATAAGCTGGAGTCGGACGTAGGGACCCAGAAAGCCATCCTGGCTGATCGGCATGAGCTTCACTCCAGCGAGCCCATCTCGGACCGCATCGTCCTTGTGTCCCAAATAGGCCTCGGCGAGTCCCAGCAGGACCCGGCGTTGCCCGTCGTCCGGGGCGGCGCGAGTCTGCTCTAGTAACGCCTCTCGCGCCGAGTCGGCGTAGACCCTCGCGCGGGCCCGATCGCCGCGGAGTTGGTAGATCTCAGCCCGCACTATTCCCCAACCGCCTCGATCATTGTCGAACGCACTCGGCGGCGCCGCGAGCACCTGCCGCTGCTGCTCGTCGTCCAGCACCCAGTAGAGATCCTGGTAGTAGGCCATGAAGGGCAAAAGCGTTCCTGGATCAATCTGTAACTCCGTCTTCCTGACCACTGCGCGGGCGCTGTCGAGATCGCCGCGAGCCAGCGCGATCATCACCTTCACCGATACGATCGTCGGATTGGCCGGCGCCAGGGCGATCGCCCGGTCGGCGGCGGAATCCGCGGTCGGGTAATTTCGCAGAAAGGCTTGTACCACCGAGAGCCGGCGGAAGGTGTTCGCCGAGCGTGGGTCCAGGAGTGTGGCGCGCGCGAGACGCGCCGCCGCTCCATCCCAGCGTCCCAGGCTGGTTTCGGTGATCGCCGCGGCACCCAGGAGGTCCACGTTGTCGGGTGCCAGCCGGAGTCCCTCTTCGTATGCGGCGACCGCCTGCTCGTTGTCGATCGGGTTGACGCTACCGTAGTAGTCCCCGGTCGCGAGATAAACCGAAGGATCCTTCGACTTGAGCTGGCGGGCGCGCTCCGCCGCGACCCGGGCCTGCTCGCCCAAGTCCGGCACCGGAACGCCATTGGAATAGAGCGAGCTCCGCGCCCTCGACAGCTGGCTCCAGGCCTGGACGAACGTCGAGTCGAGAGCCACCGCACTCTCGTAGAAGGTGATCGCCCTCCGGAGACTCGCCTGATCGTTCTTCATCACGCCGGCGGCGGCCTCGCCCTTCAGGAACTCGTCGTACGCGGCAAGGTTCTCGGTCGGCTTCGCCATCAGCTCGCGCCTGGAGCTGTCACCCAGAACGAGGCCCATCGCGTCGGCCACCTTGGTCGCGATGTCGGCCTGGACCTGAAAGACGTCGGTGAGCGAGGCATCGAACTGCTGAACCCACCGGGTGCGAGCGGCCCTGCCATGCCGCGCTTCGACCAGCTCGGGTGTAACCCGCACCCGATTGGTTCCATCTCGCTTGTCCCACCGCACCGTACCGGTGAGCAGGTATTCGGCCCCCAGCTCCTGGGCGATCTCACTGGGGCCGCTGGTGGGATGCTGGTACTCGATCGAGCTGCCGCGCGCGATTACTTCCAGTCCGCCGACCTGGGCCAACTTGGTCCGGACCTCCTCCGCGACACCGTCAGCGAAATAGGAATCGGCCGAGTCTCCCAGGTTCTCGAAGGGAAGCACGGCGATGACCTTGGTGCGATCGGTGTGGCCGCCAAATTGTCGCCAGGCGAACAGTGCGCCCCCACCGATCAGAATCCCCAGCAGCAACGCCACCAGCACTCCGGACCGGGGAGGGCGGCCGGCCGGTGCATCCAGAACGGCTTTACCTCGAACTCTGGCGGTGAATGGACGCGGCGGGCCATGCAGTGCGCGGGCGAACTCGGCAATGGTGACGAAGCGGTCGTCCCGCTCGGGTGACAGGGCCCTCTGAATCGCGTCATCAACCGCCGCCGGGATGTCCGGATTCAGCGTCACCACACTAGGTGTCGGGTCGGCGAGCCGCTTGGCCACGACCGCATGGAGAGTCTCACCGGTGAAGGGAGGCTCACCCGACAGCATCTCGAACAGCACCGAAGCGAGCGCATACTGATCGGCTCGAGGGTCTATTTCACCGCCATCGGTTTGCTCAGGGCTCATGTAGAGCGGGGAGCCGATGGTGATTCCAGTCCGGGTCAGATGATCTTCGGCATCGAGTGCCCTGGCGATGCCGAAATCGGCGACGAGGGTCAGGCCATCGCGGGTGAGGAGAATGTTTTCGGGCTTGATGTCCCGGTGGACTACGCCCTGCTGATGAGCGTAGTCGAGGGCCAGCGCCGCTTCGCCGGTAATCCGGAGAGCCTCCTCCACCGGGATCTTCCCCATCCGGTGCAGCCGGTCGCGGAGCGATTCCCCTTCCACGAATGGCATCGTGTACCAGAGCTGCCGCGTACCACCTTCAGGGGCGGCGATCTCCCCAGAATCGAACACCGTCAGGATGTGGGGATGCTGGAGGCGCGCGGCGAAGTAAATCTCCCGCTGAAACCGCTCGGGCGCGTGCGGTGCTGCTTCGTCGGCTATGAGAATCTTCAGTGCCACAGGGCGGTTGTGGCGGAGATCCTGCGCGAGGTAGACCACGGCCATGCCGCCGCGGCCGATTTCACGGACGATGGTGTAGCGCTCTACGAGGGCTTGGCGGACTCGATCCGGGATGTCCATGCTAACCCCCGCAATCAGGAGGAGAACATGGGCAGTTCATCCTGCAGCGTGCGAGGATCCACCTACTGATCCACAGTGGGAAGATTCTGCCGAGCCGACTCTTCCCTCATGAGCTGCCTGGCGTCCGCCGCGTTGAATGTCCGCCAGAGATTCCCTACCCAAAGCAGGGCGCCCAGGGCGTAGAGGCTCCCGCCGACTGCCTGCGGCCAGCCGCCCAGCCTCGGTGTCAGAAAACCAAAGACCAAGCCTGCCAAGCCGAGGTTGGCGAGGTACAAATGTGCGATTGCCATTCGCCGACTATACAGCGGTGCCCCAAAGAGACGAGGGAGAAGCTGGTACCCCACACCGAAGACAAGGAAGGTGAGAAACCCCGCCACGTTCATGTGCGCGTGGGCGGGGCGGTACACAACCCAGGCGGGATGAATGGCCATGGCCAGCCCCAGCACGATGCCCGCGGCAAACCAGAGCAGGGAAGCTCGGATGAACGCCTTGATGAACCAGTCCATGCCGGATTCTAGCGAGATCGCCGATGGCGAGCCAGCAGTCCGGTCACGACTTTGCGGCTTCCATCCTGGCTCGTATCGCCTGCATCTGCTCCCGATTCGGACCGAACAGACCCGGCGGTGCGCCGCCGGCCTGACGGCAGAGCAAGACGAGTTGCCCGCGATGGTGGATCAGATGATGCAGGAGCTGGGTCCAGAGCACATCACGCACGCTCAGCTGCTGGCCGTCGAAGTAGGTGACGGACTCATCGAGCTGATCGCTTCTCAGGTTCGCGAGGCGGGCCACGGCCTCCTCGTGAATCCGGCGAAACCCGGGAGCCAGGAGCTTGATTTCCCGCGGGCGTTTGAGGTTTGGGGGTTCGTCTTCGAGACGGAATCGATGCTCGGCGATCCCGAAGCTCAAGCAGGCGTCAATTTCGCTGAGATGCCACGCCAGCTCTCCAATGGAGCGGCCTTTGGGATCGGGTCGGAAGTCGTACTGGTCGTTCGGGAGTGCTTCGAGAACGCGGATTGTGCTCTCCGCCTCTGCGTTCCAGGCGGCTCGGAACGTGTCAATTTCTGCGCGGTGTGACATAGCTACCTCCAGGGCGTGTACTGCCGATTCTGCTTTGCGCTGAAGCCAGTCAGCTCGGCGGCTTCAGGGAGGACAGGTATTGGTACAAGTCCGCCATCTCTACTTCCGTCATATGGGAAAACCGCCTTCGGGACATGTCGCCCATCAGCCTCAACTGCCTCTGAGAAACCGGCACCCCATCACGGAGCAAGTGGGTGAAAGCCTCGGGTGAATAGCCCCTCACGATGATCAAATCGGGTGTGGAACCAGTCGTTCCGTGCAAATCGATCCCATGACACTCGGTGCAGATGGTTTTCGCGAGATACCGGCCGTGTGCCAGAGCGTCGCGGGGAGTTGTGGCTGGCGGGATCGAATCGTGCGGGATCAGCTCCGCTTCGGGCCGGTATTGCCCCAGGACCAGTCCCAGTCGCCCGAGGTACCGGGCCTGAAGCTCGGCCTGCAGGCCCGGTTCGGGCGGAACGTGGCGGAGAAAGGCCAGGATGGCTCCGAGGTCGTCGTCGCTAAGCCCGCTGAAGGTGTGGGCCGGCATGCTGAACACGCTGCGGCCATTCGGGCGGACGCCGTGGCGAATGATACGGGCCAGCTCTGCATCGCTCCATCGGGCCGCTGCGTCCGTCAGATTCGGCGCTACAAGGCGGGCGACCTTCGGATCATCGAAGAAGACCTTGCCCTCGAAGCGAACCCCGTGACAACCGCCAAAACAACCCCGCACTCGAGCAAGGCGTTCACCCTCGATGAGTGCGGTCGAGTCGTCCGGGAGGGTGATCGGAGTGAGCGCGATGGTGTAGGTGCGTCGCAGGATCCGCTCCGATGCGACGTACACATAGGCCACGGCGAGCAAGGCAAGCAGGGCGATGGCGGCGATGGTCCACGCTGCCCAACGCAATAGTCGTCTCATGACTCGTCCCGCGAACTAATTCCTTTCAACTCTTAATCAGCTTCTCACCCACCTACAATCTGGCGCCCGGGCTCGGCCGGTAGAACGCCCAGGTCTCCAGCTCGGGGCTCACCTTGGCGGAGCCCAGCCGCTGATATCCGAAGTGTTCGTACAAGGAGAGATTGGCCGCAGTCTCCGTGCTGAGGGAGACGCCGGCCGATTGGGCATCATTGGCGGCCAATTGGTGAACGTAGTCCAGCAGGATTCGCGCGTATCCGGTCCCCACCCGCGCTGGCCGCACCCCGATCATGTTGAGATGGTGATGTGGGACTGGTACGACGAACTGGGCGGCGGCCGCTCCGAATGCTTCGTAACGTCGTCGTTCGGCCGGGCCGAGATCCTGCCAGACCGCCTCTCTACGCTGGGCCAGAGACGCGGGCGCTTCACGGTCGCCCGGGAGGGTAACGAGAGCGATGCCGGCCAGTTGCGACGAGTCAAACACACCCAGGATCAAGTCTTCCCTGAGGACGCGGGCGGTGACGAAGAAGCCGATCAGAGTCTGCAGTCGCTTCCCATAGTCGCCCGCCGAACCCAGCACGTAGCGCATGACCGGATACTCGGCGAAGGCCTCGCAGAGGAGCGCCGTTGCCAGGCCAGCTTGGGCCGCGGAAAGAACGGTGACAGTCATTTCCGCTTGACGTCGTCCAGGAGCTCCTTCGGAGCCTGGCAGCGCCACGCCTCCTCGAGAAGTATGCGAAGTTCCTTCGCGCTGACGGCGGCGAGCCGTACCAGCACCGCCGGAAATCCCTCGTAGTGGGGCTCGGTAAAGAATTTCTCAGGCTCCGCCGAGATCAGCGCTTCTCTGGCCCCCACGGTCGGAGTGCGCACCGCGAGCACGGCCGGATTGGGCACCCGCGGTTTCTTCGGAGTAATCCGCTCCTTCCAGACCCAGGCGAATCCCTTGAGCTTCTCCTTGACCACCACCCCGAAGGCGAAGTCGCTCTTTGACTCTTCGGTTCCGCGTAGGGAGAGCGCGATACGCCGGACGTCGGCCTGGGTGGCCAAGGTCAAGACCCGGCGGGCTTAGACATCCCGCCAACCCACTCCACGCCTCGATCGGCTTCCTGCCTGAGGCGGTCCGCCAACTGGCCGGTGTGATGCTGGATGTGGCGGAGATTGACGAATTGATGCTCCAGCTTCGACATCCGGTACCAGTAGAACCCGCTTTCCGGAGCCGTGAGATCCAGGCGATCCACGGCAGTGTCAACCATGCCCTGACAATAGTGGCAATAGGACTGGATCTCCGCGATAGAGTAGGCCATGAGAATCAGCCCCTTGTCAGGACCCGTGGCGAAACGATTGTGCCGTTCGCGATGATGCTCCCAAGGCACGAAGTCGGCTTCTGCCGGTTGAAGATAGAGATGGGTATAGAAGAGCGTGTGGTAGGCCACCTGCCAAAAGGGATTCACATAGCGATTGCTGGTCCAGAGCTCAGCAGGACAGGCGTCGATCGCCCCGTGCAGCATTGCGAGCGAGGCGTAGTACTGACTCTTAAGGGTGGCCGGGAGTGACATGGGAGGATGTGTGGATGTGTGGATGTGTGGATGTGTGGATGTGAGCATGTGTGGATGTGTGATGTTCGACTAAGCAGCACTTCTTAACCAACGCCCTATCCCAAGATCTCAACATCTATACATCCATACATCCAAACATCCTTACATCCACACATCCCAACATCCCACACCTCTCACACCTTCTCGATCGTCAGCGGCTCCGGACTACGCCCGTCTACGTCTACGATCCCGTGCTCCCGCGCATACGCCGCCGCCACGACGACTGATCCACTCAGGTTCATCAGCTCGGGATCCGTTGCGAGTGCCGCTATCGTAAGCCCGATAAACTGGGGTGACTCTGAATTGCTGAGGTCCAGGAAGGCTGCCGCCTCCATCACCTTCTCGGTCCGTACCAGGCCAGGATAGAGCGACACGACCGCCACCCCGTGGCTCCGAAGCTCATCGGCCATGTCCATAGTCATCTTGTCGGTCGCCGCCTTCGACACGCCGTAGGCGACATTCCCGATGTGTTTGCGCGCGGCCCACGAGGAGATGTTCACGATCAGGCCTCGACGGCGTTCCACCATCGATCGCGCCGCGAGACAGCTCGCGACGTAGTGGGCGCGCACTCCCGACTGGAACATTGAGTCCCACCGCCAGAACGATTGCTGCCAGAAGGGACGGGGCCAGGTGAAGGCACCGTCCTCGACCATCCGTTCGTAACCGCCCCAGACGTTGTTGACCAGCAGGTCGAGATGGTCCTGGTCGCTCGCGATTCGATCGAACACCGACTGCACGGCCCCATCGTCGGTGTGGTCGCACACGACGGGAATGCAGCCATCGCCGAGCCCAGCCTGGTCGACCGTTCGACCCGTGACATAGACCATGGCGCCGGCGTCGCGCAGCGCTTCCGCGACACCCTTCCCGATGCCCCTGCTGCCACCGGTCACCAGCGCAACCCGGCCTTTGAGGCTCTCCATATGATATTCCGGTCTGCCTAAGGATCCTGCCCTTGGGCCCACCTGATTGCGGGAGCGAGCCAGGCGGATCGCGGTTGGAAAAATGTTCCGTGGCCCAGGCCGAGGCTCAGCGCGATCTCCCGAGTTTCAGAGCGTGGGCTTCGGCGTGCAAAGAGGGGAGCACAGGAAACACCCATCGAGTCGCTGGTCTCATAGAGCGACAGGAGACGGCCGGTGACGTAGAGGTCCTGCCGGTCGAACGCCCAGGAGCCACAGCCGGCCATGATCACGAAGGAGACAGCCGGGTTTCGCAAACGAGCCGATGTAAGGATCGCGATCCAGCCTCCCTTGGAGAAGCCCATCACGGTGATCGCATCGGGAGAGACGCCGCTTTGAACCAGGCTGTCGACCTGAGCCGCGACGTGAATCGCGAAGGAATCCGAGTCGGTTTTCTGCGGCCGTTGCTCGCTCAGGACCACGAAACCGGGACGTCGCAGGCTGTCCAGGATGGCGTCGTATTCAAAGGTCCCGAATCGCTCGTCGGTCGGGCGGCGATCCTGCTTCGTCTCGACGATCCGGCCATGCAGATAGATCACATATCGCGTTGACGTCTGGCTTTGCCCCGGCCTGGTCATCAGGGCGAGCAGGAAAAGCACGATCAGACTCGGGCGAGGCATGGCGGACCCCTTCCAGCGGGACTTGCTCCGATCCAGTCCGTACGTTAGCTCATAGCGCGCTGGTCGCCAGTTCGAACAGGCCAATCCGGGAGGATGCGGATGTCCCACCGTAGGCGCCCTGGGTGGCGAACGACCTCAACCTACCTTTTCGTCGGCGTCCTCCCCGTGCTGGGCCAGCTACTGGCCTGCCGACACGGGGGCGGACGAGGTCCGACGACCGAGCTGATCAGTGTCTCGGTGCATGAAGGTACTTGGCTCGCCTTCGACCTCTCCCCCGATCACAACCACATCGCCTTCGACATGCTCGGCCAGCTCTGGCTCATGCCGGCTGCTGGTGGCGTAGCGCACGCCGTGACTGATGCGGTCCGGGACACGGCCGAGGATGGCGACCCGGCTTTCTCGCCGGATGGGAAGTCGCTGGCCTTTGCCGGCGAGCGCGCGGGCCATCCGGGGCTCTGGCGGCTCGACGTAGCGACAGGGCGCGTCGATCGTCTTACCACCGCTCCCGAGTCGGACGACCAACCGGCCTGGTCGCCCGATGGCCGGACCATCGCGTTCGTGCGCCAGAGCGCCGAGCGTCAAGGCGGCCATGTGGTCGGAGGAGCATGGCTCCATCTCCTCGATGTGGCTACCGGCAAGGTTCGGCTCCTGCCCTTCCGCACGAAAGGTTCTTACAGCATCCGGGATCCTGCGTGGAGCGCGGACGGGCGGACGATCTACCTGGTCGAGCCGCGGCGCTCCTATCCGGCGACGGTTACCGGTGGCGCGCTGTGGTCGGTGGACGTCGCCAGAGAGACTCGCGCGCTGGTTGGCGATTCCACCCTGGATGTCCTCGGTCCATCGCCGTCACCGGATGGCCATGCCCTCGCCTTCATGACGACCGATTCGGCAGGCAGAGCGCAGGTCTGGATCCGCGCGCTGCCAACGGGTGCTCCGAGACGGCTAACCGACGAAGCCGAGCTGACTCCGCGCCGGCTGCGCTGGGCCGGGCCCGACACCCTGCTGTTCGTGAGCGGAGGCCGTTTCCGGCGTCTCGCCATTGCCAGCAACACGACGGGGGAAGTGCCCTTCGTGGCGACCGTCGCCTTCCCGCGCAAAATGTCGCCTCTCCCTGCGCGCCATTTCCCAGCCCCTGGCTCGCGCCAGCCAGCTCGTGGCCAGACGGGCCTGGCCTTGGCACCTGACGGGTCGCGCGCCGCGATGATCGCCCTTCGCCGGCTCTGGATCCTCCCGATTCCGACCGGCGAGCCGAAGGAGGTTGCCCGACTTCCGGAAGGAGCGCGAGACGTCGACTGGTCGCCGACGATGGATCGTGTGGTGTACGCCGTGGGATCGTGGGGCGCGGAAGACCTCCATCTCATGGAGCTGGCGACAGGACACGATGTTCAGCTCACCGAATTGCCCGGGCGTGAGGTGGTACCCCAATGGTCGCCCGATGGGAGATGGATCGCCTTCATTCGCATGGCCTCCGACTCGGACCCGCACTTGGTCGTGCTGCCGGTCAACCCTGATGTCCCCGATGTGGTTGATCCGAGCCGGGGAAAGGATCTTGGTCCGATCGCGGCCGGGGAATGGACCATTGGAATCGAAAGCGCGACCATGCCGACCTGGCGTCGGGACTCACGCGGTCTGCTGGCCTGGCGTCATGCACGCGGGCCTGTTGTGCGAGACCCGTTCTCCATTCTCATCCCGAGTCAGGCCGAGGTGATTTCGCTGGACGGCAAGCGTCGCAAGCTGGGCAACTTCCCACTCGATGCGACCTGGGTCAGGTGGACCGATGACAGCACACTGGCGTATGTGGACGCCGATCGAGTCATGCGCGCCCGGGTTCGTGGTGACTCGATCCTGGAGACACCGGAGCCGCTGGGGGACGATGCAGCGTTGTATATGAGCGCGTCGCGCGACGGGTCGCTGCTCTATGTCTCGGGCGACGGTCTCCACCTCCGGGACGGATCGGGAAAGGTGCAGACCCTTGGCTGGCCGGTCACCTATACAGTCCCCACGCCTCCGCCGCTCCTGATCACTAATGCGCGCATCGTGGACGGCACCGGTAACCCGCCGACTGAGGCGCGAGACCTCCTGCTGCGAAATGGCCGAATCGAGAAGATCGGAGCGCCGGGAAAGCTGAAGGCCAGGGATGTTCAGGCGATCGACGCCGGCGGTGCGGTCGTCATGCCTGGTCTCACCGACATGCACTCGCATCAGGACGGCGCCCAACAGATGCGCGGCGCCTTGTACAACGGGGTCACCGTACTGCGAGATCAAGGGAGCGATCTCGCGACGGTTGCGGCCCGAGCTGATGAATCCTCCTCGGGTGACGCGGTCCTGCCTTGGACCAGTTTCGGCGGGTTCCAGCTCTACACCGACTGGGCATTCAGCAACGGCATCGAGCAGGGACTGGAACCCGAGCGAGATTCCGGCCAGATCGGCCGCGCCGTGGACCTCCTGCTCGCGCACGGTGCGGAGCACATGAAGATCCGGACCTTCCACGGCTGGAGTGGGGTGACCCGGCTGATTGATGCCGCGCATCGGGCCGGGCTGCGGACTACCGGGCATTGCATTCTTCCGCTCGCCCTGCTCGCCGCCGGAATGGATTCCAAGGAGCACCTGGGCAACACCTGCGGCGAGCGGTTCAACGCCCCGTTGCACGAGGATATCACGGCCGTGTTGCACGCGAGCCGGGTTGCCGTCATCCCGACCAGCATGCTGAGTTCGTGGGAAGAGATCTGGATAGCTGACAGCAACTTCCTGCGGCGCCCCGACGTGCAGCCATTCACGGTCCCGGCGAAGCGCGAGCAGAAACCCTTCGGCGCGTCAGATCCGGGGTATTGGATCGTCGGGCAGGGGAGCCTCATGATCGAACAGATGCGCGCCCTGCACGATGCCGGCGTGCTGTTCGGCGTGGGATGCGACGCGCCGCTCTTCCCTTGGGGCCCGCATCTGGAGCTGGAGCGCATGGTAGCGGCGGGTCTCAGTCCGCTGGAGGCGATCCGGGCGGGGACGCTCGAGTCCATGCGCATCCTGGGACACGATGCCGAGCTGGGTTCGATCGAGACCGGCAAGATCGCGAACCTCATCATTCTCGAGCCGGGTGCTGAGCCCTGGCGCGATATCAGGGACACGAGACGGATTCGGGAGGTGATTCTGGGGGGGAAGCCGGTGGATCGGGC
>Ga0207674_10004665_pt1 | contig 16451 bp, 16 predicted proteins | sample KBSCornC72_FD_184303 | JGI IMG/M metagenome (GOLD analysis project Ga0207674, IMG submission 184303) | Corn rhizosphere microbial communities from Kellogg Biological Station, Michigan, USA - KBS Corn C7-2 (SPAdes) (version 2) | ecosystem: Host-associated > Plants > Roots > Rhizosphere > Soil ... | reverse complement strand
ATCGCCGAGGCGTATTACTGGGACAAGGCCGTGCCGCATCACCTGCGGCACGCGGATCTCGCCTCCCGCCGGGGCGAGCTCACGGCCCGGCGGACCGTGCTGACCCACATGTCCGCTGACATGCTCGGCCGCCAGCAGCAGGCCTGCTGCGAGACGGCACACGACGGGCTGGTCCTGCAGGTATGACTCCTGGTATATGTGAGTGCAGCGTGCCCGCACGTTTTCCCGTCCGCATCCCAGCGCCTATATTCGCCCGCCAGTACGATAATTCTGGCTGCTACCGTGGTTGATTCGGGCTTTGTGGTCGATTAGGGGGTCTATAGTGCACCAGATCAACCCCGAAACCCCGATCCACCACGATCTTTTCGCAGGTTAGCGTCTCACGATGAACTGGCGCATCAGTCGTCGCTGACATGACCCGGAAGCGCTAGGCCGCCAGCGCGCTCGGGTGCAGGAGCGGCCGGTACCCCGCCGCCAGCACGGCCACCGTGGCCCGCGGGGTGATGACCGTCACCGGGCCGCCGGGCGCCTCGACCGGGCGCTGCCGGTATCCGCCCGGCGTCCAGGCCAGCAGCCGGCCGTCGTGCACCAGCCAGGGCGCCCCGCTGATGTCCACCATGGTCCCGGACGGGAGCCCGGCCAGCGGCGCCCGGTACGTGCGCCGCACACCGGATCCGGCGAGCCGGTCGGCGTGCAGCCGCGCGTCGATCTCCGGAGCGCCCGGCAAGCCGTCGCCCGGCAGGCCACCGTCCGGCACACCGCCTTCGTCCAAGGCCCGCTTGAACGCCTGGTAATCCCGGTAGCGGCATTCCCCGCAGGGCCGGTGCCCGGCGGCGAGACCGGTGGCCTCGTCGAGGAAGTACAGCTCGGTCAGCCGCCCCGGCGTCCACTGCTGCCGGCGCCGGCCCTTGAACGAGAGCACGCAGATGACCCACGCCTGCCCGCGGGAGTAGCGGGCCAGCCGGCCCTCGCGATCCAGGAGCGGGCCGCGGTTACCCCAGAACATGCCGCGATCGGGCACGGCGATCAGCTCGCCGTACGGCGTGACCCGGTTCTGTCGTGGCATGGGACAATCCTCCCTCATGGTGACCAGTGCGGTCTTCGACGCGGCCGCGGCCGCCAGCCAGGTGGTGACGGCGCTGCTGCCCCAGGCCGATAGCGAGCGGGCCGGGCAGGCCAAGCGGTATCTCAAGAGTGACCTGGACTTCCTCGGCGTCAGCGTGCCGGCCATCCGTTCGGCCGTGAGAGACGTCGCCCGCACCCGCCGCGAGCTGGACCGGGACGGCGCGCTGGCCTGGGCACGGGCGCTGTGGCGCGAGCCCGTGCACGAGCGGCGGACCGCGGCCATCGAGGTCCTGCGCTGGTACACCCGGCGCCTGCTGCCCGCCGACCTGGCGCTGGTAGAGGCGTGGATCCGCGAGGCGCACGGCTGGGCCTACGTCGACCCGCTCGCCGGCGATATCGCGGGCCCGATTGCACTGGCCCACCCGGACGCCTGGCCGCTGATCGACGCGTGGGCGGCGGACGAGGACTTCTGGGTCCGCCGGTCCGCCCTGCTCACGCTGCTGCCGGGGATCAGGCGGGGAGGCCTCGACCACGAGCGGTTCGAGCGTTACGCCACGCCGATGCTGGCCGAGAAGGAGTTCTTCATTTCCAAGGCCATCGGATGGGTGCTGCGCGAGGCCGCGAAGAAAGATCCGGCCTACGTGGCCGCGTGGACGCGGGGTCACCTGGATCAGATGTCCGGCGTGACGTTCCGGGAGGCCGTCCGCAGGCTGCCCGCTGAGCAGGCCGCCCAGCTGCAGGCCATACGCCCCCGTCGCCAAGGACACGCTTCAGCCTAGTTTCCGTGAAAATTCAGTCAACCCAGGGCGATATCTCCCCGTTTGCCTGACCTACCGGTAAGTTACCGTTCGTCCAAATCGGCTGCGCTGGGGAGCGTGGGGTTGATGGTGCGAGCGAGGAAAATAGCCGGGCTGGTGCTCGCCGCGGGCCTGGCCGCCGGCGGCCTCACCGCGGGCGCGGCGGGTGCGGCGGGTGCGGCGTCCGCCTCGTCGTCGAGCTGCGGCGGTTCCGGCTCGGTGACCACGGTCAACGGGACGCTGGCCGACGGGGCGACGTACCTGCTCGAGTGCCCGGCGGGCGCCTGGAACGGGACGCTGTACCTCTACAGCCACGGTTACGTCTCGCCGAACAGCACCAGCAACCCGGCGCAGGACGTGGGCGATCCGGTCACCCGCGCCTGGATGCTCGGCCACGGCTACGCGCTCGCGGGCTCGTCCTACGCCAGCACCGGCTGGGCCATCGCGCAGGCGCTGCCCGACCAGATCAACACGCTGAACGCCTTCGGCAGCCTCTACGGCCAGCCCAGGACGACGGTCGCCTGGGGGCACTCGCTGGGCGGCATCATCACCGCCGGGCTGCTGCAGGACTACCCGAAACGGTTCGACGCCGCGCTGCCCATGTGCGGTGTGCTGTCCGGCGGCGTAGCCACCTGGAATACCGCGCTCGACGCGGAGTTCGCGTTCCAGAAGCTGATCGACCCCGCGGTGCAGATCGTCAACATCACCAACCCCGCGGCCAACCTGCAGGCCGCCGAGGTCGCGGGGGCTCAGGCCCAGGCGACCGCGCAGGGCCGGGCCCGCCTCGCCCTGGTCTCGGCGCTGGGTGACACGCCCGGCTGGTTTACGCCGCTGTCCCCCGAACCCGCCGCCACCGACTACGCCACCCAGGAGGCGAACCAGTTCGAGTGGGGTTCGCAGGTGACCTTCCCGTTCGTCTTCGCCTTCCGGGCCGAACTCGAGGCCAGGGCCGGCGGCAACCCGTCCTGGAACACCGGCGTGAACTACCTCACCGACCTGGCTAAGTCCGCCGACCTCAAAGAGGTCGTTGCGCTCTACCGGGCGGCCGGTCTGAGCCTGACCAAGGACCTGCTGACGCTGAACAGCGCGCCGCGGGTCAAGGCCAGCCCGAACGCCGAGGCCTACCTGGTCAAGAACATCGCCTTCAACGGCAGGATCTCGGTCCCGGTGCTGACCATGCACACCACGGGCGACGGGCTGGTCGTGCCGGAGAACGAGCAGGCGTACCGCAGCGCGGTCGACCAGGCCGGCCGGGCCAACCTGCTCCGCCAGGTCTTCGTGCACCGTGCCGGGCACTGCGCGTTCACCCCAGCCGAGACGGTCACCGCAGTGCAGACACTGGAGAACCGCCTGGCCACCGGGCGGTGGCACGTGCCCAGCCCGGCCGCGATGAACGCCCAGGCCGCGGCATTGGGCCCGCAGCTCAACATCTTCTCCGCCGGCGGGGCGGTGGCAGCGACCCCGCCGGCCTTCCTCAGCTACTCACCGGCCAGGTACCTGCGGCCGTTCAACCTGATCTCGCGATAATTTTCCGGCGCGCCACCCGGCCTCGGCGACGCCCATCGGGGTGCACGGCGGCCCCTGGACGAAGGGCCAGATCTCCTCGGCGATGCAGCGCCAGTCCGCGGTCGCGGACAGCTCGCCGAGGAGCGCGAACAGGCCCAGGTTGATCCGCTGCAGGATCACGTACGACCTGGGTATCTGCACGTAGGCGGCGAGCGGGCTGCGGAAGTCAAAGAAGCGCCTGGTCACGGCCGAGGCGTAGGCCCCGGTCATGGTCCGCGGGCCACGCTCGCGGACCGTGTCGTAGAACACCGCCATGTGCTCGACGATCATGTCCGTGGGCAGCGGTGCGCCGCGCATCAGGAAGCCCGCGTCCTCCATGGCGCGGCGGAAGCCCTCCGGGTCGTTGTCCACGCACAGGTGCTTGACCATCGCGACCAGCGGCCGGAGTTCGTCGCCGGTGAAGTACTTGACCAGCCCGAAGTCCAGGAAGGTGACCCGTCCGCCGGGGCGGAACAGGTAGTTCCCCGGGTGCGGGTCGCCGTTGAACGCCTGCGCCCCGTACAGGCTGCGGAACACGAAGCGGTAGATCGTCTCGGCGGCCAGGTCGCGCTCGGCCTGCGACCAGGTGAGAAGGTCGGCGAACCGTGCGCCGTCGGCCAGGTCGCTGGTCACCACCCGGCGGGTGCAGAGCTCGGGCACGATGCCGGGCACGCCGATCGTGGGGTGGCCGGCGTAGTAGCGCGCGAACATCTGCTGGTTGCGGGCCTCCCGGCGGTAGTCGAGTTCCTCGGTGACGCGTTCCCGCAGCTCGGCCAGCAGCGCGTCGACGTCCTGCATCGGCGCGGTGATCTTGAGCATCCGGCGCAGCAGCGCGACGTTGCCCAGGTCGGCCTCGATCGTCTCGGCGATGCCCGGGTACTGCACCTTCACCGCGACGGCCCGGCCGTCCCGGGTGATCGCGCGGTGCACCTGCCCGATCGAGGCGGCCGCGATGGGCTCGGGATCCCAGGTGGCGAAGGCCTGGTCCGGCGGCTGGCCCAGCTCCTCGGTGATGACCTGGGCGGCCAGTTCCGGGCTCATGGGGGGCACGCTGTCCTGGAGCCGGCTCAGCGTACGCCGGGCGGCGGGGGACAGGCCGTCGTCGACGTAGCTGGCCATCTGGCCCAGCTTCATCAGCACGCCCTTCATCGTCCCCAGGGTGGCGGTGACGTCCTCGGCGGTCTGCAGGGCCAGGTCGTTGCGCAGCGCCTGGCGGTGCTCGCCCGCGCTGGCGAACAGCCGGGGCGCGCTGGTCGCGTAGCGCGCGCCCCCGCGCGCCGCCAGCCGCACCGCGGCCAGGCCCCGCTCGAGCCGGAGCCTCCGGGTCCCCGGCAGCCCGTTCCGCCTGCCCCGCAGCAGGGTCAGCGCGGCGACCGATACGGCGCCGACCCCCGCGGCGATCGCCAGGCGCCGCGCCCTCACGTCGCGTCCGCCCGCTTCTTACCTGCCGAGCGCATCCGCGCGATGATCCGCTGCCGGGCCTCGAGCACGCCCGGTTCGCCCAGGAAGACCGCGTCCAGCACGCCGAGGGCCTGGCGGATCTCGGTCCGCCGCTCCGCCGTCAGCGGCGGCGGCTCGGCGTAGCCGTACATCTGGACGGCCCAGCCGGGCAGCGCCAGCACCGCGGCGTCCCTGATGTCCTGCCACAGCTCGGCGATGTCCACGTCAAGTCCGGGCGGGTCGAGCAGGTAGCTCATCGACTCCCCGGCCGCGGGCGTGCGGCGCAGGTCCGCCCGGACGCCGTCGAAGTAGCGGTCGAGGGCGGCCACGCTGTCCGGGATCATCTCGTGCGGTACCCCGAGGAGCTCGGCCGCGATGGTCATCTCGGCCACGTAGCGGTCGGCGTCCGCGGCGGTCAGCGGCGTGCCGAACAGGGCGCTCGTGGCCAGGCCCGAATCCACCAGGGCGGCGTGCACCCACAGCAGCAGCGCCGGATCGCCGGCCGCGTACGGCTGGCCGGTCACCGGGTCCACACCGCGGACATGTTCGTGGACGGCCCGCACTCGCTGCGCGGCCCGGGTGGCGCTGGCCCGGTCTCCGAACGTGACCGTCACCTCGTAGGCGGAGGTGGCCGCGAGCCTGCCGACCGGGTCGGTGCGCCAGTCGCTGTGCTGGTCGACCCCGGCCATCGCCAGCGGGTGCAGCGCCTGGATCAGCAGCGACCTCAGCCCCGCCACCGGCGCGGCCAGGTCGGTGCTGACCCGCCAGGCCACGCTCGCGGGCCCGAAGAAGCCGTCGTCCTGCGGCGTGACCGGCACGGCGGCCGCGTACGCGGCCGCCGACCGCTCGACTAGCCCCGCGGCGTCGGCGTAGGACCCGGTGGTCACGGCCGCAGGCCCGCGAACAGGTCGTCTTCGGGCAGCGGGGCGCCGGTGGTGTCGCTGGCCCGGATGAAGCTCTCGCGCCCGAAGGTGGCCTCGGCGATGTCCTCGGGGATCTTGCTGAACCACGACTCGCCGCCGATCTGGCTGCCGTGCGCGAACAGGGCCTCGCGCTTGCGGGGGAGGACGGACCTGATGTCGACGGTGGTGGTGATGCGCTCCTCCGAGGCGAGCGACCGCCGCTGCCGTTCCGGATCCGGCTCCTCCCAGTCCGGTACGTCGGCGCCGGCTTCGCGCAGGGCCGCCCAGATCTTCCGCCAGTCGCTGCCGCGCATCGCGGTGAGGTAGAGCTTGGCCACGCTGCCGCTGGCGGCAAAGGCCTTTTGGGCCGAACGGCTCGCGTGCACGTGGTCCGGATGCTGGTACGCACCCTGATCGTCGTACGTGATCAGCACCTGCGGCCGGTACCTGTCGATCAGCTCCGAGATCCGGGCCGCCACGTCCGCCTCCGGGATGTTACAGAAGGCGTCCGGCCGGTCCTTGTAGTCCCAATCCGGCATGCCGGAATCGTGGTAGCCGAGGATTTCCAGGTTCGTCACGCCCAGGATCGTGCAGGATTCGCGCAGCTCAGCCAGGCGCTGCTGGGCCACCGCCTGCTCGTCGTGCCCGTTCTGCCCGGGCTTGACCCCGCCCGGCGCGTCCCCGAACTCCCCGTTGGTGCACGTCACGACCACGGTCCGGATGCCCTGGGCGGAGTAGGCCGCCAGCACACCGCCCGTGCTCGATGCCTCGTCATCCGGATGGGCGTGCACGGCCATCATTGTCAGCGTTTCTGCCATGAATCCAGACTGCCTGACAAGCCTGCCAATTGCCCAACCGGGGGTAGGCCGTTTTAACGCGTTGTGTCTGGCGCGCCCGTGAGGGCCTCGGGGTGCATCCGGTTGTAGTGCTGGGTCAGCACCGCGCTGGCCTGGCCGGGCCGGTAGGCGAGGGTGCGTCCGCACACCTCGCAGCGTGTCACGGGAAGCCGGGAGACAGTCACCGGGAAGCGCGAAGACTCTGACCTGCTCATCGGATCTCATCATGCCAGATTCTGGATCCAACTTCATCCGACGGCGGCACGAGCGGGCTGAAATCCGCGACACGCAGCGGATGTCCGGGTCTTGCCATGGGTCGGCTAACACACTGGAATTATGCACTCCGATCTCGCGGAGGTTGACCTGCCCCAGCAGGGTTTCCGCGTCCAGCTCCTAACGTGGCGATCGCTGCTCGACCGGCCGCTCACGTCGTACTATCTCGTGCTGGGCATTACCCTGCTGCTGCTCGGGCTCGGCCTGGTCATGGTCCAGTCCACGGCGTCGGTGGCCGACCTGACCGCGGGCCTGTCGCCCTACTCCGACTTCAAGAAGCAGCTGCTGGGCGCCTGCGTCGGCCTGCCGCTGATGTGGGTGGCGGCGCGCTCGTCGCCGCGGCTGTTCCGCGCCCTGGCCTACCCGCTGCTCGCAATCTCGGTGGTCGGGCTCTGCCTCACGCTCATCCACGGCGTCGGCGTCACCCAGAACGGCGCCTCGCGGTGGATCAACATCGGCGGGCAGCAGGTCCAGCCCTCGGAGATCGCCAAGCTCGCCCTGGCCATGTGGGGAGCCGACCTGCTGGCCCGCAAGGACAGGTTCGGCCATCTGGCCGACTGGCGGCACATGCTGGTGCCGCTCATGCCCGGTGCGGGCGTGCTCTGCCTGCTCGTGATGGAAGGCGACGACCTGGGCACCACGTTCATCCTGCTGGTCATCTTCCTCGCCCTGCTGTGGGTCATCGGCACCCCCGGGCGGGTGTACAGCGGCGTGCTGATCCTGATGGCCCTGGCCATGGTCCTGATGATCGTCTCGGCCAAGTACCGATTCCAGCGCCTGACCGGCTACCTGGCGGACCAGGGCAGCGCCACCGGCGCCAACATGCAGGCCATCCAGGGCAAGTACGCGGTCGGCTCAGGCGGCTGGTTCGGCGTGGGCCTGGGCGCCAGCGGAGGCAAGTGGGGCTGGGTTCCGGAATCGACCACTGACTTCATCTTCGCCATCATCGGCGAAGAGCTAGGGCTCGTCGGCACCTTGTGCGTGACCGTCCTGTACGGCGGTCTTGCCTTCGCGGGCCTCAGGATCGCCCGGCGGGTGCCGGACATGTTCTGCCGCCTGGGCGCGACCGCCATCACGGCCTGGATCGTGGTGCAGGCGGCCATCAATATCGGCGCGGTGATCGGTGTCCTGCCGATCACCGGAGTCCCGTTGCCGCTCGTCTCCGCCGGGCTATCATCCTTGCTGGTGACATTGGTCGGGCTCGGCATGCTCATGTCGTTCGCCCGGCTGGAGCCCGGTGCCCGCGAGGCTTTGGCCGCACGTGGCCCCGGCTGGCCGCGGCGCGTTCTAAGCTGGCTCGGTCTGTCCAAGCACCGAAAGTAAAAACATATGAGGGTACTGCTTGCCGGCGGCGGGTCCGCCGGCCATATCGAGCCAGCGCTGGCACTGGCCGACGCTGTGCGCCGGATCGACCCCGGCGCCGAAGTGACCTGCCTGGGCACGGAACGCGGCCTGGAAACACGGCTCATCCCGCTGCGCGGCTACCCGCTGGAGCTCATCCCCGCGGTGCCGATGCCCAGGTCCGTCACGCCCAAGCTGCTCACGGTGCCGGGACGGCTGGCCAGCGCCGTCAACGCGGCCGCCACCGCGATCGACCGGACCCGAGCCCAGGTACTGGTCGGGTTCGGCGGCTACGTCGCTACCCCGGCCTACCTCGCGGCGCGGCGGCGCAAGATCCCGATCGTGGTGCACGAGGCGAACCCTAAGCCCGGCCTCGCCAACCGGCTCGGCGCCCGGTTCACCACGCACGTCTTCACCGGTCACCCGGACACCCAGCTCAGGAACGGCAAGTACATCGGCATCCCGATCCGCCGCGAGATTGCCGACCTGGACCGGCTGGGGCTGGGCGACAAGGCGCGCACGCACTTCGGGCTGCGCCCCGACCTGCCCGTGCTGCTGGTGACCGGCGGCTCGCAGGGGGCGCGCTCGCTGAACGAGGCGGTGTTCGGGGCGGCCGGATGGCTTCGCGAGGCCGGCGTACAGGTGCTGCACATCATCGGCCCGCGCAACGGCCACGAGGCCCCCGTCGCGTCCTCCGGGGTGCCTTACGTGGCCGCGCCCTATATCGACCGGATGGATCTCGCCTACGCGGCGGCGGACTTCGCGCTGTGCCGGGCGGGCGCGATGACCTGCGCCGAGCTCACGGCCGTGGGGCTGCCGGCCGCCTACGTCCCGCTGCCCATCGGCAACGGCGAGCAGCGGCTGAACGCGCTGCCGATCGTGCAGCGGGGCGGCGGCATGCTGGTGACCGACGCCGACCTGACCGCCGAGTGGATCCGCGACACCCTGCTGCCCGTGCTGGTCAACATCGACCAGGTGGCGGACATGTCGGAGGCGGCCCACTCGCTCGGCCGCGGCGACGCGGACCGCCGGCTGGCCGAGGCGGTCATCGCGGTCCTGAACGAAACCAAGGCAGATGCTCAAGAACCTCATCACCCCAACTGAGCCCGTGCCCGCGGCCCGGCTCGGCCGGGTGCACTTCGCTGGCATCGGCGGGGCCGGCATGTCCGGCATCGCGCGCATCATGCTGGCCCGCGGCATCGGCGTGTCCGGCAGCGACGCGAGGGATTCCGCGCTGCTCGGCGAGCTGCGCGAGCTCGGTGCCAGCGTGCACGTCGGGCACGCCGCCGGAAATCTCGGCCACCTGGGCCCCGGCGACACGCTGGTGGTATCGAGTGCCATCCGGCCGGACAACCCGGAACTGGCCGAGGCGGCCAGGCGCGGGATGCGGGTCGTGCACCGGGCGGCGGCGCTCGCCTCGGTGATGGCCGGCCGCCGGGTGATCGCGGTCGCCGGGACGCACGGCAAGACCACCACCACCTCCATGCTCACCACGGTGCTGCGCGAGTGCGGGGCCGACCCCGGCTACGTCATCGGCGGGATCCTCACCGAGACCGGGCTCGGCGCCGAGGACGGATCCGGCCTGGACTTCGTGGCCGAGGCGGACGAGAGCGATGGGTCATTCCTGCTGCTGTCGCCCGACCTCGCGATCATCACCAACGTCGAGGCCGATCACCTGGACAACTACGCGAGCCTGGCGGACATCGAGGCCGCGTTCACCACGTTCGGCCTGCGGGTCAGCGGCATCGTTCTGACCTGCGCAGACGACCCGGGCGCCGAAGCCGTGGCGGCGCGGCTGGATCCCGCGCGCGTGCGCAGGTACGGGGAGTCCCGGCATGCGGACTACCGGCTCACCGACGTGACGTCCCGGGGGATGGCGATCAGCTTCACCGTGGCGGCCGACCACGGACCGTTCGGTGAAATCTTCACCCAGATGACCGTGGACGTGCCCGGTCACCATAATGCCCTGAACGCCACGGCCGCCTTCGCCGCCGCCATCGAGCTCGGCTTCGCCCCGCCCCGGGTGGCTGCGGCCATCGCGGGCTACCGCGGCGCGCGGCGCCGGATGGAGCTCAAGGGCGAGGCCCGCGGGGTGCGGGTCCTGGACAGCTACGCGCACCACCCCACCGAGCTCGCCGCCGACCTGCGCGCGGCCAGGAGCATTGCACAGGATGCCGGCCAGGGCCGGGTCATCGCGATCTTTCAGCCGCACCTGTTCAGCCGGACCAGGATCTTCGCGGCCGAGTTCGGCGCCGCGCTCGCGCTGGCCGACGAGGCCATCGTGCTCGACGTGTACGCCGCCAGGGAGGACCCGGAACCCGGCGTCACCGGCCAGCTCATCGTGGACGCCGTACCCGGCGGGCACGCCAGGTTCGTGCCGGAGACGGCCCGGGTCGCCGCGCTGATCGACGCGATCGCCGAGCCCGGCGACCTCGTGCTCACCATGGGAGCGGGCGATATCACCGCGCTCGGGCCGCGGCTGGTCGAGAACCTCCGGGGGTCACAGGAGTGACCGGGCCCAGCGGCATCATGGGAGACGGCGTGGCCTCTCCTGACGAAGCCGCTGGTGGCAGCCTGACTCCTCGAGCCAAGCCAAGACGCAGGCGCCGCGGCTGGCGCGCGGCGTTCTTCGCCCTCGCGGCGGCCGGCATCGTCGCGGCCGCGGTCTGGGTCCTGTTCGCCTCGCCGCTGCTCGTCGTCCGCTCGGTGAGCGTGAGCGGGACGCGCCTGGTGCCGCGATCGAAGGTCCTCGCCGTGTCCGGCGTGGTGCCGGGCACGCCGCTGATCCGGGTGAACACCGCCCGGGCGGCAGCGCGGATCGAGCAGATCACGCAGGTCCGCAGCGTGCAGGTCACCAGATCCTGGCCGAACCGCCTGGTCATCGTGGTGCAGGAGCGGACGCCGGTGCTGGTCCTGCCCGCCTACGGCGGCGGGTACGACCTGGCCGACGCGCACGGCGTGGTGCTGCAGCGGGTCACCCGGCGCCCCGCGGGCCTGCCGCTCTATCCGACCGTGGCCCCCGAGGGCGCGCTGCGCGGCGACCCGGACCTAACCGCAGCCACCGCCGTCCTCGGCGAACTGCCTGCCCGGCTGCGGCATTCGGTGAAATCGATCACTGCACCGCACCCGGACCAGGTGACCCTGCGGCTGGCCGGCGGCGTCACGGTGCTGTGGGGTGACACCGGCCGGCCCGGGATCAAGGCGCGGGAACTTGCTGTCCTCATGCGGTCGCACGCGCGCTATTACGACGTGAGTGGGCTGGGATCCGTCACGGCCAGGTGACTGGCGGATGACCAAGACCCGCCAATCCGCGACACGCTGAGCAGTTCGCGCGTGGTTAGTTGACCCGGGTCCCGTCCGACCCTACTGTCCGTATCAATCATGCGGACGGGAAAAACTCTAAATCTTAACCTGAAGGTGAAACCTGATGGTGGCCGAATGCCCTGGCGGTGAAATCAGGGAAGTATCGAAAAACGCCGCCCGCCAGCCGGGATGGCAGCGTTTAAAACCAGCGGAAAGGTACCCTCCTCGTGGCAGCACCGCAGAACTATCTGGCGGTTATCAAGGTCGTCGGAATCGGCGGTGGCGGCGTCAACGCCGTCAATCGCATGATCGAAGAGGGACTCAAGGGCGTCGAGTTCATCGCGATCAACACTGACGCGCAGGCGCTGCTTATGAGCGACGCCGACGTCAAGCTCGATGTCGGCCGCGAGCTCACCAGGGGACTGGGCGCCGGGGCCAATCCCGATGTCGGCAACAAGGCGGCCGAGGATCACCGGGAGGAGATCGAGGAGGTGCTCAAGGGCGCCGACATGGTCTTCGTCACGGCCGGCGAGGGCGGCGGCACCGGCACCGGCGGCGCGCCGGTGGTCGCGAACGTCGCGCGGTCCCTGGGCGCCCTTACCATCGGCGTCGTGACCAGGCCGTTCGGCTTCGAGGGCAAGCGCCGCGTGGTGCAGGCCGAGTCCGGCATCGAGAAGCTGCGCAGCGAAGTCGACACGCTGATCGTCATCCCGAACGATCGGCTCCTGTCCATCTCCGACCGGCACGTGAGCGTCCTCGACGCGTTCAAGGCCGCCGACCAGGTGCTGCTCTCCGGTGTCCAGGGGATCACCGACCTGATCACCACGCCGGGGCTGATCAACCTCGACTTCGCCGACGTGAAGTCGGTCATGTCCGGCGCGGGTTCGGCGCTGATGGGCACCGGCTCGTCACGCGGCGACGACCGCGCGGTCGCCGCGGCCGAGATGGCGATCTCCAGCCCGCTGCTCGAGGCCAGCATCGACGGCGCGCACGGCGTGCTCCTTTCTATCCAGGGCGGTTCGGACCTTGGCCTGTTCGAGATCAACGAGGCGGCTCAGCTGGTCTCCAACTCGGCCGCCGTCGATGCGAACATCATCTTCGGCGCGGTCATCGACGACGCCCTCGGCGACGAGGTGCGGGTGACGGTCATCGCGGCGGGCCTGGACCAGGAGCGGGCCGGCCGCGGCTCCGCCGACGCCGGCGGCTCCTCGTTCAGCGTCAGCGCATCGGCCAGCCCCGCGCCGGCGCCCTCGCCCGCCCCCTCCGTCTTCACCCCGCCCCGGCCCGCTTCGAGCGCGCCCGCCAGCCCGGTCACCCCGGAAACGGGCCACGGCAGCAACGGGAGCGCTCCGGCCGTCCCCGACGCCAGGATCGCGTCGGCGGCTGGCTCTCTTCTTAGTGCGCCGGTGCCCGGCGACGGGTTCACGGCGTCCTCCGACCTCGCCGCGGAAGTCACCACCCCTGCGTACGAGATGCCCGAGACGGAGCCGGCGCACCGGGAGAGCTCCAAGAGCCCCGGCCAGCCGGAGCGGGTCGCCGTGACCTCGGACGCCGGGGACTCTGCTTCGCACCGCCCGGCGCACACTGAGGCGGCGGGCAAGACCTTCGACGTCGCCACCACCCGCCGCCGCCCCGTCGTCTTCGAGGAGGACGACGACCTTGATGTTCCCGACTTCCTGAAGTGACCGACCCCGGCCGGCGGGAAGAACTCGCCCTGCGGCTGGCCGAAGTCCGCGGCCGTATCGCCAAGGCGTGCGAGGCGGCCGGGAGGGAGGCCAGCGAGCTGACGCTGATCGCGGTGACCAAGACCAGGCCCGCGTCCGACGTCCGCCTGCTCAGCGAGCTGGGCGTGGCTGACATCGGGGAGAACCGCGACGCCGAGGCGGCACCGAAGGCCGCCGAGTGCGCCGATCTGAATCTCACCTGGCACTTCATCGGGCAGCTGCAGACGAACAAATGCGCCAGCGTGGTCCGGTACGCCAGCGTCGTGCATTCGGTGGACCGGCTGCGGCTGATCGGGGCCCTCGGTAAGGCCGCGCGCCGGGCCGGGCGGGTCATCGAGTGCCTGGTCGAGGTGAGCCTGGACGGCGATCCGGCCCGCGGCGGGGCGGTCGCGGGGGACGTTCCGGCCCTGGCCGAGGCGCTGGCGGCCGAGGAAGGGCTGGTGCTCGGCGGCGTGATGGCCATCGCGCCGCTATCCATGCCGCCGGCTGACGCGTTCGCGCGGCTGAGGGTCAGCGCGGCCGCCGTGCGCGAGGTCAGGCCGGATGCCACGGTGATCTCGGCCGGCATGAGCGGCGATCTGGAGGCCGCCGTCGAAGCCGGCGCGACACACCTGCGAATCGGTACGGCGTTGCTCGGCGATCGGGGGCCGCGTGTCCGGTAATGTCCCACGCGTGAGGCCGAAGCGGCAGGCGACGACGGGTGCAGGCTGGGAGGATTGAAGGATGGCCAGTGCCATGCGGAAGATGGCGGTCTACCTCGGCCTCGTTGAGGACGATCACCGCTACCAGGACAAGTACGACTCCTACGGTGAGTACGAGGACTACGACGATCAGGCCGACCGGCCCGAGCAGATCGACGAGCCCGACGTCCGTGGAGCGGGGCGGGACGGGGAGGTGGGCGGGGGCTACGCCGGCTACCAGCCCGCCGACTGGCGTACCGAGCACGTGTCGCAGACGACCGATCTCGCCCGTATCACAACACTGCATCCTCGCACTTACAATGAAGCGCGTACTATTGGGGAACACTTCCGCGAAGGCACTCCGGTGATCATGAACCTGACCGAGATGGTCGACAGCGACGCGAAGCGTCTGGTCGACTTCGCGGCGGGGCTGATCTTCGGCCTGCGCGGGAGCATCGAGCGCGTGACGAACAAGGTCTTCCTGCTGTCGCCGGTGAACGTCGAGGTGACCGCGGAGGACAAGGCTCGCATCGCAGAGCGCGGCTTCTTCAACCAGAGTTAGTCGGTCGGGTCGGCGGCCCCGCGGGAAGATAGAGACAGGGTGGATTCGTGCAGTACCTGAGGGAAGTCCTCACTTATGTGCTGACGATCTACCTTGTGGTCCTGATCGGCAGGATGATCTTCGGCTGGGTGCAGGTTTTCGCCCGCGACTGGCGTCCGTCAGGCATACTGCTGGTGATAGCTGAGGGTATCTTCACGATTACAGATCCGCCCCTGAAGCTCCTGCGCCGCTTCATCCCGACTTTCCGGCTCGGCATGGTGGCCCTGGACCTCAGTTTCATGGTTCTGTTCATCGTGATTCTGATCCTGCTGGAAGTGGTCGTGCCGCGCCTTTGATTCGGGTACCGTCGTGAGGAACACGGTCCAAGTGCGCCGAGGAGACGAGATGCCGCTGACGCCCGCGGATGTGCGGAACAAGCAGTTCAGTACGACCAGGCTCAGGCCGGGCTACGACGAGGAAGAGGTTGACGCCTTCCTTGACGAGGTCGAGGCTGAGCTCGACCGGCTGATCCAGGAGAACGAAGAGCTCCGGGCCAAGCTGGCGGAAGTCCTGCGCGGTGGCAAGTCTGCGGTACCCGCGCTGAGCTCTCCGCTGTCGGACCCGAAGCCTGAAATGATGGCGCCCGAGCGGATGGAGCCGGAGCGCAGGCAGCCCGAGCCGGTCATGATGGGCGGGATGCCGCACATCGAGGACAACATGGACACGGCCGCCCGCGTGCTCTCGCTGGCGCAGCAGACGGCCGACCAGGCCATTGCCGACGCTCGCCGGGAAGCCGACGAGACCCTGGGCCGCGCCCGCCGCGAGGCGGACGAGGTGCTCACCAAGGCCCGTCGCCAGGCGGAGCAGATCACCGGCGACGCGCGAGCCCGGGCCGAGAGCCTGGAGCGCGACGCGCAGGAGCGGCACCGCCAGGCCATGGGTTCGCTGGTCCAGACCCGCGAGGAACTCGAGCGTCGGGTCGACGACCTGCGCGCGTTCGAGCGCGAGTACCGCAGCAGGCTGAAGGCGTACCTAGAAGGCCAGCTCCGCGACCTGGAAGCCGGCGTCACCGACAGCGGGACCTTCCCGTCGATGGGGTCGAGCTCGCAGCCGTCGATGCCGCCCGCGCTGGCACCGAGCGGCGCGCGCAACGGTGGCCAGGGCACGGGTCAGTACGGAGTCCCCGAGGTAGTGCCGCACTCCGGTGGTTTCCGCACGAACGATGGAGCGCCCTCGCGCGAGCGCCGGTAGGCACACAAGGACCTTGAGCGGGGACCGCGGGGAGAGAACGCGTTGTGATTCGCTTCAGTGCGTTTCTCGTTGTTGTCGCGGTCGGATTGCTGGTCGCCGGTGTGGTCACGAGCAAACTGCTGCTCGTCTACATCGCGATCGGCGTGAGTGGTGTGGCCCTGCTGGCGCTGGGCGTAGGCGCGGCCGTCAACTGGCGTGAGCTAACCGGCAAACCCGGAACGGCTCATCCTGAGACGGCCGAACCTAGGACGCAAGAACTAAGCGCGCAGGGGCCCGCCCCGCAGGCCGCGGTCCCCGAGTCCGTGACGTCGCCCGCCGGCGCGTCACAGCCGTCTGCGGCCGCCGCTGGTGCAACGGCCACTGGTGCGGCGGCCGTCGGCGCACCGGCGGCCACCGGGTCCGGCTGGCCCGCCACCGTCCCTTCAGCCCGGTCCGGCCCGTCCCGGGCCGGCTACCTGCCCGTCAGCGAGCCGCCGTGGGCTAGGCCCCCAGCGGCCCCAGCGGCCCCACCGTCGACTGCGGCGCCAGCCGCGGGCCAGGCACAGGCCGCCGGTCACGCGCCGGCCCCGACGTCGGCTTCGCGCCCGCCTGACGCGCCGCTGGCCCCGGCCGCGTTCACCCCGCGCCGCGAGGACGCTGCGCGCGGTGTCTGGGAGTGGCGTGACGATTCGATCCAGGTCCCATCGGCTCCTGCCCCGGGCCAGTCCTCTGCTCCTCCCCGGCCCGCAGCGCCGTCGCCTCCTGCGCCCCCGG
>Ga0207674_10004664_pt1 | contig 16458 bp, 15 predicted proteins | sample KBSCornC72_FD_184303 | JGI IMG/M metagenome (GOLD analysis project Ga0207674, IMG submission 184303) | Corn rhizosphere microbial communities from Kellogg Biological Station, Michigan, USA - KBS Corn C7-2 (SPAdes) (version 2) | ecosystem: Host-associated > Plants > Roots > Rhizosphere > Soil ... | reverse complement strand
CAGCTTCTTCCTCGCGCGCCAGACGTTGCTCGCCTCGTCGCGCCCGGGAATGGCGATCTGGCGCGAAAAGCTGTTCGCGTGGATGCTGCGCAACGCCGAAAGCGCGATGGAATTCTTCAAGCTGCCGACCAACCGAGTGGTCGAGCTCGGAAGTCAGGTCGAAATCTGAACCTCCGCCGATGCTGCGCATTGGCGGCGCATGACTGATACAATCTCGTGGATTGCGACCGGTGCGACGATCGTCGCGGCATCGATCACCGCTTCCAACCTCGGCGCGCGCATCACGGGCTATGGCTTTGGCTTGTTCACGATCGGCGCCCTGTGCTGGATCGCCGTGGGAGCGCTGACGCATCAGCAGGCGCTCATGTGGACCAACGTCGTTCTCGCGGTGCTAGACGTCTTCGGAGTTTGGCGGTGGCTCGGACGCCAGGCGCGGGTTGAGGACGGCGGCCGCTCGGCGGCAAAGGCAAGCGAGCGTGCGCCGAGCGAAACCCTGTTCCCCACCTCGCTGCTGTCGCGTGCCCCGGTGATGAGCGGCACGACCGAGCTTGGCCGGTGCATCGACGCGATGGCCGGCTGCGCGAGCGGCCAGCTCGATTACGTCGTGGTTTCCCAGGGCGGTGTCGCCGGCGTCGGCGAAACGCTTCGGCGGCTGCCGTGGGAGACAGCGAAGGTCGACGGCGAAGTCGTCGTCACCGATCGAAGCGCGAGAAGTTTCGCCCAGCTTGAGGAACTGCCGCGCGACCAATGGCCGGCGCGCTGATCGTCACTGCAGAGATCGGGTCGCGCGATCTGGCGTGGCTCGATCAGCTCAGGCGCGCGCACTATCCGGCGGAGCGCAACCACGTGCCTGCGCATCTGACGATATTCCATGCGCTTCCACCCTCGGCGGAGGGGGAGGCGCGAAGAGCGCTCGCGCGGCTCGCAAGCGAAGCGCCGCCGCCTGGCGCCTCGATCGACGGCCTGATGGACCTTGGCGGAGGCGTGGCGTTCCGCGTTGTCTCAGCCGGCCTCGATCGCATTCGCGGCGAGCTCGCTGACAATTTTCACGGACTGCTCAGTTCGCAGGATTCAGGCGGCTGGCGGCCGCACATCACGATCCAGAACAAGGTCGCACCAAGAGGGGCGCGTGGGCTGCTGGCGGCTCTCGAAAGTGATTTCCGCCCGCGCCCGGTCGCGATCAGCGGCCTGGGTCTGTATCGTTATGTCGGCGGTCCCTGGGAGAAGGTCGCCGCGTACCCGTTCCGCGGCCGCTAGCTGACTTCGCCGATGCCTTGGCAGCTGAGGTCGAAAGCCGCGAGCCCGGATTCGAGCACCGAGGCAAGCATCGGCTGTTCCATCAGTTCTTCGATCGCCCCGTCGGTGCCGGAGTTTACGAGATCTTGCGCCTCGGCCATCGCTTCGTCCCAATCGGCCGCCTCGTAGGTGCCCTGGCCGACCCAGCAGAAGGCGATCACCTCGGCGAGCTGGTCCTCGCCCAGATCCTCGAACACCGCCTGGAGCTCCTCCTCGACGCTCGTGTTGATGTCGTCCTCGAGAACGCTGAGGGTCCCTTCCTGCTCATCATCGACATTGTCCGGATCCTCATCGCGGTCGTAATCGGAAGCGGTCTGCGATTCATATTCGCGCGCTCTCAGGATGATCCGGCACAAAGTTTCCAGGGGGGTCAGCGGGTCCATTTGCGCCTCTTCATCTTGGACGCTCAACGACAGCAACAGTAAGCGGTTCCTAAGAGCATCGCGCTTCGTTGACCGGCTGCGTGACCGCACTTATATGCCGCGCCTCCGGCGCCCGGTGACGCGGCGTTTTCTGGCCCCTTGGGGCGGAGTAGCTCAGCTGGTTAGAGCAGCGGAATCATAATCCGCGTGTCGGGGGTTCAAGTCCCTCCTCCGCTACCATTCTGCTTTCCAGCGCTGTCAAGCTCGGCGCAACCGGTGTTTCATCCCCAGATTCCTCCCGAATTGGACCTGGGAACGGTTGCTGGAAACCAATTCACTCCTAAACAGTTAACGTTCTGATAACCCTTGGTCGGTTGGGAGCGGTGGCTCAGTTGATTGGCGTTTCGACCCTGTTGCTCGCCATTGCTGTGTCGGCTCAGCCGGCTTCGCAGCCGTTACTCCGAACCACGACCGCTAAATCGCTCGACGCGTTCGCGGCCTGCTTCACGAGAGCGCAAGATCAGCACGAACAACCCTGGGCGTTCATGCCGGTCGGGCGGGGGGGAACCTTCACGAATTCGGGGGCAAGCGGATCAGGAGCGGCATACTGGCTGCAGGTCCGCACGAGCGGGGCCCGCGAGCACATTCGCCTTTTTGCCGACCGTGCCAATGATCGGTCAGCGTCCGTGGTCGAAGCGGTCGAGCAATGTCGCTGACTGCTGCCCGCGAGAGCCTTCAGGCAACGCTGCTGTCGCGCCGGAACGGCGCCATCGCCGCCTTTGCGGGTTTCGCGGCCGCGGTTTCGATCGGCGTGCTTTCTGATCCGCAGCTGGCGAGCGCGGTCGGTCAAGGCGTCCATCAGGGCGTGAACGGCATGAAGACGGTGGCGTCGATGCTCGCCGGCCGTTCGCCAGGGGAGCGGCCGAAAGGCGCGCTGGCAAAGCTGAAGCAGCTCAAGCACAAGCGTGCGGCTGCGCTGCCGCTCGGTCATCACGTGCTTCCGCCCGCGGCCGCTGTCCTTGCTGCGCCGCCTGCTATCATCGTGCCGCCGCCAATTGCTCCGGCGCCGCTCTATGACGTGGTTGCTGGCGGCCCGCCCATCGTGCTCCCGCCCGTTCCAATTCTGACCGGCGGCGGTGGAGGCGGCGGGGGTCCGCCGGTACTTCCAGGAATCCCACCGCCCGGCGGAGGCGGCGGCGTCTTCGTACCGCCGCCGATCATCACAACCGCAGTGCCGCCCCCGCCGCCCGTGACTTCTGCCGTTCCCGAGCCCGCGAGCTGGGCGATGATGCTGGTCGGCTTTGCGTTGGTTGCCGGCGCGCTCAGGCGGAAGAGGCGGATTGCCGTTCAGATCGTCGCCGCCTGAACAATGAAGGTTGGAGCCCTTGCCGTCGCCTGCGTGCTCGTCGCGGCAAGCGCCGCCGACCTGAAGGGACACTCAGGTCCGACGACCGCCGAGGCGAAACCGCATCGGGTTGCGGAGCCAATCGCACAGCTTCCCGCCGACGCAGCCGATGGACGGATCGTCCTGACGAGAGCGCAGCAGCGGCAGGCGATCGCGTCGGGAACAGTCGACCGGCCCGTCAGGTCGCTCTTGGCGGTCGAATCGCCACTTCGCTACGGCGATTACAAGTGGAACGACCGCGGCATTCCTGCGGGGCCGACCTGGGTGCGGATCGATCTTCGGACGCAGATCATCTCCGTCTTTCGCGCCGGACATGAGATCGGCACCGCGGTCGTCGTCTACGGCGGCGACAACAAGGAAACGCCAACCGGCAAGCTGCACATCCTAGGCAAGGCGCGGAATCACCGCTCGTCACTGTACGACGCGGAAATGCCTTACACGCTGCGTCTGACCAACGACGGCGTGTCGATCCACGGCAGCAGCGTCCGCTGGGGCGCGGCCACCCATGGCTGCATCGGCGTGCCGCTCGATTTCGCGGAGCATCTGTTCGACGCGACCAGGACCGGCGACGAGGTCGTCATCATTCCGGACCGATCGCCGAGTCAGCGCTCGAGCTGATCGAACGCAACGGCAAGATCGGCGATGAGGTCGCCGACATCCTCGAGACCGATGTGAAGCCGCACAAGGTTTGAGCCGGGTGCGCTGGTCACTATGCGGTGCGGATCGACCGGAAGGACGAGGCTTTCATAACCGCCCCAACTGTAGCCGATCCCGAACAATTGAAGCTTCTCGACAAAGCGCGTGCGGTCGCCCTTCAGCTCGAACGAGAACAGCCCTGAGGAGCCCTTAAAGTCGCGCTTCCAGATCTCGTGCCCGGGACAATCCGGCAGCGCCGGATGAAGTACGCGGCCGACCTGCTGTTGCTGTTTGAGCCAATGCGCGACCTCCAGCGCGCTTTCCTCGTGCCGCCTCAGGCGCACGCCCATCGTCCTGATGCCGCGAGACCCGAGCCATGCGTCATCTGCCGAGACGGCATGGCCGAGATCCCAGCTGGCGGTCTGGATTCGATCGTGGAAGCGCTCCGTCGCGGTCGCCGCTCCGAGCATCACGTCGGCATGGCCGCCGACATATTTCGTGGCCGCGATCACAGCCACGTCGACGCCGGCTGCGACTGCCGGGAAGAGGAGGGGCGTCGCCCAGGTATTGTCGAGCAGGGTCACGACTCCACGCTCCCGAGCGACTGCGCAGATTCCCGGCACGTCCTGCACTTCCATCGTCAGCGACCCCGGGCTTTCCAGCAGGACGGCGCGGGTGGTCTCGCTGATCAGTCCGCTGATGCCGGCGCCGGCAAGCGGATCGTAGTAGCGCGCCATGATGCCGAGACGCTTCAGGATCGTGTCGCAGAACCTGCGGGTCGGGCCATAAACATTGTCGGGTACAAGCAGCTCGTCGCCGGGCGAGAGCAGTGTCAGCAGCGGGGTAGTGATCGCCGCCAGCCCCGACGAATACAGTGTGGTTCCGGCGGCGCCAGGCTCGAGCTCCGTCAGGGCTTCGGCAAGCGCCCAGTGGGTGGCGGTTCCCTGAAGTCCGTAGCGATAGGTGCCGAGTCCAGGCTTGCTGCCTTCGAGCTCGGCGACACGGTCGAAGAGGATGGTCGACGCGCGCTCAACCGGCACGTTGACGAGCTTCCCGCGCCACATCTTGCGGCGGCCGCCTTCGACGAGCCGCGTCGCCTTGCCTTTTTCGCCGCTCGTCATTGTATCTTGCCTCAGCTCAGGGCGAGGCCTCGCGGTTGAACTCTACAGTCCGGCCCGGTCGTCGGTGCTCGAATAGGGTTGCTCCTGAACGCTCGTGTCGATGTCGGCGATCTTGTAGAACAAGCAGCGGGCAACAATGCCGGTGATCAGCAGATAGGCGGCGAGTACGGCCATGACGATCGTCGCCACGCCTGGGAGCACGCCGAGATACGCGAGGACCGCGAGGGCGATTCCGACAACAATTCGAACAGTCCGATCTTCCGGTCCGATATTTCTGGGCATCGTCGCTATCCCTTTGTGAGCGCCGGCGTTCGTTCTGGTTCATGATAGGCCCGAACCATGCGGACACAACGGCGGAGTTTTGCTTGTCTCGCGGACGGGCTGATCCCTTAAGTCTCGGGTGAGGTCAATATGATTGCTCAAAAGCAAACGCCCGGATCGACCAGCGATCCGGGCGCCCTGCGTGACGATTGCTCGTCAGCCCCCTTGGATGTGTCGCGGTGACGTCCCCAGTCGCCTACCGCGGCCCCGAACCCGACCCAAGGGTCAGTGCGTTCGGACGTGAGCTGAGTAGGCGCAGGCGCGGGCTCTTGTCACCGCTGTAAATTGATCGAAGTTGCGTTTGTGCTGCTGCTGTGTCGGCGCGGCCACAGCGCTCGCTCCGGTTGCCAGCCGAGAGTCGCCACCGTAGAGCGCGCGCCATGCGCTGGTCCCGTGCGTTCCTTCCCGTCCTCAAAGAAAGCCCGGCGGACGCCCAGATCGTCAGCCACAAGCTGATGCTGCGGGCGGGGCTCGTCCGGCAGACGGCGGCTGGGATTTATGCATGGCTGCCGCTCGGCTTCCGCGTGCTCAAGAAGATCGAGCAGATCGTTCGCGAGGAGCAGGACCGGGCAGGCGCGCAGGAAATGCTGATGCCGACGCTGCAATCGGCCGATTACTGGCGCGCGACCGGCCGTTACGATGCTTACGGGCCTGAGATGCTTCGCATCACCGACCGGCAGGACCGCGAGCTGGTCTATGGTCCCACCAACGAGGACATGCTGACCGCGATCTTCCAGGGAGCGGCGCGCAGCTATCGGGACCTGCCGCGCATCCTCTACCATATCCAGTGGAAGTTCCGGGACGAGATCCGCCCGCGCTTCGGGGTGATGCGCGGCCGCGAATTCCTGATGAAGGACGCCTACAGCTTCGACCTCGACGAGGCGGCAGCGCGGGTCAGCTACAACAAGATGTTCGTCGCCTATTTGCGAACCTTTGCCCGCATGGGTCTGCGCGCGATCCCGATGCAGGCGGACACCGGCCCGATCGGCGGCGACCTCAGTCACGAGTTCATCATCCTCGCGCCTTCGGGCGAGAGCGAAGTCTTTTTCCACAAGAGCTGGGAGACTCTTCGTCCCGCAGAAGATTATTCGGTCGACGCCGGCGATCCGATCGCGCTGCAGTCGTTCGTCAGCTCCATGACCGCGGATTATGCAGCCACCGACGAGAAGCGCGACGAGGAGCGTGAGGCCGAGCTAGCCGACGACCTGCGCCAGTCGCGCGGTATCGAGGTCGGACATATCTTCTATTTCGGCGACAAGTATACGAAGCCGCTCGGCTTTACCGTCAGCGGGCCCAAGGGAGATCCGGTCACGCCGGTGGGCGGGAGCTACGGCATCGGCGTTTCGCGGCTGGTCGGCGCGATCATCGAAGCGAGCCACGATGAAGCGGGGATCATCTGGCCCGAGCCGGTGGCGCCGTGGCGCGTCGGCCTCGTGACGATGCGGCAGGACGATCAAGCGAGCGTAGTCGCAGCTGAGGACCTGTACGAGCGCCTGCGCGAGGCGAACGTGGAAGTCCTCTACGATGACCGGGACGAGCGCGGCGGCGCAAAGCTGGCATCCATGGAGCTCATCGGCCTTCCCTGGCAACTCATCGTCGGTCCGCGGGGCATTGCCGCCGGCACTATCGAGTTAAAGCGCCGTTCAACGGGGGAGCGCGAGGAGCTCAGCATCGAAAGCGCTCTTGCGAGACTGACCGCATGATTCTCACCAGCGCCGAGCGCATGCTCGCCCGCCGTTACCTTCTGCCCGGCAAGGGCGAGGGTTTCATTTTCCTCGTCGCGACGATCAGCCTCATCGCGGTGGCGCTCGGTGTCGCCGCGCTGATCATCGTGATGAGCGTGATGAACGGCTTCCGCGCCGAGCTGTTCGACAAGATCGTTGGCCTGAACGGCCATGCGGTGGTGCAGGGCTATGACGGGCGCCTCTCCGATTGGCAGCAGATCGCCGATTCGGCGAAGCAGACTCCGGGGGTCACGTCGGCCGTCCCGCTGATCGAAACGCCGCTCATGGCCACCACCAACGGCCGCTTCGCGGGCGTGCTGGTGCGCGGCATGCGTATCGAGGACATCCACAGCAACAACACGATCATGTCGAATGTCGTCGCTGGCGACATCAAGTCAGTGACGCCGGGCAGCGGCAAGGTCGCCATCGGCTCGCGTCTTGCCGAAACGCTCGGCGCCTATCCCGGAAGCCAGATCACTTTGTGGAACCCGGAAGGGCGCTCGACCGTGGTCGGCACAGTGCCGCGGGAGGAGACCTACACCGTCGGCGCGATCTTCGAAGTCGGCGTCTATGATTATGACAAGGCGTTCGTGCTCATGCCGATGCAGGATGCGCAGGAACTGCTGCTCATGGGCGATCAGGTCGGCATGGTCGAAATCCAGACCACTGATCCCGATCGCGTCCAGCAGATCGTGGCCCCGCTTCGGAAGGTCGTGCAGGGCAGGGGCGTGATCACCGATTGGCGGCAGATGAACTCGGCCCTGTTCCAGGCGCTGGAGGTCGAGCGCGTCGCGATGTTCGTCGTTCTGTCGCTGATCGTGCTCGTTGCGGTGTTCAACATCCTCTCCTCGCTGATCATGCTGGTCCGGGCGAAGACACGCGATATCGCGATCCTCAGGACCATGGGGTCGAGTCGGCGCGGGATGATGAAGGTCTTCGTGACGGTTGGAGTGACGATCGGGTCGCTCGGCATTGTCCTCGGGATCATACTTGGCGCGGTGTTCCTCTATTTCCGCCAGGACGTCGTGAACGCCATCCAAGACATCACCGGACAGAACCTGTGGGATCCATCGGTCCGCTTCCTGACCGACCTTCCGGCAAAGCCGAACCCCGTCGAGATCATCGCGATCATCCTGACTGCCCTCATCCTGTCATTCCTCGCGACGCTCTATCCGGCTTACAAGGCGGCGAGCACCGATCCGGTGCAGGTGCTGCGGTATGAGTGAGCCGGTCCTCGTCACGAAGGACCTGAAGCGCAGCTTCGTCCAGGGCGAAGTAACGATCGACGTGCTCCGCGGCGTCGACATCGCCGTGCAGCGGGGCGAGATCGTCGCGCTGCTCGGCCCTTCCGGCTCGGGCAAATCCACCTTGCTCCAGGCGGTCGGTCTGCTCGAGGGCGGGTTCAAAGGATCTATCCGCCTCGCCGGCGAGGAAGCCGCCGAGCTCGACGACGAGGGGCGCACGCGCCTGAGGCGCGATCTGCTCGGCTTCGTCTATCAGTTCCACCATCTGCTGCCCGAGTTCAACGCCGTCGAGAATGTCGTCCTGCCGCAGCTCGTCCGGGGCACCGACGTCAATGCGGCGCGCGAGCGGGCGCGGCAATTGCTCGGCACCTTGGGGTTGTCGGAGCGGCTCGACCATCGGCCGTCTAAGCTATCGGGCGGCGAGCAGCAGCGGGTCGCGGTTGCCCGGGCGCTTGCCAACAAGCCTCCGCTCGTGCTCGCCGACGAGCCGACGGGCAACCTCGACGAGAAGACCGCCGACGCGGTTTTTGCCGAGTTCCTCGGTCTCGTCCGCGGCGAGGGCACGGCCGCGCTCGTGGCCACGCACAACGAACGGCTCGCAGCGCGTATGGACCGGATCGTTCGGCTCCACGAGGGACGGCTCCAATAATGGAGCCGGAAGGCGGGCACGACGTTCGGGAGCCTATGCGCGGGCTCAACTGGACGACGATCGCCCTCATCGCCGGGCTGGTCCTGCTGGTGCTGCTCGTCGCCTATTTCGCCACCGGCAGGAATTCGGACCAGGACAAGCTGACGAACGCACAAATCGCGGCAACCGCTCCGGCGAATCGCGAGAAGCTGTGCGCGAGCAGCAACACCTACGACCTCCTCAAACGCGAACTATTCCGCCGCGCCGCGCAGCTGCGCGGAACCGATCAAGCTGCCTACGACCGCCTCTCCGCTTATGCCGTGCTCCGGATGGAAAATCCGGTGATGGAAAGCGAGGACAAGTCGAACGGAGCGGTCAATTGCGCGGGGTCGCTGTCGCTCGACTTGCCGCCTGGTGTGGCGGTGGTCGGCGGCCGCCGCACGCTGATGTCTGACATCGACTACACCGTCACTCCCGCGGCTGACGGCAGCGGCAACGTAGTGCTGCTGCGGAATGCCGATGCGATCATCGCGCCCCTTGCGACCCTCGCCCGTACTGAGCCGACACCGCAGCAGCCCGCCACAAACGAAAGCGCCACTCAACTACCCGAGCGCAACGAAGCAGCGCCGCAACCGGAGCCGCCCTCGCCCGCGGTCCCGCAGCCTACGCCACAACCGTCCACAGCACGGCCGAGCTTCTCCTGCGCCGATGCAAGAACCCGAGGCGAAGTCGCCGTGTGCTCCGACGGAGGTCTTGCCGCGCTCGACCGCAACATGGCCGCGGAATATGGCCGCGCTTTCTCCGTCGCGACTCCAGACCAGCGCGACTTCCTGCGCCAGACCGCGCGGCGGTTCTATGCCTACCGCGACCGCTGCCCCGATCGGCAGTGCATCGCCGCAGCCTATGCCGGCCGGATCCGCGAGATTCGCGACATCGTCGAAGGCCGGTGGCAGCCGCCGGGCCAGTGAGGTTGTTGGGGATAATTGCGGGGCCCCGACTTTTCTAAGTCCGGGCGCCGACCCATAGTTGAGCCGTGACTCATCCCTTCGTACCGCTTCGCGTCTTCTCGTCGTTCACCATGCTCGAGGGCGCGATGGAGCCCAAGACCATCGCAGCGCGCGCTGCGAAGCTCGGCTTTCCGGCGGTCGCGCTGACCGACCGCAACGGCCTTTATGGTGCAATGCCGTTCAGCGACGCCTGCTTCGAAAAGGGCGTGCAGCCGATCGTCGGGACGATGCTCGCCGTGGCGCGCCCGCCCGAGATCGGCGGCGAGGGCGGCATCGACTGGCTCCCTCTGCTCGCCAAGGATGAGCTTGGCTATGCGAACCTGTGCAAGCTCGTTTCAGCGGCCCACCTCGAGCGTCCGATCGAACTCGAGCCGCATGTCGAATTTGAGGCTCTCGAAGCATTCAGCGATGGGCTCATAGCGCTGACCGCTGGCGCCGAGGGTGCGCTGGCGCGGCTGATCGCCGATGGACAGCAGCTCAAAGCGGAGGCTTATCTCGACCGCCTCCAGGCGCTTTTTCCGGATCGGCTCTACATCGAGCTTTCGCGCCGTCACGATCCTGTCGAAGAAGCGGCCGAAGCGCCACTGATCGATCTTGCCTACGCTCGCAATTTGCCGCTCGTCGCAACCAATCCTGCTGCCTACCCGGACCCGACCTTCCACGCCGCGCACGACGCGATGCTGTGCATCGCCAATTCCGCTTATGTCGAGAGCGCGACCCGCATCAGTTCGTCGCCCGACGCGTGGCTCAAGGATGGCGGCGCGATGGCGGGACTGTTCGCCGATGTGCCCGAAGCGCTGGCGAACACACTCGTCATCGCCCAGCGCTGCGCGGTCGCCGCGCCGAATCGCAAGCCCATTCTGCCACGCCTTGGCGACAACGAGGACGAGCAGCTCCGCGCCGACGCTCGAGCGGGGCTTCAGGACCGGCTCAAGGGCCGCCCCGCCGAGGAGCAGCAGCCCTATCTCGAACGGCTCGATTACGAGCTCGACATCATCACCGGCATGGGCTTTGCCGGATACTTCCTGATCGTCGCCGACTTCATCAAGTGGGCCAAGGCCAACGACATTCCGGTCGGCCCGGGCCGCGGCTCGGGTGCAGGCTCGGTCGTCGCGTGGGCCTTGACGATCACCGATCTCGACCCGATCGCTTTGGGCCTGCTGTTCGAGCGCTTCCTCAACCCCGAGCGCGTGTCGATGCCGGACTTCGACATCGACTTCTGCGAAACTCACCGCGACAAAGTGATCGCCTACGTCCAGCAGAAATACGGCCGCGACAAGGTCGCGCAGATCATCACCTTCGGGCGGCTGAAGGCGCGCGCGGTGCTCAAGGACACCGGGCGGGTGCTGCAAATGCCTTACGGCCAGGTCGATCGGCTGGCGAAGCTCATCCCCAACCATCCGACTGATCCGTGGACGCTCGAGCGATCGCTGAACGGCGTTTCCGAGCTTGCCGCCGAGTACAAGAATGCGGACGTGAAACGCCTGTTCGATCTGGCGATGAAGCTCGAAGGGCTCCCGCGCCACGCCTCGACCCACGCCGCGGGCGTGGTGATCGGCGATCGTCCACTCGACGAGCTCGTCCCGCTGTACCGCGACCCGCGCTCCGACACGCCCGTCACCCAGTTCGACATGAAATATGTCGAGGCTGCGGGGCTGGTGAAATTCGACTTCCTGGGCCTGAAGACTTTGTCGGTGCTGAAGGAAGGGCAGCGGCTGCTCGCCGAGGAAGGCGTCGAAATCGACTTCGGGGCCCTCGCCTGGGATGATCCCGCGGTTTTCGAACTCCTCCAGCGCGGCGACACCGTAGGCGTGTTCCAGGTCGAATCCGAAGGCATGCGGCGCACGCTTTCAGCCGTGAAACCGACGAGGTTCGAGGACATCATCGCGCTCAACGCGCTCTATCGCCCCGGCCCGATGGACAACATCCCAATGTTCGGCCGCCGTAAGAATGGGCAGGAGCCGATCGAATATCCGCATCCGCTCCTCGAGGGAATTCTCAAGGAAACCTACGGGATCTTCGTCTACCAGGAGCAGGTGATGCAGGCGGCGCAGATCCTCGCCGGCTACTCGCTCGGGGGCGCCGACCTGCTGCGGCGCGCGATGGGCAAGAAGATCCAGTCCGAAATGGACGCCCAGCGCGCGACCTTCGTCACCGGCTGCGCCGAGCACAACAATATCACCGAAGCGAAGGCCAACGAGCTGTTCGACTTGATCGACAAGTTCGCGGGCTACGGCTTCAACAAGAGCCATGCGGCGGCCTACGCTCTGCTGACGTACCAGACGGCTTGGATGAAGGCCCACCACCGGCCCGAGTTCTATGCCGCCTCGATGAGCTTCGACGTGGCCCTCACCGACAAGCTCGCGATGTTCGTCGAGGACATGCGGCGCGGCGGGATCGATTGCCTGCCGCCTGACATCAACGCCAGCGATGCCCATTTCACGGTCGAGAATGGCGCGGTTCGCTATGCGCTCGGCGCGCTCAAGGGCGTCGGGGACAAGGCAATGGAGGAACTGGTGAAAGAGCGCTCGCGCGGCGGGACGTTCACCAGCCTCGAGGATTTCGCCGCCCGTATTGATCCGCGGCTGCTCAACCGCAGGCAGATCGAGAGCCTCGCGGGGGCGGGTGCGTTCGATGGAATTCAGCCCAACCGCGCCGCCGTTTTCGCTGCAGCCGAGACGATCCTCGCCCACGCCGCCAGTGCGCACGAGCAGCGCATCAGCGGGCAGGCCGGCCTGTTCGGCGCGAACTCGGCCGAAGCGGTCCCAATCCGTCTGCCGCGCGACGCTTCCTGGACTCTCGCCCAGCGCATGGCTGCCGAGCGAGACGCGTTCGGCTTCTATTTCTCGGCGCACCCAGTCGATGCCTCGCGGCACCTCCTTGCGGCGCACAAGGTCAGGACCTTCGCACAGATTTCGGAGATGCACGTCGCCGACGGCGAGCGGGTCGGGGCGACCATGGCGGCTCTCGTCGAAGACACCCGCTGGCGAACCTCGGCCAAGGGGCGCCGCTATATGATGGCGACCTTGAGCGACAGCTCGGGCCAGTTCGTCGCCACCGCTTTCGACGACGATGCCACGGCCGCGCTGGAAGCAGCAGCGAAAGCGGGACAGTGCGGTCTGCTCGGAGTCGAACTCGACCGTCGCGCGGGAGATGAGACGCCGCGAGTCACGGTCAAGCGCTTCCAGCCCCTCACCGATCTCGCCAAGCGCACGCGGCTGCAGATGACCGTCCGGGTCGCGGATGCATCCACTGTCGAGTGCCTGTCCGCCTATCTCTCCGAGGCGCGTGGCGGCAACGGACTGCTCCGCTTCCTCGTCCCGCTCGGGTCAGGTGGGGAGGCGGTGGTCATCGCGGGGCGCGATTTCGCCCTCGACGGCGAGCTCGCAGCGAAGATCGAGCGCATCACCGGTGAGGGGAGCGTCGACCTGTCCGTGCAGGAGCCGCCGAAGCTCGCCCTCGTCGGCTAGATTCAGGACATCCAGAAGCCGTCGCGGTTCACGAGGCTGGTGATGTGCGCGTTCTGCTCTTCGCTCATGTCCTTCTTGAACTTGGGGAAGACCTGCTCTTCCTCCATGTGGGCGTGCTCGGACACGAGCTGGCGGAACTCGCGGACCTTCTCGAGCCAGTTGGGAGAGTCCGGCCCCATCTCGTTGAGTTCGTAAATAAATGTCTTGATGTAGCCGTGTTCGCTTTCGAGATGGTCGGCGTTCGCGAAATCGTCGTCCTCGCGCAACGCCGGGTAGACGACCATCTCTTCGGCGTGGGCATGCTTGTCGAGCGCGTGGCAGAGCTTCATGAACAGCATCTTGCGCTTGAAGGTCTGGGTCTGGTCGGTCGCCAGCATTTTATCGAACAGCGCCAGCGCCTCGTCGTGCTCGGCCGTGAGAATCTCGTCCCAGGCGCCGAGCGACGCCTCCATGCCCTGCATCAGCGCCTTGCGGCCGTAGTTCGCGGCGAAGCCGATCGCCGCTCCGCCGAGCGCTGCGGCGATGATCGGACCGGCGCCTTCGCCCCAGGAGAATGCACTGCGATTGCCGCTCGAGTTCCGTCCGCTGCTCGAGCTTGAGCGATTGGAAGTCGACCGGTTGGATTGGCGGTTTTCGGTGCGCGTGGGCATTGATTTCCTCCTTGGCTGAACGTTCACTGTTCAACGGTCAGGGGAGGGGCCGCGTTCCTGTCCGGGAGCGCGTTCGAGCCACTATTCGTCGCCGCCAGTTTCAACCGCTGTTGGTGGGCTGCTCGGAAGGAGGCGTGGACTCGTTCGCCGGAGCGGTGTCAGGCTGTGGCCCGAGCAGCTCCGTCGACGTTGGCGGGAGTTCCTTAACCACATTTTCGACCGGCGGGAGCGGCTTTGTGCTCTCATATTCTTCGCCCGGAAGCGGACGCGGCTTTTTCGCGACCGGCGGCGGCGCCTTCTTCGGCGGCGGCGTGATGCCTCGGTAAACGCAAGCGTCGAGCCCATCCCGCGCAACCAAGCCGACCCGAGCAGCGATGGTATTACCGTAGCGGCGGGTGAACCCCTTGGGAGCCACGGCTCCACGCTCCTTCGGCAGCGGCAGCACAGCGGCGATCCGCGCCGCCTCGAGTGCGCTCATGGCGCTTGCGTCATGGCCGAAATAGCGCTCCGACCCTGCATTCACGCCGTAGGTGCCGATGCCTGTCTCGGCGAGGTTCAGATACACCTCCATGATCCGCTGCTTGCCCCACAGATGCTCGATCAGGAAGGTGAACCAGGCCTCCAGCCCTTTGCGGAAATAGCCGCCGTTCTGCCACAGGAAGGCGTTCTTCGCGGTCTGCTGGCTGATCGTCGATCCGCCGCGGATGCGTCCGCCCGACGCATTGCGTTGCATCGCGCTTTCAATGGCTTCGAAGTCGAACCCGTGATGCGTGCAGAACTTGCTGTCCTCGGCCGCGATCGCCGCGCGCACCATGTCGCGGTCGATCAGTCCGATCGGCATCCAGTCCTTGTGCGCGCCGCGGCCGGCGACGATGTCGCCGATCATCGTGAAGGTGATCGGCGGGTTCACGAACCGGTAGGCGACCACCCACAAGACCGAGACGATCAGGAAGGCGAGGATCAGCTTCACGATCCAGCCGGCCGTTCGGGCGATCAATGATCGCGGCCGGCGGCGTTTGTACGTCGGAATGGTGGACTTGCGGCGGCGTGCGGCCATGGCTGGTCTCTAGCGTAGCTTTTATGGATGTCAGCCCGTCGCCCGACTGACTTGTGCAAGCCGTTCAGGTCAACCGGACAATTTGCGGCAGAACCAGCAGTTTAGAGCGAAGCGGTGATGCCTGAATTCACCGCTCTTGCAACTCACCGTTTCGACAGCATGGCGCGCCCACGAGGGAAACGCGACCAACCGGTTTTGTATTGGCTCAAATACGATGCTGTCCGCTTTCCCACACGAGGACGGATCGGCACCAAATCGATAAAGTCTCAGTGCGCCGCCCGAGAAGCCCTTCGGCTCGTCGAAGAAATAATAAATTGCGCTGACGAACCTTATCCTCGCCCTTCCGCTCGTCAGTCGCCCTGCGACGCGGTCCGAGCGGGATGTCGATTTGAGGCGCGAAATGCGCACCCTCACCATAGGCGTTGAGTTCAAACTCGATCGAGCGCGGCTCCGGGCCATTATACCCCGCGGCAGCCATGATCTGCGGCAGCCTTGCGAGTAGCCTTGTCCGCATCAAACTCTCGAACGGACCCAGTCCAGGATGCCGGAGCGCACGGCGCGAGTCAGGATTGATGCGTTGCTGTCTTCCGCCTTCACCCGTGAAGACCTTGGCCGGCTTGAAAGCGGACTGCTCGCCAACGGCCCAGGTGAGCAGCGCCAGCCGTTCCGCATCGGGCAGAAAGTCGTCGATAACGCCATGCGGCGGCATTGGGCCGAGCGTCGCCATGCTTCTCAGCCTAGCATCCGGCCAGTCGCTCGCGAAGCGCCGTCCTTGCTGCGATGCAGCAGCGCATTTACATGGCAGGCATGACCTCGACGAACGACATCCGCCGCGGCTTCCTCGATTATTTCGAGAAGAACGGCCACGCGCGGGTGCAATCGGCGCCGCTGGTCCCGCAGAACGATCCTACGCTGATGTTCGTCAACGCTGGCATGGTGCCGTTCAAGAACGTCTTCACGGGGCTGGAGACGCGGCCCTATCGCACCGCGACCAGCTCCCAGAAGTGCGTGCGTGCTGGCGGCAAGCACAACGACCTCGACAATGTCGGCTACACCGCCCGGCACCATACTTTCTTCGAAATGCTCGGGAATTTCTCGTTCGGAGACTATTTCAAGGACCGCGCGATCGAGCTCGCGTGGAACCTGCTCACGAAAGAATGGGGCCTCAGCCCCGACCGGCTGACGGCAACCGTCTATCACACCGACGACGAAGCCTTCGACCTGTGGAAGAAAATCTCCGGCCTGCCCGAGCGCCGGATCATCAAGATCCCGACCAAGGACAACTTCTGGGCCATGGGCGATGACGGCCCGTGCGGTCCCTGTTCGGAAATTTTCTACGATCATGGCGAGCATATCCCGGGCGGCCCTCCGGGAAGCCCGGACGAGGACGGCGACCGTTTCGTCGAAATCTGGAACCTGGTGTTCATGCAGTACGAGCAGGCGGCGAACGAGATCGTCTCCGAACTGCCGAGCAAGAGCATCGATACCGGAATGGGTCTCGAGCGCATCGCGGCCGTGCTGCAGGGTGTTCACGACA
>Ga0207674_10004663_pt1 | contig 16458 bp, 13 predicted proteins | sample KBSCornC72_FD_184303 | JGI IMG/M metagenome (GOLD analysis project Ga0207674, IMG submission 184303) | Corn rhizosphere microbial communities from Kellogg Biological Station, Michigan, USA - KBS Corn C7-2 (SPAdes) (version 2) | ecosystem: Host-associated > Plants > Roots > Rhizosphere > Soil ... | reverse complement strand
GCGTGGGCGGCGCTCCGCGGGTTCGTCGCGCTCGCGCCAGCGACGCTGCCGCGGCTCGACGAAGTGGCCCTCGACGCCCGCGTCCTTGGTTTCACGTTAGGCGTCTCGACCATCGCCGGCATTCTCTGCGGGCTCCTGCCCGCCTTGAGGGTGACGGGAGTCGGGACGGCGGCGCTCCTGCGGGACGCGGGGCGTGGCGGTGTCGGCTCCAGACGGAGCGACACCGTACGGCGGGCACTCGTAGTCGGTCAGATGGCGCTTGCCGTTCTGCTGCTCGTGGGAGCAGGGCTCATGCTGCGCAGCGTCATGCGGGTGCTCGCGGTCGATCCCGGCTACGCGACGCAACGCGTGGTCGCCGCGCACGTCACGCTCGATGGCCAGCGCTATCACGGGAACGGGACCAAGGTGCGCTATCTGCACGACCTGACGGAGCGCGTCGCGCGTCTGCCAGGCGTTAGGCATGTCGGCGTTACGACGACGATACCGCTCACACCGGCCGGCGTCGATTTCCAGCTCGGGTACCGCGCCGAGGGGCAGGCCGTTCTGCCACCGAATCAGGCGCCGAAGGTCGATTTCCGGGTGATCTCGCCAGGCTACCTGGACGCGATGGGGATTCGCCTGCTGGAAGGTCGTCCGTTCACGGCGCAGGATCGCATCGTGCGTGCGTCCGACACCACGAACGGGGCACCGAGCGTGGAGGTGCGGAGCCCGAAGGTGATGCTGGTGAACGAGACGTTCGCACGGCAGAACTGGCCCGGCCAAAAGGCCGTGGGAAAGCGCGTCAACCTGTTCTACTTCGAGAGCGACCCGTGGGAGGTCGTTGGCGTGGTGGCCGACACACGCCACACCGCACTCGTATCGGCACCGAAGCCTCAGGTGTTCGTACCGGTGGAGCAGACCGAGCTCCTCTTCGGGTACCTGACGATCGTCGCGCGGACAGCGCCGGGGGCGACCGGCATTGCCGCCGGGATGCGAGCCGCGGCGCTGACGGTCGATCCGAGCGAGCCGCTGTACGACATCAACACGATCGAGGCGCTCCGATCGGATGCGACCGCTCGAGAGCGGATGACAGCGCTTCTGTTTTCGGCGTTCGCGCTGGTCGCGGTGGTGCTGGCGGCGGCGGGGATTTACGGAGTGATCTCGTATCAGGTCGCGCGCCGCACGCGGGAGATCGGTGTCCGCATGGCACTCGGCGCGAGCCGAGGGCGAGTGGTGCGCGACGTCGTGGGCGAGGCGGCCGGCCTCGCGCTCATCGGTGTCGCGTTAGGCACGGCCGGTGCGCTGCTAGCGGTTCGGTTCGCGCGCGGGATGCTGTACGGCGTCGCGCCGACGGATCCGCTGACGTTCGGCTCGGTGGCGGCGCTCCTCATGCTGGTGGCGATCGCCGCGGCGTTGGTGCCGGCCGCGAGGGCGTCGGGGATTCAGCCCGTCGAGGCGCTTCGCGCGGAATAGCGTGACACTCCGAGTCTCCAAACGTGCTTCGCGCGTGTACGGTTGCAGCAAAAGCGTAATCGCGGATCCACGCGGATCCCTCCGCGTAAGCCTAGGTCTCCTCGCCCGAGCGGCAGGGATTCTTTGGTGAACAGTCTCCGGGCGCTCTCGCTTTCCGAGGCTGTTCCAATCAAGAAACGGCTCGTTGCTATGCGGAGAGCTCACTGCCGAGGAGCGATCCGCGTACGTCAGCGTCCCGTTCTCCGCGTGTGTCCGCGATTACGCTTTGCAAGGCGTCCCAATCGAGAAACCTGTCCTCGATCGAGGGATCAGTTTTTCACGTGCCGTACGATCACGAACTGGCTCCCGTCGGGCGACGCATCGTACATGGTGTTCGGTTCGACGTCGTACGGCGCTCGGAACAGAATGGTCTGCGCCCCGATCGCGGGCGGCGCATCGCCCCACGCTTTGTCGAGCTGCACCGCCATGAGCACACCGTCGTTCCAGTAGTACAGCTCCCGCCCATCGGCACGCCACACGGGATGCTCGCCCCCGCCTTGCGACACGGTCACCCGGTGCCCCGGTTTCGCGTAGGAGTCGAGGTACACCTCCGAGCGACCCGACTCGTCGGATGTGTACGCGACCCAGCGTCCGTCGGGCGAGGCGCGCGCCGCCGATTCATCCGCGGGCGTGGCCGCGTACGGCCGTGCCGGCGAGCCGTTCGCCGGCTGAACGAGAATGTCGTTCTTGTTGCCATCGGTTTGCTCCGTGACGAGCAGCGCGCTGCCGTCGCGAAGCCAGTCGCTCGCGAACTGCGTCCCGTCACGCCGCGCGAGCACGCTCACGTCGCCCACTTTGAGTCGCTGCACGACCAGGTCTTTCCCGCCGCGTGCGCCCACGGAGTACGAGATACTCGCGCCATCGGCGCTCCACTGCGGATCGTTGCTGTCGCCGTCGTCGTCGGTGAGCCGCTTCGTCGTGCCCTTCACCAGGTCCGTCACCCAGAGGTCGCTGGTGCTGCGCCCCTCGCCGAACGCGCCGTAGGCCACTACACGCCCATCAGGTGAAATGCGGGGCGTCCACGGACGATTCGCGGCGATCGTGCGCTGAGGACGCCCCGCTCGGTCCACCACGACGAGCTCGGTATTGCTCGCGTCAGTCGATGGCCATGTGACGTTCGCCGCGATCGGCGGGGACGCGGGTTTTGCGCCTTTGCCGATGTACGGTCCGGAAAGCAACGAGCGCGCGAGCACGCCGCCGCCCACGATGCCGACGACCAGCGTAGCGATGACGGCGTATACCGCCGCCCGCGCGGACACGACACGTCGCCGCGGCTGGCCGCGCGCCGGGCCCGACTCGTCAGGCAGCCCGTTGCCTAACGTTCCGGCCCCCGGCTCTGTGGCGTCAGGTGCCCCCGTGAGGGCTGCCCCGAATGCCGCGGCGCTGGAGAATCGATCCTCCGGACGCTTGGCCATCGCCCGCCCCACCGCGGCGTCGAGGAACGGCGCCACATCGATGCGATGCGTCGCCAGCGCAGCAGCCGGTTCGTTCTTCACGCGCCACAGCACGGCCGCACGCGACGACGCCGCGAACGGCGACTGGCCCGCCAGCATCTCGTGCAGCACCGCGCCGAGCGCGTAGACGTCGGCACGAGCGTCGATCGCACGCTCGCCGGAGGCCTGCTCCGGTGCCATGTACTGGGGCGTGCCAATGGCAATGCCGGTGCGCGTCAGACGGTCGCCGCCCGCGTGCTCCAACGCGAGCGCGATCCCGAAATCGGCAACCAGTGCATGGTCGCCCTGCAACAGCACGTTCTCGGGCTTGACATCGCGGTGCACGATCCCCTGGCGATGCGCGTGATCGAGCGCGTCAGCCATCTCGCGCGCGAGCTGCACCGCCACGTGCACGGGCAGCCGACCGTCGCGCGCGAGTCGCGTGCGCAGTGTCTCGCCCTCGACGAATGGCATGACGTACCACAGCAGGCCGTCGTCGGCGCGCTCGGTCGCGGGCACCGCGCCCGAGTCGAAGAGCGGCAAGATGTGCGGATGCTGCAGACGCGCCGTGACTCGAATCTCCTCGAGGAACCGCTCTGCTCCCACCGCCGCCGCCACTTCCTCACGCAGCACCTTGATGGCGACTCGGCGGTCGTGCTTGAGGTCGCGGGCGAGATACACAGTCGCCATGCCACCGCGCGCAAGCTCACGCTCGATCGCATACCGACCGGCGAGCGCGCTCGCGAGTCGTTCGGCGACCGGCACCGGTGCCATGCCTAACGGGCCGATGGCCTCGACGGCAGGTCGCTCGAGGAAGGCGTGGTCGCTGCTGTCGTGTGCGGCGAGAAGCGATGCGACCTCGCGCCGCAGATCGGCGTCGTCCCCGCATGCGCCGGTAACGAACGCGTCGCGCTTCGCCGGCTCGCAGGCCAGTGCCGCATTGAGAATCGATTCCACGGCGCGCCAGCGTTCAGGCGTCATCGGCGGCGGTGCGCCACACACCCCGGGCTCGTTCGCTGGCGTCGTCATACGTCGAGCTCGCGTCGGAGCCACATCCGAGCGATGGCCCACTCACGACCGATCGTGGCGGGTGAGACACCGAGCGCGGCCGCTGCTTCGGGGATGCTGAGCCCGGCGAAGTAACGCACGTCCACCAGCCGCGCTTTCTGTGGATCGATCGCGGCAAGACGCGCGAGCGCGTCGTCGAGCGCTATCACATCGACGGCGTCGAGTGACGTGCCCTCCACCGCCTCCGCGAGATGGTCCGCTGGTCCGACACCGACCGTAACGTGCACCACGCCGCCACGCTTGAGCGTGCGGCGCGCGCGAGCGTGGTCTACCAGTACGCGGCGCATCATCCGCGCGGCCAATGCGAAGAACTGTGTGCGGCTCTCCCAATGCGCATCGTGTTGTCCCCCGAGTCGCAGCCACGCCTCGTGCACGAGTGCGGTTGGCTGCAGCGTGTGGCCCTCACCCTCGCGTCGCAGCGTGAGCCGTGCCTGCCGGCGAAGCTCCTCGTAGACGAGCCGTACGAGGGAGTCGGTTGCGTGGGGCTCGCCCGCACTCCACGCCCGTAGAAGCTCGGTCACCGCATGCCCCGCGGCACTCGCCGGGGGCGAGGGCGTTCGCGAACGGGGCGAGGCGATGGCAGGTGGGGCTGGAGTGTTAGGCATCGTTGCTCGGGGAAAGCTCGGCAAGGGGCCAGGAGATTGGACACCTTCGCTGGTGAGCGGGTTTCGCCAAGCATTGTCACCATTTGGAAAAGCTTGACGGCTCACGGCAGCCCCGGCCCGTGAGTGGGTTTCGCCGCGTTTTACGCGCTATGGAAAGCGACGATGACGCGCCGGTCCACTCACGGAGGATCACATGACTACGCCACGTACCCGTGCGGTCGTTTCACTCGCCGTCACGGCGACCGCTTTCCGCATGACCGCCATCGCGATGACCGCCGTCACACTCGGCGCCTGCGCTCGAACCCCGACACCCGCGGTGGAAGCGCCGGCACCGGTCGAGGGTGCGGAGTGGTTCCCACTCAGCATCCGCTTCGATAACGACGCTCGGGAATACGTGCACGTCTATCTCATTGGCGACGGGCGCCAATGGCTGCTCGGTCGAGTGGAGCCGGGAGCGGTTGGGACGCTCAAGATTCCCGCTGAAGCGTTCGGCGGGAAGCTACGGTTCGTGCAGCTCGCGGTGATCCAGGGTGGTCGCCTAACGCCGGATGCCGCGCACGACCGGAGGGCGGAGCTCACCATCTTGCAGCCGGCAACCTCGATCCTGTCGCAGCAGTGGCGATTCACGCAGGGCGAGATCAGATCGCTGGCCGCAGGAGTGCGGTGAGCGGCTGCCCCATCAGGGGCTTCGCAATGCTGCGGCAGATTGGGCACGCCTGCATGCGCGGTTCGCGTCCAAGCACCACCGTCACGGGCCCTAACGGCACGAGCTTCTTCTCCACGGTGTCGTCCACGGCGACGGACAGCGTGAGCCGATTGCCGTTCACGACGCCGGTGAATACCGCGGGGAGCTCCGGCCCGACGGCGATTGGATAGGCACGCAGGGTGTAGCTGCCGTCCGTGCTGAACCGGCCCTGGTCGTCCATGACGGTGGGCAGCGGGAAATTGCCGAGCGTGCAGCCGATATGCACGTGGACGAGCGTGTCGTCCACAATGGCGCCCGCATTCTCGCCGCCCCATGTCCCGGGCGTCAGTATGTGGGCAGACCCAGTGACGCTCTGGCCGCTGCATGCCGCGACGACCAGGGCTGCCCCGGCGACGAGCGCGAGTACGGCAATGCTGCCTGTGCGTGTTCGCATTACACCTGAATGATCAGGTGGTGAACCTGAACGCCGCAATGGAGTGCTTCCGGCACCGCGTATGACTCCGGCGCGGTGGCAAGCTCTTTTCGGGGAACAACGATTGGGCGGAGGCAGCGGAAACGGCCGGATCCGGCTTTGCATCCACACGGGCTCACGCAACGAGCCGGGTTTGAGAATGAAAAGGCCTCAGGAAGCTCGTGCTTCCCGAGGTCGTTCCGTTCAAGATCCCGGCTCGTTGGGCGAGGCGTCATCCCGTTAGGCAGTATCGGGCCGTTTCCGCCACATCCGCTTCATCGTTGTTCCCCGAAAAGGCTTGACGAAACATCGAAGTCGGTCCGCGCCCGTCCGGCCACCCCTCCGTGTGTTACGCGCGCGTGCCTGTTGAGGCTGCACCTAACGGGACGACGCACGCGCGCACACGGCGGGCGCCTGGTCAGTCGATCACTCCGGGGAACCGGAGCCCGTAAGTTTGGCAGATGTCCGCAATCCGCTCCGGCTGGAACTCGATCGCGTAGCGTTGCGGGAGGTCAGAGTTTGCCAGCACGACGCCGGGGTTCGGGGCGTTCGCCGCTGCCATGGCGTCGCCGAGCTCGTTGAAGAAGTGCTCGAAGCCAGGCTGCGCGATGATCTCGAGGATCCGGCACGGCTCGTCGCCGGCGTTCCAGAACGTGTGCCACTGGTTGCGCGGCTTGTAAACGAGGTCCCCCGCCTCGGCATAGACGACGTCGTCGCCGAGCAGCGCGCCCATTCGACCCTCGAGGACGTAGCTGTACTCGTCCTCGCGCGCGTGGCGGTGATACGGGGCGGCGAGCGTTTTCGGTGGGATCGGGTGCTCGACTAGCGAGAAGAGGCCGCCGGTCTCAGCGCCCCAGATCATGAACCGCACACCGACGCTGCCGAGATCCGTGAACTTCCCGTCGCGCGGGCCGACGATGCGCGGTCCGGTCGAGCCGTCGAACCGAGAGGTCGGGATCTGGTAGGCCTGCGGCTCATCGGCGCGGTCGATATGGTCGATTTCCTGTAGAGTAGCCATGGTGTCGCCTCTCTGTTTTGATTACGGCGTAGTGTCGTATGTTGAGTGAACATCTACGTTCACTGAATTATTCGCGACAATAACGAGGCCGAAACCCGTTGTCAAGAGTTCAGTGAACAATTAAGTTCACTGAAATGGCAACCCGGAAATACGAGAAGAAGCGCCGAGCCGAGCAGGAGTCGGAGACGAGACGCCGGATTGTGGAGGCGGTATTTGCGCTGCACGGCGAGATCGGGCCGGCGCGGACGACCATCAAGGCGATCGCCCAGCGTGCCGGGGTCGAGCGACTGACGGTGTATCGGCATTTCGCCGACGAGGGCGCGATCTTCGCCGCGTGCGACGCGCACTTCCGCTCGGAGACTCCGCCGCCGGATCCGGCGGCGTGGGCGGACATCGTTGACCCGGCGGAGCGCCTGCGTGCCGCGCTCGTCGCGTTCTACGGTTTCTACCGGCGCGGCGAGAACATGATCGCGAATGCCGAACGCGACGCCGTGGGGCTTCCCGCGTTAGCGGTCTTGATGGCGCCTCGCGATGCGATTCTCGCGGCGGTGCGCGAGGACCTGCTGGCGGCGTGGGCTGTCGGGGATCGTGCGCGAACGAGGCTCGCCGCCGCGATCGCTCACGCGCTCCGCTTCGATACCTGGCGCTCGCTTGCGCGCGTCGAGGGCCTCGAGGATGCCGAGGCAGCGGAGCTCATGGTCGACCTCGCGCGCGCGGCGGCGGCCTCGTAGCACGCGTGGTATCGTTAGGTGCCCGCATCACGAGGCGGCTTCGGCGCAGCGGCATCGACTCGTTCGGCCACGAGCTTCGTGGTAAAGCGCTGCGCCTCGCCGATGCGCTCGACCTCGAGCCCGATGGTATCCAGCGTTTGCTGAATGCGCTCCAGGCGCGGATCGACCTCCTGCTCGGCCAACATCTGCTGCCGCCGTACCCGTGGCGTGAGCCACCAGACGAAGTACGCCCCCAGAATCAAGAGCCCGACATGGGCGGCAGTATGGAGCCCTTCACCCGCCACTGCGGCCATCCCCGCGCCACCGAGATTGATGAGCGTGAAGAGCGACGCGGCCGCCAACCAGAGCTTGGCGCGTTGTCGGGTCATGGCGAACCTCCTCATCGATACTGAACACCCTACGCCCAGGATGAGTCGATGTTCCATAAACCGGGTGGGCATACGAAGCAGCCCAGGCGCGACGTCGAGCCACGGTGATCGCCGTTGCGCGGCCGGACGAATCGCAGGTGAACGTCACCTGCCGGCCTAACGACATCGCGAGGCTCGTGTCCGACTTTAGGGACAAGCTCCTGTTCGGGAATCTCGTCGTGCTGTCGAGCGCCGTGCTGCACTTCGCGCGCGACGATGAGGACAAGCGCTATGTCGTGGACCAGGAGATGCTGGAGGACGCCACCGCGCGCCTACTGCGCTTTCACCGCCGCCTTCGCTGCCTCCCGGCGCGCGTTCTCCTCGACCACCAGCCGGTATGCGACGTAGTACTTGAAGATGTTGGCGACATAAGTCACGGTCTCGCGTCCAATGCGCTCTGACGCGATCTGCTCCACGTTGCCGAACCAGACGTTAGGGTTCAGTCCGCGCTTCTCCGCTTCCCTCCGCAAGCCGCGAATCCGGCCCGGCCCGGCGTTATACGATGCGAAGGTGAACAGCGCTTTGTTCAGGTCGTCCATCCGCTCGTTCTCGAAGTAGGTGTTCCGCACGTCGCGCATGTACTTGACGCCGGCATGGATGTTCGGCTCGAGCTTCCCGATGTCGCCGACCTTCAGCAACCTGCCTGTCGCCGGCATGATCTGCATGATGCCGATGGCACCGACCGGGCTGCGCGCGTTCTGATTGAGCTCGGACTCCTGGTATCCCTGAGCGGCCATGAGCAGGTAATCCATCTGATACCGGTCGCCGTACTTCCGAAAGAGGTTCACTACGTTCAGGAACTTCTGGCGCTCCTGCTCGGACGTGGCAGTCTTCGCGTACTTCGTGTTGACGAGGTATTGTCGCTCGACTCGGTCGCCAAAGGCCGTTCCCATCCCGTAGTTCCCCATGAACGTGTTCAGCCCCGCGAGAAGCTGCGGGTTGTTCTTGCGGATGGCGACGGCGAGGGTACCGCCGGTGCTCAGCGCAATGCTGTCGTGGACGATGAGGTTCGGAAACACCCTCTTCCAGAAGACCGCGAGATAGTCGTCGACCACGATGGCCGGGATCAGGCCGGCGTTCACCATCTCGAGGAGGTCGTCGTCCTCGAGCTGCGGTGGGGACTCCCGAATTGTCATCGGGGCCTTCCCCTGGGTTTTGAACGTCTCGTTGAGCGCGAGCAGGCTCTGGTTGTAACCGCCGAGTTTGCGGGCGAAGATTTCTCTGCCTGACAGGTCCTCTATCGAGGCAATCGCCGGCGCGCCGGGACCCGTGACCAGGATCTGGTTGACATTCGTCCGAGTGGGGTCGCTGAACTCGACGTACTTCTTCAGCTCGGTCGTTACCGGAAGCTGCGCCGCAACCAGGTCCACCTTGCCGTCGATGAGCGCCGAAGGCAGCATCTCGCGCGGCAGCGGCAGGAAGATCACGTGGACTCTGTTGCTCGTGCGAGTCTTGAAGCGCTTGTTGAGCCGTGCCTGCATGAGCTGGCCGTACTCATACGCGATGCCGCGCTGCACGCCCTTGTCGACGAAGTAGAACGTGCGATTGTACGTCACGCCGATCCGCACGACCCGTCGCTTGACGAGCTCGTCGAGGTCGCCTGTAAACGGCTTCAGCACGGCCTCGCGTACCGAAGGCGGCAGCTCGGATTCGAGCTCAAAGGCCGGCGGTGGAGCCTCCGCCTTCTCGATTGGCTCGGACTTCTGTCCTGCCTGCCTGTCGTCACTGCACGCCGTGAGTGCCACCACCGCGCCAACGAGCAGAACAGCAGCGACTTTGATCCTTGTCCTCATGATTATCTCACCTGCTCGACATCCAACGGCCGCTTCGCGCGCCCCGCGCGTTCGCGGGCGGTCCGATGATGACGCCACCGATGACCGCCGGCAGACAAGCTGATGCCGGTCGCCTAGCCAGCGCTATCGGACGTTAGGCGCGCGGTGCCTTGCCTCGGCCGCTCGCGCCGACCACAACCCGGCCGTCGTGCCGTGTCGCGAGGCGGTCAACTTTGGACGTGCGGCTAAGCACGTTAGGCACTCACCCGGGCCGACGGCCGCCCGTGACAATCGCTCTCATGAACGCCTGAAGTTGACGCCCTCGACAAACGACCTCGGCCGGCATGGGATCCTCCGACCCACACGGCAGCCGCTTGCTGCCCGACACTGTTGCCGCTGTGCGGGCATTGCTCCAAGATTGCAGCCCGATGGTCGACTCATCGATTTCGGGCAGCCCCCGACACTTCGCCAGAGCGCAAGATGCCAGGCGCCTCGCGGGCAGAGCGCGTCGGGATCCCGGCGTTTGTAACAGACTGCGTTGTGCGTTGCTGGGGGGCTTGCTGGTGATCGGTGCGGCGTCGAGCGAAGCCCAGTCCCCGGTCAAACAGGTCCTGATTCTGCAATCGCTCGACCGCGGGAACCTGGTTCTCGATCAGTTCACCGGCGAGTTCCGGGTCAACCTGGACCAGCGCGTCGCGAGACCCGTGAACGTCGTTCAGGTCGTCGTTGGCCAAAGAGGGTTTGTCACCGCGCCCGAGCAAGCCATCGTCGAGTACGTCCGATCCATGTACGCCGATCGGCCGCCTCCAGACCTCATCGTGACTACCGGCGGCCCCGCAGCTGTATTCGGACGCAAGTATCGGCAGGAGCTTTTTCCGGGGACGCCCCTCCTTTTCGCCTCGGTGGATCAGCGATTCCTCCGCGGCGCGCCTCTTGGCGAGAACGAGACTGCGGTCTCGGTCGTCAACGATTTTCCTCGCCTGATCGATGACATCCTGCGCGTACTCCCCGAAACCAGGCAGGTCTTCCTGGTGGTTGGGTACGGAGACATCGGCCGGTTCTGGCGCCAGGAGCTCGAGACCGGGTTCACGCGATTTCAGCGTCGCGTGACGTTTGTCTGGTCCGACGAGATGACCGTTCCGGGCCTCCTGCGCCGCGTCGCGAGCCTTCCAGGCCGCTCGGCGATTGTCTTTATCACCTTCAGTGTTGACGCGCAGGGCGGGGCGTACGCAGACGAGCAAGTGCTCAACGACATTCGCTCGAGGGCGAATGCCCCGCTGTTCGGAGCGTTCAGCCCATGGTTCGGACATGGAATTGTCGGTGGGTCGATGATGTACCTTGGCGACCTCGCGCGCAGCACGGCAGATGTGGCTGCTCGAATCCTGGACGGCGAGTCACCTGCGAGCCTCAGAGTAGCGCCACAAATAGCGGGTCAACCGATGTTCGATGGTCGCGAGTTGCGGCGGTGGGGCATCCCCGAGAGTCGGTTGCCCCCTGGAAGCGTCGTGCAGTTTCGTCCCCCGAGCCTGTGGAGTGAACACAAGCTCGCAGTTCTGACCGCGATTGCCGCGCTGCTTCTCCAATCGGTCCTGATCACGCGGCTCCTGTACGAGCACCGCGCACGGCAGCGCGCCGAGCTCGATAGCCGGCGGAACCTGGCCCTCGCCGCCGACGCCAATCGCCGCGAGACGATATCGGCGCTGACTACCTCGATAGGACATGAGCTCGGGCAGCCCCTCAGTGCGATCATGCACAACGCCCAAGCGCTTCAGATTATGGTCACTGCCAACGGGGTGGCGCCCGACACGACAGGGGAGATCCTGGCCGATATCCAGGCTGAAGCCGTCCTGGCCACACAGGTCATCGATCGCCATCGGACAATGCTCCGCAGCCGTCAACTGCAGAAGAAGCCGATCGACGTTCACGCCGTCATAGATGAATGCCTCGCCCTCGTCGCCCACGACATGCGAGCGCGGCAGATCGAGGCGACCCTTGATCTGTCTTCGACCCCTTGCGTCGTCGACGGCGATCGGGTGCTCCTGGGGCAGGTACTCGTCAACCTGGTGAGGAACGCCATGGACGCGCTGACCGAGACGCCGCCGGCGAGGCGTCGCATCACGATACGATGCGCGGTCAGGGCCGCCGACGTCGAGGTCTCCGTGTGTGACACCGGACCGGGTTTGCCGGCGGAGGTCATGGCCACGCTGTTCACACCATTCGTTACGACGAAGACGAATGGCCTCGGGGTAGGCCTAACGATCGCGCGGACGATCGTTGAGGCTCATGGCGGGACCATCGATGCCCGCGAGAATCTCGATGAGGGGGCAACATTCACTGTCACGCCGCCTCGCGGCGCCGGTAAGTGAATCCATTCGGCGGCCGCGCCTAACGGGCCGCTGGTTAGGCAGGCCTCGGGCTGATCTGGTTCTTCGATTGCCTGCACGAGCTCGGCGGCGTGGCTCTATTGCTCCGCCTCGACCGTGGTATGCGTCGCCCACGCGATCTCAGAGGGCGGGAGCCTCGTGCTCGGTGCGCAGGCGGGAGAGGCGAGGTTGCGGAGGTGTTCCGGAAGGCGGGATTCACACGCGTTAGGTGCGCTGCCGAGACGCCGTTCAATCTGATTCTGGAGGTGCGGCCATGATCAACGCGGCATGAGGTACGTGACGGCGGGGGTAGGCGCCAGCCTGCTGCCCGACCCCCGCCGCGCGATCGTGACTTCCCCGCCTCGCCACGCCATATTCGCCCGGTAACCTCGAACGGCTACCGACGCGGGGCCAGGAGGCACGTTGACCACGGACATGGCGGACCGGCTCGGCGACGCTCTCGGCGACCGGTACCGCGTTGAGCGCCAGATCGGGGCCGGGGCCACGGCGACCGTCTACCTCGCGCGCGATCTGCGCCACGACCGCGACGTGGCGTTGAAGGTTCTGCGGTCCGAGCTCGCCGAGTCGCTCGGGCGCGCGCGGTTCCTCCGCGAAATACGCCTCGCGGCGCGCCTCAACCACCCGCATATCCTCCCCCTCCACGACTCAGGCGACGCTGACGGGTTTCTGTACTACGTCATGCCGCTCATGGAGGGACACTCGCTGCGCGACCGCATGGAACGCGAGCGCCCGCTCCGTGTCGACTTCGCGCTCCGAATCGCGCAGGAGGTCGCCGATGCGCTCGACTACGCACACCGCCACGGCATCGTGCACCGCGACCTGAAGCCCGAGAACATCCTCCTGCACGAGGGCCACGCGCTCGTCTCCGACTTCGGGATCGGGAAGGCCATCGCCGCCGCGAGTCAGAGCGCCACGCTCACGCAGTTCGGCGTGACCGTCGGGACGCCGACGTACATGAGTCCCGAACAGGCAGCCGGCGAAAACATCGACGGCCGGAGCGACCTGTTCTCGCTCGGCTGCGTGCTGTTCGAGATGCTCACCGGCGCACCGCCATTCACGGGAGACAGTGTGCAGGCAGTGATCGCGAAGCGTTTCGTGCACACGCCCCCTGAGGTCATTGCGGTGCGCCCAACGGTGTCTGCGGCGGTGAGCCACGCCGTCGCGCGACTCCTCGCGAAGTCGCCTAACGAGCGCGTTGCGACCGGCGCCCTCGCGATCGACGCACTGACGTCCCAGGTGGCGGTGCCGCGCTCGACCCCACCAGGCGCGCCGCGCGTGGAGCAGTCGATTGCGGTGCTCCCGTTCGCGAACATGAGCGCGGACGCGGACAACGAGTTCTTCAGCGACGGCATCACCGAGGACATCATCGCCGCGCTCACGCAGGTGCCCGGGCTCAAGGTCGCCGCACGGGCGTCGGCTTTCGCGTTCAAGCGGCGCGACGAGGATCTCCACGTGATCGGCGAGCGGCTCGGCGTGCGCACGGTACTCCAAGGCAGCGTGCGGCGCGCCGGCAACCGCGTGCGCGTGACCGTGCAGCTCATGAACGCGCACGACGGCTACCAGCTCTGGAGCGACCGATTCGATCGCGACCTCGACGACATCTTCGCGCTCCAGGACGAGATCGCGCGCGCGATCGTCGATCGGCTGGAGCTGACACTCGGGCTGCGCGCGGCGGGCCCCCTCATCGCACCACCGACCGACGACCTCGAGGCGTACCAGCTCTACTTGCGAGGGCGCGAGGCGGTGTGGCAGCGCAGCCCCGCCTCGATGCGGCGCGGAGTCGAGTTCTTCCGCCAGGCGCTCGCGCGCGACCAGGGGTACGCGCGTGCGTACGTGGGCCTCGCCGAGGCCTACAATGGGCTCGGCGGGTACCAGTACACGTCGACCGTCGAGGCACGGCTGAATGCCGAGGAGGCCCTCACGGCCGCGGAGCGCGCGGACCCGACGCTCGCGTCGGTCCACCTGTTCCGCGGTCAGTCCAAGTTATACCTCGGCCCCAAATGGGACGCCGCCGGCGACGACCTCCGCGAGGCGCTACGCCTCGCCCCGCAGGACGCAATGGCGCATCTCTACACCGGGCTGTGGCACGGGATGCGCGGCGAGCGCGCGCCACGCGACGCCGCGATCTCGCGGGCGGTCGAGCTGGACCCCCTGTCGCCCTTCGTGCACGCGATCTCTGGGTTCGCTTATGACGTCACCGGCGACTTCGACGGGGCCGTCGCGCTCACCGACAAGGGGCTAGCGCTCGATCCGAACTCGATCCCGACGCTCTGGGTGTCGTGCGCGAACCTCCTCCACGCCGGCCGCGTCGACGATGCCGTCCGCCACGCGTCGCGGGCCGCGGAGCTCGGGCAGCGCGGCGCGATCCTCCTCGGTACGCTCGGTCACATGCTCGCGAGGGCGGGGCGACGCGAGGAAGCGTTGGCGATCCGCGGCGAGCTGGAGGACCGCGCCGCGCGCGAGTACATCGGGCCAGTCGCGATGCTGATCGTCGACCTCGGGCTCGGCGACGAGCTGCTGATCGAGGAGTCGCTGCGGAGGAATCTCGCGGCGGAGACAGGGCCGGCCACGTACAGCGTCCTCCTGTTCCACGATTTGCACCGGCTGCTCGACCACGCGCGGCTCGGAGGCCTGGCACGCCAGCTTTCGCTATTCGTAGGGGCGCCGAGCCCGGACGCCATGCAATGACGCGAAGGAGGCATGCGCAGTGGTAACGGCGCAGGACCTTCGCGCTCAGCAGCCGGCCGGCAGGTACGACCCGTCGACCTACGTTCACACAACCGAGGCGACGCGCGAGAACTCGGACTTCGAGTTCGATCGCTACGACACGTACGAGTGGTATCTGAACGTCGGGCAGTTGTCGAACATCCAGACCAAGATCCTCAAGGACAGGACGCTGCCGACGCGGACCCGATTTCGCCGCGCATCCGAACTACGATCACTTGTGGCAGCGTCAGGCGATGCGCCCGTATCTCACGCGCCGTCACGGTGCCGACGGTCGACGTGGCCGGCTGGTGGGATCAGGAAGACTTCTACGGTCCGGTCACGATCTATCGAGAACCCGGTGCCGCTCGTGCCTAACGTGGGAACGCCGTTCACGATCGACCTGCACACGCAGAGCTATCGATTCCAGAAAGGGCACCGGATCATGGTGCAGGTGCAGAGCACCTGGTTCCCGATCATCGACCGGAACCCGTCGCGCCGTGACGGCGGGAGCCCTGTCGTCATCAGCGCGCGACGCATAGGATTTCACCTCGGGACCCGCTCACTCACAGTGTTGCTGGCGGGGCCACTGCCCAAGGGATTCGACGAAACGCGGTTATCGTGACTTCTTCCAGCTTCGAGCCACCCACCAAGCCGCCCGGCGTGCACCCTGTTGTGGTGGCCGACGAGCTCGTTCCGAACCGCCGGGGAACTGTCGCGGTTCTCGCGCACGTCAAACGGGACGGCGATTGGACACTCCCACGGCTCTTCCGCGCATTCGCGCTGTGGGGGAACGCGGAGGTCGACCTCACGCGCGCGCAAATCGGAGCCGGCACGTCGCACATCGAGATCAAGTCCATCATGGGCAGCGTGACCGTGTTGGTGCCGCCCGAGCTCCGCATCGAATGCGACGTCGACCCGGTGATTGGCAGCTTCGAAGTCGCGCGGGAGGCCGAGAGCACGAGATCGCCCGACGCGCCGCTGGTGCGGATCACGGGGACGGCGTTCATGGGCGCGGTCGAAGTGAAGGTGATCGACCCCAACGCCCCGACCTGGTTCGAGAAGCTCCGTGCGCGATGGACCGCGGGAGCTGGTTGACCGCTGCATCAGCGCCTGACGCGTAGCATCGGCCTCGTCGGCCGAGCACACGTCACATTGAAACGGGCCGCCACTTCGATCCGTATGGGCATCCCATACGACACCACTCAACGGCCGCCCCGACCCCATGAAAGCGATCGTCCAGGAAGGCTACGGGTCGCCCGACGTACTGAGGCTGCGCGAGATCGGGCTGCCAGCGGTCGCGGACGATGGTGTACTCGTTAGGGTACACGCGGCTTCGGTCAACGCCTTCGATGCGCACCTTGTTTACGCGCCGCCCGTCGCCCGCCCGTTCTTCGGCCTGCGAAGCCCGCGAGTCGCCGTTCGCGGCGTGGACGTCGCCGGCACCGTCGAGTCGGTCGGCAGGAACGTCACTCGCTTCAAGCCTGGCGACGAGGTATTCGGTGGCGCACCCGGCGCGTTTGCCGAGTACGCGAGCACGAAGGAAACCCGGCTGGTTGCCAAGTCTCCTCGGCTCACGTTTCGGGAAGCCGCCGCGCTGCCGATCGCAGGCGTCACAGCGCTCCAGGGCATTCGCGACGCGGCGCGTGTGCAGCCCGGGCAACGCGTCCTCGTTCACGGCGCGGGCGG
>Ga0207674_10004659_pt1 | contig 16461 bp, 16 predicted proteins | sample KBSCornC72_FD_184303 | JGI IMG/M metagenome (GOLD analysis project Ga0207674, IMG submission 184303) | Corn rhizosphere microbial communities from Kellogg Biological Station, Michigan, USA - KBS Corn C7-2 (SPAdes) (version 2) | ecosystem: Host-associated > Plants > Roots > Rhizosphere > Soil ... | reverse complement strand
AAGCTCGGCGAAGAATTGAACCTGATCGACGCGGATCGGTTCGAACTCGCATGGGTCGTCGACTTCCCGATGTATGAATACAACGAGGACGACAAGAAGATCGACTTCTCGCACAATCCGTTTTCGATGCCGCAGGGCGGTCTTGAGGCGCTGCAAACCCAGGACCCGCTGACCATCAAGGCGTTTCAGTACGACATCACCTGCAACGGCTACGAGATCGCTTCAGGCGGCATCCGTAACCATCGGCCCGAGGCGATGGTGAAGGCGTTCGAGATCGCGGGCTATGGCGAGAACGACGTGGTCGAGCGTTTCGGCGGAATGTACCGCGCGTTCCAGTATGGCGCCCCGCCGCATGGCGGCATGGCTGCCGGGGTCGATCGTATTGTCATGCTTCTCTGCGGCACCACGAACTTGCGCGAAATCTCGCTGTTTCCGATGAACCAGCGCGCCGAGGACCTCATGATGGGAGCGCCTTCGGAGGTGACGCCCAAGCAGTTGCGGGAGCTTCACATCCGGCTCAATCTGCCGGACACGGCGTAAGCCTCACAGTCCCGTCGAAGCCTCGATGCGGAATTGCGCCAGCGCAACCAGCGGGTCAGTTTTCAACAGCGGCATCAACTGCTCCGCCGTTACTTTGCCAAGTGGCGTCAGCTTGATGTTGAGCGTCTGGCCCGGGCTCTCGACAAAGCGGGCGATCGCCTCCACCGCGGCGACGGCATCGGGGTTGGTTGCTGCCGCTTGTTCGCTGCCGGCCCGGATGCTGTCGACGATGGCGCGCCGGGCGGCATCGCGGCTGACGTTCTGGGTGCGTGCCTGTTGCGCGACGAGAAGGTCGACGCCGCCGGTATCGCGCAGCGAGAGTTCGATCGTGCCGGCCTCGATTTGCCCGGCCATGGCCGCCGCCTGCACCGCATTGGGCGAAAATACCTCGCGCGGCACGTTGGCGAGCGACACCCGTGCCGACGCCTTGGCGATGCCGCCAAGGTCGAGCGTTACGGGTTCGAGGGCGAATGTGCGGGAAGTCTCCGTCCACGTCGCGCCGACATCGGAGTCGATCCTCAAAATGTTCACGCCGGCGGTGACGAGTGCTTGCAGGCCGAAATCGGTTACATCGAGCGGGCTGGACATCCTCACTGTCAGCCGGGCCTTGCTCGGGATCGGACCGATGAACTGGCCCCAGTTCAGATTGAAGGTGTCAATGTTGATCGGTTTGCCGGTGCTTTTGTACGGCGCGGCGAAGCCCTTGACCTCGACACCCTCAATCAGCGGAATCATTCCCAGCACCTTATCGGGCGGTGGCTGTTGCGACTGGTTTAAGAACAACGCCGACATTCGCATGAGGTTGGCGATGTCGATGGATTTGAGCGCAAAGCGTCCGACCTTGACGGGACCGTTCGGGGAATGCGCATCGAGGCCTTCGAATGCAAATTCGCCGATCCTGCCGTTCTCCAGGTTGAACCGCATCGCCGCGAGTTTGAATGGGCCTTGCGGGGTCTCCATCGAGAGGCCGCGCATTTCGGCATTTCCGATCCGGACGCCCTCGTACACCCCTGCTGCCTTGTCCAACATCGCGCGTACTTGGGCCGGTGTAGGAGGCGTCGCGCCGGTCGGGGGCGTCATTGCCATGAGCGCCGGGAGTTGCAGGCGCGACGGCCGCATGGCGACATCATCGACAGTAAACCCCTCAATGCGCACGTTCAGGAGTTGATCGAACTTGATCGTATAAGCCCCCGTGGAAATTTGCCGATAGGCACGATAATATTGGTCGTCGTTGGCCTTCTGCGGATCGAATATTGCAGCCATCACGTTGAAATCGGTATCGTATGCGGCGAAATCTGTGAGACTGCCGGTGATCGTCTTGGTCATGCCCGCCGGTTGCACGAATCTGAAAATGGCCTCGCTGGCCTTCATGGTGGCGATTCTGCCCTCCTTGAGGCCTTCCATCGTGAAGCCGGAATAGGTGAACTCGCCACTGCCGGCGCCGCCTTGCACTGCGGCGCTGAAGTTCATCGTCCCCGTCAGGCTGGGGGTGGTGACTGATGCCGCGGTCATGTTTGCAATTAATTCGAATCCGACGCGGTAAAGGTCAATGAGGGACGACGAAGCCGGCAACCGCGGGGCGCTAGCTGGGCCGGAATAGTCTCTCACCGAAATTCGCGGCGCCTTGTAGGTGACGTTTAGCAGCGTCTCGGCGGGCATCTCCAAACCGACTTCGACATCGGTGATTTCGATGTTGTCGGCAGAGAATCGCGCCGCATCCGGCTGTTTGACGCCTGAAGCCGTGAGGCTGCCGATCTTGAGGCTGACCGGCGGCTGCGCCGCCGTTTGAGCCGTAAGGTCCGCCACCGTGACGGTGCGGTTCAACAGGTCGAACGACACCTTGCCGTGGCTCGCCTTGCCGCCCGTCGCACGGATCTGCTCAAACGCGGCCTCGACCTCGCCGGCGATCCGATGCTGCATGTAGAACTCGAAGCCGAAGAAACCTCCCACCGCGATGACGATCGCGGCGACCAAGCCCATCAGGATCTTTACCATTCGGCCAGCTCCGGTTGCTGATTGTGCAGGGGTCAAATTGCCATATTGTCGGTCGAACGACGGGGATCGGGATGGGCCCGTGGTAGTGGCTTCAACGGTTTGCGTCGATCTGCCAGCCGAAGGCCTGTTGATGGGTACGCCGTCAGATGTTGCATCCGAGCGGTTGCACGTGCTTCACATCCGGCACAATCTGCAGGAAAACTGACCTCTTCTGGATCTATCAAAGAAACAAAAGTTTGGGGTCGGAAACGCGGGAGTACGTATGGCGTCCTATTCTGAAGACCTTCATTCCGCGGCACTGGCGTACCATCGGCTGCCACGGCCGGGCAAGCTTGAGATTCAGGCGATCAAGCCGCTCGCCAACCAGCGCGACCTCGCGCTCGCCTATTCGCCCGGAGTGGCCGCCGCCTGCACGGCGATTGCCGCCGACCCGGCGCAGGCGGCATCGCTGACGATCCGCGCCAACCTTGTCGCCGTCGTCTCCAATGGCACCGCGGTGCTCGGCCTTGGCAACATCGGCCCGCTGGCATCGAAGCCGGTGATGGAGGGCAAGGCGGTTCTGTTCAAGAAGTTCGCCGGCATCGACGTATTCGACATTGAAATCGCCGCCGACACCATCGAGCGCGTGGTCGAGACCGTGGCCGCGCTGGAGCCGACATTCGGCGGCATCAATCTTGAGGATATCAAGGGCCCGGAGTGTTTTGAGATCGAGGCGCAGCTCAAAGTGCGCATGAAGATCCCGGTATTCCACGACGATCAGCATGGCACCGCCATTATCGTCGCCGCCGCGGTCACCAATGCGCTGCTGCTGAACGGCAAGAAGCTTGAAGACGTCAAGATCGTCGCCTCCGGCGCCGGCGCCGCCGCGATCGCGTGCCTCAATCTTTTGGTCTCAATGGGCGCGCAACGCAAGAATGTCTGGGTCGTCGATATCGATGGCGTGGTGCACGAAGGCCGCAACACGCTGATGGACCGCTGGAAGGCCGTTTACGCGCAGAAGACCGACAAGCGCGTGCTGGCCGACGTGATCGGCGGCGCCGACATTTTTCTCGGCCTCTCGGCTCCCAATGTCCTCAAGCCCGACATGGTCAAGGCGATGGCGGACAAGCCGTTGGTGATGGCGCTGGCCAATCCGACCCCGGAAATCATGCCGGACGAAGCCCGCAAAGCGCGCCCCGACGCGATGATCTGCACCGGACGCTCCGACTTTCCCAACCAGGTCAACAACGTCCTGTGCTTTCCGTTCATCTTTCGCGGCGCGCTCGACGTCGGCGCCACCGCCATCAACGAAGAAATGAAGAAGGCCGCGGTCGATGCGATCGCGCAGCTTGCGCGCGATCCGCCGTCGGATGCGGTGGCGGCCGGTTTCGACAGCGGCGAAGCGCAGGGGTTCGGCACGGGCTCGCTGATCCCGAGCCCGTTCGACCCGCGGCTGATCCTGCGCATCGCACCCGCGGTGGCCAGGGCGGCGATGGAGTCAGGCGTCGCCACGCGTCCGATTGCAAACTTCGACGACTATAGGGCGCAGCTGGAACGCTTCGCGTTCCGCTCCGGCCTCGTCATGAAGCCGGTATTTGCCAAGGCCAAGACCCAGCCCGTGCGGGTGATCTATGCAGAAGGCGAAGACGAACGCGTCCTGCATGCAACGCAGGTTGTGCTCGAGGAGAAGCTGGCGCGGCCGATCCTGGTCGGACGGCCCTCCGTGGTCGAAGCCCGGATTAAGCGGTTCGGCCTCGCTATCAAGGCCGGGCAGGACTTCGATCTGATCAACCCCGAGGACGATCCGCGCTATCGATCCTACGTTCAGTCCTATATCGACGTCGCCGGCCGGCACGGCGTCACGCCCGATGCCGCACGCACGGTGGTGCGCACCAACGCAACCGTGATCGCAGCGCTCGCGGTGATCCGCGGCGAAGCCGACGCCATGATCTGCGGCGTCGAAGGCCGCTACATGAGCCATCTGCGTCACGTGAGAGAGATCGTCGGCTTTCTCCCCGGCGTGAGCGATTTCGCGGCGCTGGCGCTGATGATCACCAGCAAGGGTGCGTATTTCGTCGCCGATACGCAGGTGAGGCCAAACCCGAGCGCCGAGGAGCTTGCAGAAATGGCGGCGCTGGCAGCGATCCATGTCCAGCGTTTCAACATCAAGCCCAAAATCGCGTTTGTGTCGCATTCCGATTTCGGAAGTTATGATACCGACTCCTCGCGGAAGATGCGCCGCGCCACTGTGCTTCTGAAGCAGAACCATCCGGAAATCGAAGCGGACGGTGAAATGCAGGGCGACACCGCGCTGTCGGAGGCGGCGAGGAAGCTGATCCTGCCGCACTCGAAGCTGGAAGGCGAAGCCAATATCCTGATCATGCCGAACCTCGATACGGCCAACGTCGCCTATCAGATGATCAAGGCGCTGGCCGATGCGCTTCCGGTTGGGCCGATCCTGGTCGGCCCGGCGCGGCCGGCGCATATTCTCACGCCGTCGGTGACGGCACGCGGCGTTCTCAACATGACCGCGGTCGCCGCGGTCGAAGCCCAGGAGCGAGCCAGCCGCCAGCAGCCGACCTTGTTCGGCTAAGTGAAGATCGATCGGGTTTCGACCGAACGCGTTTCGCAATCGATTTGACCGTTTGAAAAGATCAAGCGGAGCGCCCATAATCGCTCCGCCCTATCGCGACCCCGCCTTTGCAGCATCCAGTGAGGCCGACCATGCCAGCGTTCATTACCTTCGGGCGAATTTTGTTTGCCGTGCTGTTTATCTATTCGGGGGCGGCCCAGCTTTTCGCTATTCAGGCCACGGCGGAATTTATCTCGGCCAACGTTGTCATTCCCGCTTTGCTTGCACCCTATACCTCGCAGCTGGAAACGATGACGGGCATGTCGACGCCGCAAATGCTTGCGATCACCATTGGAGTCTTCCAGGTAGTCAGCGGATTGATGATTGCGCTGAATTTCGGCGCGCGGTTCTTTGCAATTCTTTTGATCTTCCACGTCGCCGCGGCAACCTTCTATTTCGATGATTTCTGGAATCAGTCGCCGCCCGAGAACGCCAAGACCCTGGTGGAGGCGCTGAAAAATTTGTCGATCATCGGCGGGCTGTTCATGATCGCAGGATATGGCCGGTCGCCGCGGACGATGGAACCGGTGTATGGCGACGTGTAGCGAGGTAGAGCATGATCCGGAAAAGTGGAAACGGTTTTCCGAAAAGATCATGCTTCAACAAAAGATAATGCTGGTCGCGCTACGCGCCGCGCCGCCACGGCGTGACGGTGACGTCATTGGCGGGGTCAAGGATTTGGGCCTCGCCAGCGCGCAAGCCATGCGCGGCCAGAACGTCCTGCGGTGAATGCGCAGGGACTCCCGGGAAGCACGGCTCACCGCCGGGCAGCCGCACCCGCGGCGCCTGCGATAGCCAGAACGTGTCGTAGCGGTCCATAAACATTCCGAACACATCCGGCCCGCCGATGATCGCGACCGTGCCGGAGCGTACTCCCGCGGATTCGCAGGCGGCCTCGAAGCTGGCGTCCGCGGGATTCCACAGCGTTGCTTTCGAATTGGAGGGATCGGGCGCGATCGCGCCGATGCTCCGGGTCACGACGATCCGCTTTCGCAGCGGTGAGTTCGGCTGGTCCTCATGGGAGTGTCGGCCGTGTACGATCAGGTCGGCGCGATCGAGAGCGGCCGTGAAGAATTTCTTGTCGCCCTCGAACTTCAGCTCTCTCGGCATCACGCGGTTGGCGTTCGCCAGCATGCCGTCCGCCGACACGATGACATAGCCCTCAATGCGCAGACCCGGCATCGCGCGCGGGCCAAATCTATTCCGAAATCGTCTGCACCACGCTGGAGACGGGGCGAGAACTCACGGTCGGCAGCTTGGCGTCCTTGAGAATTTCCTCGTCATACTGCGCGATGGTCTGCACTGGAGTTTTTGCCCTCATTTGAACGACCTTGTAACCGCCGGCCTTCAGCCTGTGCAGCAACTCGGGCAGGGCTTCCGCAGTGTGCTTGTGGAAGTCGTGCAACAGGATGATGCCCTTGCCGAGCTTGTCGAGCTTCTTCATCGTGACGTCGATCACCTGCTGCGCGTTGCGTGCCTTGAAATCGAAGGAGTCGAGGTCGCAGGAGAACATCGCGATGTTCCTGGTGCCGAGATAAGTCACCATTTCCGGCGGATGTTGCAGTGCTGGAAAGCGGAAGAACGGCGCGGGCGAAGCACCGCCCAAGGCCCACTTCACCGCGCTGAAACCTTTTTCGATTTCTTCCTTGCGCTGGTCTTCGGTCAGCTTCTTGTTAGTCAGGGTCGCGTGCGACCAAGTGTGCGATCCAATGGTATGGCCGGCTGCGGCAACCTGCTTCAGGATTTCCGGATAATAGGTGGCGTGCTTGCCGATCGGAAAGAAAATACCGGTCGTGCATTCCTCCGCCAGCGTCTTCAGGACGGAGGGCGTATTGACAAGCCACGGGCCATCGTCGAACGTCAGCACCACTTCGTGGTCGCGCAGGAAATCGAGTTGCTTGAAGTGCTCGAAACCAAACCCTGGTCCGCCGGTGGTGTCGATTTCAACGATGCGGGCAATCCCAAGCGCATTGGGATTTGCGCACGGGGCTTTCGCCGGGGCGGGGGCCGCTGCAGGAGCGGGTGCCGGAGCCGCCTGCGGGGCGGCCGCGCCCTTGAGGGCCGCGGTCTGCGACCAGGCTGCGCCTGACGCGCACAGCGAAACCGCGCTCGCAAAAATCAGTCCTGCCGCAATCCGCATCGCATTCCCCTTACGCTGATCCCGCTCGGCGACGGTCTTTTGCCTTCGCCCAAGCCATTTCCTGCCCCTGATCATGATAGCCTAGTTGGGCGTGCGCCGCCACGGCAATGGATCTTATCCACGGTGGATGATTTGTCGGCCGAACAGGTTAATCCCTACTGGAATCGACGCATCAGGAGTCTGCAAGCGCCCGCGCAATGGCAGTTTTGATGCGCGTATCGGATGGTTCGACGGTTTCCGGGAATACCTCGGCGATGTAGCCATCGCGGCCGATCAGATACTTGTGAAAGTTCCAGCGCGGAACATCCTTCGGGCGCGAATCGGCGGCCCATTTGTAGAACGGATGCGCATTCGCGCCCCTTACGATGGCTTTCGCGGCTATCGGAAAGGTGACGCCATATTGATGCTGCGCGGTCTCCGCGATTTCGGTGGCGCCGCCCGGTTCCTGTGCGCCGAAATCGTTCGAGGGAACGCCGATAATCATCAAGCCTCGATCGTGAAACTGGGTCCATAATTCCTGCAGTCCGGCATATTGCGGGGTGAAGCCGCACAGGGACGCGGTGTTGACGACCAGCAGCGGCCGGCCGGCATAATCGGCGAGCCTGATATCGCCTCCCGCCAATGCAGGAAATGAAAAGGCATAAGCGGTGATCCGGCTCATCGCGGCCTGTGCCAGGGCCGTCCGTATCGAGGCCGGACTTGCGATCGCGGCTAGCGCCGCCGTGATAATTGCCCTGCGGTCGATCATAGCCACCCTCTGACAGATGCGACCCATGTGTCGCGCAGCGAGGATAGCCCAACAGGCGAGCGATCGCTCTCAACAAGCCGTTATGGCTGGACGGCGGGAGATTTGCACCAGGGCAACGGCAGCAGCGGAAGGTAATACCGGTTCCATTCGCATATCGATTCCGAACCCCTGCGCATGAAGGCGTATTTGATCGGCTCGGCCTGGCCAATGGCGATATGCAGCCCGAACAGGACGGCGGCGAGGGGATAGGCCCATTTGTGAAAGCGCAGCTCGCTCAGGGAGCAGAGCAGAATCGCTCCCGCGAGGATAATCAGGGGGTCGGTGAAGATGAAATATTCGGATTTCAGTCCGCGCCGCACGCCCAGCGCGTCGATCCCGATCGCGGCCAGCATCAGCGCCAATGCCTTAATCGCAGCGAGCCTCTCGCCGCGCCGCCACGCGAAAATGATGCCGGGGACGATCAGCCAGGTGAGAAACACCGTTGGGCGCGGTGAGGAGTGCAGCACGAAGGTATAGCGCGCAACAACCGATGCGATCCCATCGAGCAGGAGCCACAGAATTCCCGATGGGCCGGCCCCGTTTGCAATATCGGTGGCACCAGCATCGGCAAAGGTCAGCATCTTTTCCAGCGGATTGACCACGGCAATCACATTGCCGGGATTGTATGCGAGATCGAGCGCCAGCAGCGCAACCGATGCGCCGGCGGCGATCGCCAATATCGATGCCAGCGTCTCGGTAGCGCTGACGCGCCAGATCGCCGCATAGGCGATCATGCATCCGCCGATCAGTATCAGCAGCGCCGCCTGATAGATTCCGAAGCGTCCCAGCATCAACGGGTGGAAGTGCGCGGCGTCGAGCAGGCTGCGGTCAAAGCCGATTGATATCAGGGGCCACGCGGCCGATGCGGCGACGATCGCTGCGATGGCCGCGATGCCCGTTGCCAGCCAGCCCGATCGGGTATTGCGCCAGAACGCAACGCTGGCGCTTTGCGCGCCTCCGAACGGCATCACCAGCAGCGGCAGCGCGGCGATCAGCAAGATGGCCTGCACCTTGTTCTCGAGACCGAGCACGCATAACCCCGCCGCGACCGCCATCCAAAGCGGACGCGCGAGCCCGGCGCGGCGTCCGACCACGATCAGGATCATCAGCGCAAAGATGACGGGACAGGCCGCGACAAGCTCGCTGCGCAGGATCCGCGAATGCACGGCGATGCCGCCGGAGAACGCGAATGCAAAAGTGGCCATCAGCGCCACACGCCAGTCGCGCACGAGGAGGCGAACAAGGGCTGCAAAAATCAGCACGCAGCCGGTTGCGATCAGCCAGGCGAGAACGCGCCCGGCGCGAACCGCGCTGGTCATGGCGGCATCGAAGGCCGCGGCATTGGATCCCGGCGGAATGCTGGACAGCGACCAGGCGTCGAGCAGGCCGAGCGCGTGCAGCACCTGAAACCAGAGCTTGAGCGAAAGGATGGTTATGTACGCAGGGTGATCGAAGAACAGCTGCGGCTTGCCGTCGTTGAGGACAAGGGCGTTGTAGATCACCATGAAATCCATATCGGCGTTGCGCCAGTAGATCAGCGCGTAGCCGAACAGAACAAACGATGCCGCCATGCCAGCGACGATCGCTGCCAGTCCCCACCGCCAACCGAGGAAAGTCAGCCGGCCGAAGGCATCCTTCGCTGCGCCGGTCTGCGGCTTGGCCGTTGCGGCCGTGGTGGGAAGCTGGTTCATGCCGGCGGTCTTTTAGCCCAGCCGCCCGGCCAAAGCGACGGCGGCCGAAAGGCTAAGGTCTCCAAAACCGTCTATCGCAGCGAAACGATAAAGTCCGTTCCTTCGCCGGTTTCGCCGGCGGCGATGCCTTGATCGGAAACGATGATTGAGCCGCCGGTCGACAGCGCCTCGGTAATGCGCGCCATTGCATCTGCAGGGATAGTGAGGCGATCCAGTGCCTCAGTGGGGCTGTCGGGCACCGGCACTGCCTTCACCTCGACGGCGCCCGCGAGTCTGCGCCGCCGCGAGACGCGCTCGTCCTCGTCGCGCCGCTCGGCATACCGGGAGGGCGCGGGAAGCGAGACCACCGACCAATGCAGGACATTGGCGTCAGCCTTGTCGACCTGCGCCGTGAACACGTGCGTTCCCAGCGGACGCTCGCTTGGCGCGATCGCGATGGGTACCTCGAACAGCGGCGCGAAATTCTGCCGCGCATAAAGCTTTGAATCCTTGCGGCTGATGAATACCGAGACCTGCCCGGTAGGCTTTGGCGCTACTACCGTTGCCGCGGCGGGTTTTGAGGCGTCGTTCGCGAGTTCAGGCACGCGGGTTTGTTGTTCTGTCACGGGAACGCTTGGGCTGATCTCCGTCACCGCCGCCTTGACGTTTTCGCCGGGCTTCGCGCCTGATTTGAGCGCATCGGGTTTCGACGCCTCCGCCTTGGCGTCATTCGCCTTGGCTTCGGGTTTGGTCTCGGCGGCCTTGCCGTCCTTGTCAGATGCGTCGGAAACGGCGTCCGTGATGATCGACGGCGTGCCGTTGGTTGCAGCGGAAGCCTTCTCGCGCGGTGAAGCGTTGCCGCTGGGCAGCGCCGCATCGGACATCGTGACCGAGGCTTTGGTTGGCGGCAATGCGGCTCTGGCATCCGCGGTACGGGTCGGATCGCGCAACGGCATGGATGCGGCCGGTCCGGCGATGTCAGGCCTTCCGCCGTCGCCGTGGCCGACGGTCGATCTCAGTTCAAGGCTGGCCGCTGAGATTGCAGGCTTGATCGAAGTGTCAGCTTCGGATGTCTTCTCGGACTTCGGCGCGAAGGGCGCATCCACCAATGGCTCGGTTATTGGCTGCGGCGCGACTTTCTGCGCGGCCAGCAAGGGATGCGAGAAACTGGCAGGCGTCATCTCGCCGGGGGTGACGACGACCCGCGCGCCCATCCTGGTCCAGTTCCACATCTTGATGGCGAAGGCCATGGGCATGCGGATGCAGCCATGGGAAGCCGGATAGCCGGGCAGCACGCCGGCATGCATGGCGACGCCGGACCAGGTGATGCGCTGCATGTAGGGCATCGGCGCGTCGCTGTAGATGTTGGAGTGGTGAAATTTGTGCTTTTGAATCACGCTGAAAACCCCCATCGGCGTCGGATGACCACGCATCCCCGTGGAAATCGGAGTTTCCGCGTAGAATCCCTTGGCGTCGAAGATCCTGAGGTTTTGCCTGTCGATCGAAATAGCGATGATCAGCGGTCCCTGTGGCTTCGTCGGGACCTTCTCTGGCGCCTGGATCTTTTTGGTCTGACGATGGCGAGCCTTTTGCGGTTGCAGCGGGACAATCGGCCCCGGCCGGTAATATCCGGGATCTAAATCCGACCAGTAATAGAGGGCGGCTTGCGCATGGGAGGCGCTGCCGATCGCGCCGGCTGCCGTGAGTATTGCAATCCGGTAAAGCCTTCGGGCCGCGCCAGAAGCCCCAAGCCCGCCAACGCGTATCATTCTCGAATCCTCAGCCATTGTTATTTAGTGTTTGCAGATGAGATACGCGTTCACCAGCGCAGGGGTTCCAATACCCGTGATCTTGGGACTCAAGCGTAGCAAAAAAGCCTCATATTCAGTTAAACGCCGGACGGCGTCCGTTACCGACAACCTTCCTGCGAAGCTTCGGCGCACCTACATGGTGGAAGCCTTGCCGACGGAGACATCCATGACATTCAAAGCCTTAAGCCGCTATGACAGGTGGAGAACTCGGGCCTTGCTGGTCCTTGCATTGGTGCTGTGGCCGGTTTCCCAAGCCTTCGCCGCTGACGAGCCGGACCTGATCTTCCGTCGCTCGACCGTGTTCAAGTGGGTCAGCCCGAACGACAAGCTGGCGACCTATGGCGTCGACGATCCCGAGGTCGAGGGCGTGGCCTGCCATTTCACGGTGCCCGAGAAGGGCGGCTTCAAAGGCTGGCTCGGGCTTGCCGAGCAGGTTTCGGATATTTCGCTGGCATGCCGCCAGATCGGCCCGATCCATTTCAAGGGCAAGATGGAGCAGGGCGACGACATGTTCCGGCAGCGGCGTTCGCTGTTCTTCAAGAAGATGCAGATCGTCCGCGGCTGCGACGCCAAGCGGAACGTCCTGGTTTATATGGTCTATTCGGACAAATTGATTGAAGGATCGCCGAAGAATTCGACCTCCTCGGTACCTATCATGCCTTGGGGAGCCAGCGACACCGCGGTTCAGAAATGCGGCGAGTTCGTTCAGTGACGGGAATCTGAACCAGCCATTCATCTGAGAAAGGTTAAAGAGCCGCCCCAGTGTCGAGCCGGTCTGACCCCCGGCGCCTGACACGATGGCTGGGCTAGGCCAGTGAACGACCGCGACTGGTTCAGTGAACGACAGGCTTCGCGGGCTCTGGGTGTTCGTTTTACGCCCGACCAGGGCGGCCATCGTTGCTTCGGCACGGGTGGCGGCACTGCCTGCATTTAATTGAAATCATTGAATTTTTTAAGCCACTGTTTCGTCCAGCCTCGGCCCACGAAACAATTCTCCGGCCCGACGAAACCATTTTCCGCTTTCGCGCCGACATCCGGAAACACCGCATGGTTATCGATCGGACAACGAAAGCGGCGGGCAACGCCGGCAGCAAAACCACCGGAGACAGTCAAATGCGAACCCTCAGCTTCTTCCTTGCCTTTGCCTTCGTGCTGGCTGGCCCCTCAATCGCCGGTGCGTTGGATGGCGGCCTGCCGGGTATCGGCACCTTCGCCTATAACGGCTCGCCGATCGCCACTTCAACGTCCCAGGCCGTGGTTGTTGCGGTCCGCTGAGGCGCAGCTGAACTGAACAAAGAAAGTTGCCGGTAAAAGCCATCATGTTTTTTCGCATCAGCGCAGTCGCGGTTGTCGTTTCCGTCATTCTGGGCAGTTCGGCCCAGGCCCAAATCCAGCAGATTCAAGTCCGGTCGCCGATGAAGTTGCCCGATCCGCGCGGCGAGTTCGTGCGGCAGTGCGCCCCCCACATGATGGGACGCTGGGCACATCCCGAATCCGTTTGCGGCTGCTTGCACGACCATGCGGCTGCGGCCGTAGAAGACGCCGACCTTCGCGAAGCGCTGCTGCGCGGCATTAGCGAGACCGGCGTGCCGACCATCGAGACCGAATGGGTGCCGCCGTCGAAACAATCCGAGATCGGCGCAACGTTCACGAAAATTGCCAGGCCGACGCTGCAATGCATGTTCGAACCGTTGAATTGACGAACTGCGCCTATCTTTTCTTCGGTCCCAGACGCGGAATACATTTTATCGCGCGCAGGATTCCTGCTCCCGTCATCCTGGCGCCCGAGACTTCCTTGATCTGGCCGGCGGGGCACGCTCCGTCATCCACCAGAATGCGCTGACCGAGCCGCAAATCGACGATGTCCTGCTCCCGCGACACCTGATCTGCCATCGTTGGGCTTACGAGCGCGAGCAACGCGAAACCGCCGAGCGGCAAAAACCAAAAACGCTTGATGTGCGGGCGCATCATGATCAGCGGACCGGGCTGCCTCATTTGTTCTGGATCTTCAGTCCGCTCGGGCCGACATTGATCTGCAGGCCTTCCGGTTGCTTCCTGGTCTGGTAAAGATTGTAGCCGAGCACGCCCACCGCGACGATCAGCGCGCCGATGATGAGATACAGAATATTGCGGTTGCCGGGCATCCGTGTCTCCATGGGTCGCGAAATCTCGCCCCGGAGTGTATTGGCGCGCTCGCGATTCTGAAAGCGACAACAGGAACCCTGACGCAATGAACGTCACCGATACCAAGCAAAGAATCCTCGATGCCGTCGATGCCGGCTTCGACGCGCAGCTTGCCACCACAAAAGATTTCGTTGCGATTCCCTCAACCCGCGGCGCGGAAGGACCGTGCCAGGACATGATCGGCGATCTGCTGCGGCAGCGCGGCTATGAGGTCGACGACTGGCACATCGATGTCAACGAGCTGAAGGATCTGCGCGGCTTCGGTCCGATCGAGCATGATTTTTCAAAAGCGCGCACGGTGGTCGGCACCTACCGCCCCGCAAGCAATGCCGGAAAGTCGCTGATCCTGCAGGGACATTGCGACGTGGTGCCAACCGGACCGCTGGAGATGTGGGAGACGCCGCCGTTTTCGCCGGTGGTGAAGGACGGCAAGATGTACGGCCGCGGCGCCTGTGACATGAAGTCCGGCACCATCGGCGCGCTCTATGCGCTCGACGCGATCAGGGCCGCGGGCCTCAAGCCGACCGCGCGAATCCACTTTCAGTCCGTGATCGAGGAGGAGAGCACCGGCATCGGCGCGCTTTCGACCTTGCAGCGCGGCTATCGCGCCGAGGCTTGTTTCATTCCCGAGCCGACATCCGGCAAGATGGTGCGCTCGCAAGTCGGGGTGATCTGGTTTCGCCTGAAAGTGCGCGGCCATCCCGTGCACGTGTTCGAGGCCGGCGCCGGCTCCAACGCGATCACGGCGGCCTACCACCTGATTGCGTCGCTGCAAAAGCTCGAGGCCGAATGGAACGAGCGCGCCAGGAGTGATCGCCATTTCAAGGCGGTGACGCATCCGATCAACTTCAACCCCGGCATCATCAAGGGCGGCGATTGGGCCTCCAGCGTGCCGGCGTGGTGCGATGTCGATTGCCGGATCGCGATATTGCCGGGCTGGTCGGTGGCCGATTGCCAGGCCGAAATTCTTGGCTGCGTCTCGGCTGCCGCGCGCGATCATCGCTTCCTCTCCAACAATCCGCCCGATGTGGAGTGGTCCGGGTTTCTGTCGGAAGGTTATGAGCTGAAGGATTCGGCGCAAGCTGAGGCCGCGTTTGGCAAGGCCTTCACGGCGGTCTACGGCGGCGCTGTGCAGGACCTCGTGTTCACCGCGCTCACCGACACGCGGTTCTATGGGCTGAACTACAACATTCCGAGCCTGTGCTTCGGCGCCAGCGGTGCGGCGATGCACGGCTTCAACGAATATGTCGATCTGGACTCGCTGCGGCAATCGACCAAGGCCACCGCGCTGTTCATCGCGGAATGGTGCGGTGTGGAGAAGATGTAGCGGCAAGTGAAGCGCCGTAGAAGTCATTGCCGGGCTTGGTCAAGCCCGCGCATGACAGTTGAGGAAAACCGGGAGGATTTATCGATCATGACGCCGCTTGAAAAAGTTAATTCGATGAAGATGCCGTTTGCAGAACTGAAAGGCGTGACATTCACCGAAGCCGGTAAAGATCGCGTGGTGGCGCGGATGCTGGTGCGTCCGGATCTCTGCACCCTCGGGCACATGATTCACGGTGGCGCGATCATGGCATTGGCGGACTCGGTCGGCGCGGCTGCGACCGTCATCAATTTGCCTGAGGATGCCAAGGGCACCACCACGATCGAGAGCAAGACCAATTTCGTCGGCGGCGCCAAGGAAGGGATGACCGTCATCGCGACCGCGACGCCGGTGCATCGGGGACGGCGCACCCAGGTCTGGCAAACGCGACTGGAGACCGAGGAGGGCAGGCTGGTTGCGGTGGTAACCCAGACACAGATGGTACTTTGATAGGGAATGCTGCGCTTGTTGTTAACGCATGCTAACGAAGGGGACGAATCCTGCTGTTATTTGAGGCAGTTAACCACCTTGTATTTCATGGTGCGATGCACAATATCCCTGGTCTAGGGATTCGACGCCTCCTTGAGGGCCATCCACGAGGAGTTTTGAAGTGCACTACCACGACACCACCCATTCGGCGCTTGTCAAGGGCAACGTCCGGACGCTGCGCCAGCAGGAAGAATTGCCGCTGCTGCGCGATCATCTCCTGAGGCTCGATTCCGAGAGCCGCCATGATCGCTTTCACGGCTTCATGGATGACGGTTTCATTGAGCGCTATGCCGCGAAATGCGCCGACGACGGCACGGTCATCATCGCTTATGTCGAAAATGGCGTGGTGCGCGGTGCGGCGGAACTGCATCCGCCGGATCAATCCCCGGATTCACTGCCGGAGATCGCATTCAGCGTGGAAGCGAGTGTGCGGCGACAGGGCGTCGGCAGCATCCTGTTCAAAAAGCTGGTCGCGGAAGCGCGGTCCAAAGGCTACCACTCCTTGCTGGAGTTTGTTTTTGCGAATGTACGGCTGGGGCCGGACGACCCGATCAATGGGCGTTGGCAAGCCATTCGCTGATTTCTGATCAAGCCAATGGCTGAAACCGTCCCGGCGCCGCTTAGGTGCCGGTACGCTTGTCGTTGCCGAATTTCCTGACCACGCGGCGTTCGACCACGACCGAGCGCTGCGCGCCCTGTTCACCCGCGATCACCCGCGTAGATGACCGCGCCGCGGTGCGCCCGGCCTTTCTGACCTCGGCCTGCACGGACTCGATCGGCAGCCCCATCAGCGACGCCGCGATTTCCGCCTGCGCTTGCTGATCGTCGGTGATGCCGATCGCGGCGAAGATGGCTTCATCCAGCGTCGGTG
>Ga0207674_10004657_pt1 | contig 16464 bp, 15 predicted proteins | sample KBSCornC72_FD_184303 | JGI IMG/M metagenome (GOLD analysis project Ga0207674, IMG submission 184303) | Corn rhizosphere microbial communities from Kellogg Biological Station, Michigan, USA - KBS Corn C7-2 (SPAdes) (version 2) | ecosystem: Host-associated > Plants > Roots > Rhizosphere > Soil ... | reverse complement strand
CGGCCTTTTCGACATCGTCCCGACGGAGACCAAGATCCGCGCGACGACCGCGTTCGCGCTCACCTTCGACGGCATCGGCTCCGGCGCGCCGTTGAAGGACGCGCGTGACCTCCGCTACCGGGACGACACGCGGATGGGCAAGGTGTATCTCGTCGAACCCGGGGCAAGCACCACCGACCTACCGGGCTTCGACCGTCAGGGCCCCGAGGCCGGAGCCCTCCCGTGGAACGCGGACGAGTTCGCCACGCGCGCGAAGGCGACCCGGCGCGAGCTTCGCAACCTGCTCATGAGCGGCGACTTCATCGCGGGCATCGGGAACGCGTACGCCGACGAGATCCTGTGGCAGGCGAAGCTGCACCCGAAGCGCCGCGTCGCGACCCTCGATGAAGGCGAGATGGACCGGCTGTACGGATCGCTGCGTGAGACCCTCGCTCGGGCGGTCGAGGTCGTCGAGCACGAGCTGCCGCCCGAGCTCGGCACGAAGATCCGCACACACATGAAGATCAGGGGCAAGGTCGGCGACCCGTGCGCGCGCTGCGGCACCAAGATCGTGCGCACGCGTCACGGGCTGGACGAGATGTTCGTGTGCCCGAAGTGCCAGCCGCCTCCGAAGGGGCAGCTCCGCTGATGAGGAGCTGCTAGCCGGCGACCGTCGCGACGGTCGGGAGGCCGGCCTTCCCGATCCACTCCGCGGTCTGATCGGCGGGCATCGGTCGCGCGACGAGGAAGCCCTGGATCGCATCGCACCCGAGCGCGCTGAGGCGCTGGCGCGTTTCGACGTTCTCGACGCCCTCCGCCACCACTCCGTACCCGAGGCCGTGCCCGAGCTCGACCGTGGCGCGCACGATGGTCGCGCTCGATTCGTCGTCGATCATGCCAATGACGAACGAGCGATCGATCTTGATCTCGTCGAGCGGCAAGCGGTTGAGGTATGCAAGTGACGAGTAGCCGATGCCGAAGTCGTCGAGCGCGATGTGCACGCCCATCGCGCGCAGCGAGTCCATCGTCTGCAAGGCGCGCTGCGGATCCGCAGCGAGGACCGTCTCAGTCATCTCGAGGCGCAGCAGATCGGGTCGTGCGTCCCAGCGCTGCAGCAGCTGGGCGATCGTCTGCGGCAGCTGCGGGTCGTGGATGTTGCGCATCGATAGGTTCACCGCGATCGGGACGCGGAGGCCCGCGAGCTCCCATGCGCGCGCCTGACGGATCGCTTCGGTCAGCACGCTGCGCGTAAGCCGCTTGATGAGGCCGGTGCGCTCAGCGAGCGGGATGAATTCGTCGGGGCCGACGAGGCCGCGCTTCGGGTGCATCCACCGAACGAGCGCCTCGACGCTCGTCATCGCGCCGGTCCGGAGATCGATCTGCGGCTGGTAATAGAGCATGAGCTCGCCCTCGTCGACGGCGCGGCGGAGGTCGGACATGAGCGCGAGTCGCCCGGCGCCGTCCTTCTCGTGCTCGGCGGAGAACACCGAGAGTCCCGTGAGCGAGCCCTTCGCCGTGTACATCGCGACGTCGGCGCGCGACAGCAGCTGGTCCGCCTGCGTCGCGTGCGCCGGTGCGACCGCGATGCCGACGCTCGCACCGATGTCGAGCGTCTCGCCCTCGAGCGGGAAGGCCTGCTCCAGGGCGGAGAGCATCTTCTGCGCGACGCGCGCGGCTCCGGTCTCGTCGGTGCCCGGCAGGAGGATCGCGAACTCGTCGCCACCGAGACGCGCGACCGTGTCCGCGGTGCGGAGGCTCGCGGTGAGACGCGGACCGACCTGACGAAGCAGCTCGTCGCCGACGTTGTGTCCGAGGCTGTCGTTGACCGCCTTGAAGTCGGTGAGGTCCATGACCAGCAGCGCGACGGACTCGCCGGTCCGCGGCTGGCGAAGGAGCTGCTGCTGCAGTCGCTCGATGAGGAGGGAGCGGTTCGGGAGGCCGGTGAGCAGATCGTGGAAGAGCTGGTACTCACGCTGTTTTCGCAGCTCGAGCAGCTCGCGGATCGCCCCCGACATGATGAGCGCGGTCAGGAGGTAGATGGACACCGCGAAGGCGACTCGCTGAAGCTCGATGTTGTAGCCGTACGTCTGCAGCCGCCACCCGACGATGACCAGGTAGGCGACGGTGAGGATGACGGTGGATGCGAGCGCACCGAGTCGCCCGAATCGGAACGAGGATCCGATGATGATGAGCACGCCGACGACCCAGGTGATCCACTGGGGGTCTGCCGCGAAGACCCAGATCGCATAGACCACGACGGACGAGTCGACGATGAAGCTGAAGCGCGCGACGCGCTCGTACGCCGACGTGGTGCGCGCGCCCTCCACGAGCCGCGTGTTGATGAGCGTCCACGCGAGCAGGAAGGCGCCGAGCGCGAGGACGTGGCCGGGCGCGAGGCTCGGGAAGAGCGGTCCGAGGGCGAAGACGAGAAGGGCGCCCGCAAGCCGCGCCACCTGGAGCGTGCGCTCCAGACGACGGTCCTCGAACAGCGCATCCTCCACAACAGCCACCCCGGACCGACGAGGCTAACTGGCGGGCACGCGCTTGAGTCTCCGCTGTCGGGTGCCTGCGGTATCAAGCCGGTCGCGCATACTTGCGCGAGTCCACGCGGGAGGGTCAGCAGTGCCGAATACCGTCCTCGTGACGCGCGAGCCGCCGATCGCGGTCGTCCAGCTCAACCGGCCGGACGTCCTGAATGCCCTTAATGAAGAGGTTCTCGGCGAGCTCGTCACGGCGCTGGCGGCGCTGGACGACGATCCGGAGATCCGCTGCATCGTGCTCGCTGGCAACGAACGCGCGTTCGCGGCCGGCGCGGATATCAAGGAGAACTTCGTGACGGCGACGCCGGTGACGATGCTCGCGCAGGACCTGACCTCGCGCTGGGAAGCGATCCGCCGGGTAAAGACGCCGATCATCGCGGCGGTGTCGGGCTTCGCGCTTGGCGGAGGCTGCGAGCTCGCGATGATCTGCGACATCATCGTCGCATCTGAGACCGCGAAGTTCGGCCAGCCCGAGATCAATCTCGGGATCATCCCCGGCGCCGGCGGCACGCAGCGCCTCACGCGCGCGGTGGGGAAGTGGGTCGCGAACGAGATCATCCTCACCGGCCGTTTCGTGGGTGCGCAGGAGGCCAAAGCGATCGGTCTCGTCGCCCAGGTCTACCCCGCGGTGAGCTGGCTGCAGGACGCGAAGACGCTGGCGCACACGATCGCCGAGAAGGCGCCGGTCGCGGCGCGGCTCGCCACCGAGGCCGTCGATCTCGCGTGGAACTCCACCCTCGACGCCGGCCTCGAGTTCGAGCGGAAGGCCTTCTACCTCCTCTTCGCCACCGAGGACAAGAAGGAGGGCGTAGACGCCTTCGTGAACAAGCGCAAGCCCAGCTTCAAAGGCAGGTAGTGGCCGGGCCGCTTCGCCTCGAGCACGACGGCTCGCTTGCCGTCATCACGCTCGACCGGCCCGAGGTGCTCAACGCGTTCGATGAAGCGCTCACGAGCGCGCTCGCCGTCGCAGTCGACGAGGTCGCGGCTGACGCAGCCGTGCGCGCCGTGGTCATCACCGGGGCCGGTCGCGGATTCTCGGCCGGACAGGATCTGCGCGACCGCGCGATGCAGATCGAGGCAGGCGCCGAGCTACATCTGGGCGATGAGCTGCGGCGCCGGTATCACCCGCTCATCGCGTCCCTCCGCAAGATGCGCAAGCCGGTGGTCGCCGCGGTGAACGGCGTCGTCGCCGGCGCTGGTCTCGGGATCGCGGTCGCGTGCGACGTGCGGGTCGCGTCATCGTCGGCATCGTTCCGCGCGGCGTGGACGCGCGTCGGCCTGGTGCCCGATGCGGGATCGGCGTACTTCCTCCCGCGCATCGTCGGATTCGGGAGAGCAACGGACATGATCCTCAGCGGCGAGCCCGTGGACGCGGACCAGGCGCTCCGCATCGGTCTCGTCACGCGCGTGTGGCCTGACGCGGAGTTCGCTGGCGCGTGGCGCGCATACGCCCGCGCCCTCGCCGAAGGGGCGACCGAGGCGTACGCCCTTTCAAAGGAAGGGCTGAACGCCGCGTGGGAGCGCGACTTCGCATCGTTCCTCGAGCTCGAGTCGTCGCTGCAGGATCGCGCGGGTCGATCGGACGACTACGCCGAGGGCGTGCGCGCGTTCACCTCGAGAACCGCCGCGAAGTTCCAGGGAAGATAAGAAGATAGAAGGATGAGTCGCCACCCGCGTGACGCCGTCGTCCTCGGCTACGTGCGCACGCCCATCGGCCGCTACGGCGGCGCGCTCGCTCAGATCCGTCCCGACGACCTCGCATCGCACGTCATCCGCGCGGTGCTCGAACGGACCGACATCGGCGACGATCAGGTCGACGAGGTCGTCTTCGGGGCGGCGAACCAATCCGGCGAGGACAACCGGAACGTCGGTCGCATGGCCGCGCTCCTCGCTGGTCTGCCCGATTCGGTACCTGGTGTGACGGTGAACCGCCTGTGTGGTTCGGGGCTCGAGGCCGTGAATGACGCGGCGCGTCGCATCCGGGACGGCGAGGCGAACGTCGTGATCGCCGGCGGGGTCGAGAGCATGACGCGCGCGCCGCAGGTCGCGCTCAAGCCATCGGAGGCGTTCCCTCGCGGCGAGCGCGTCCTGTACGACACCACGCTGGGCTGGCGCCTGGTGAATCCCCGCATGGTCGATCTCGGCTATCACCCGATCTCTCTCGGCGAAACGGCGGAGAACGTGCGCGTGAAGGAGAAGGTGTCCCGCGCGGAGCAGGACGAATACGCGGCGCGCAGCCAGCAGCGTTACGTGAAGGCGAAAACAGACGGCTTCTTCAGCGCGGAGATCGCTGCCGTGCACAACGGGACCGTGCTGTTCCACGAGGACGAACATCCGCGGCCCGACTCGACGGTCGAGAAGCTCGCGAAGCTCAAGCCGGCATTCAAAGAAGATGGGACCGTGACGGCCGGCAACTCATCGGGCATCAACGACGGTGCCGCGGCGCTGATCCTCACGTCGCGTGAGAAGGCGGAGGAGCTTGGCCTCCGCGCGCTCGGCCGCATCGTCGCCGCGGCGTCGGCCGGCGTGCATCCCGACTACATGGGCCTCGGCCCGATCCCGGCGGTGCGCAAGCTCGTCGCACGGACCGGTGTGGCGCCCGACGAATGCGATGCGATCGAGCTCAACGAGGCGTTCGCCGCGCAGGTGCTCCCGTGCATCCGCGCGCTCCATCTGCCCGATGACCGCACCAACCCCAACGGCGGCGCGATCGCGATCGGCCATCCGATCGGCATGTCCGGCGCGCGCCTCGCCGGCACCGTCCTGCGCGAACTTGAACGCCGCGGCGGCCGCTACGGCATCGCGACGATGTGCATCGGCGTCGGGCAGGGCCTGGCTACGCTTTTCGAGCGCGAGTCGGCCTAGCCGGCGGCGGTCCCGCCGGCATGCGACCCGCATCCTGTAGCGCCCGGCGCAGCGCGAACTCGATCTGCGCGTTCACGCTACGCAGCTCGTCGGCCGCCCACTTCTGTAGCGCGTCGTGCAACTGCGCGTCGAGGCGCAGGAGATACGCCTTCTTCTCTGCCACGACCGGCTACGTGTACAGGCTGCCCGTGTTCACGACCGGCTGCGTGTTCTGCTCGCTGCAGAGGACGACGAGCAGATTGCTCACCATCGCCGCCTTCCGCTCTTCGTCGAGCACGACGACGCTCCGCTTCGACAGCTCCTCGAGCGCCATCTCGACCATACCGACGGCACCTTCGACGATGCGGGCGCGCGCCGCGACGACCGCGCTCGCCTGCTGGCGGCGCAGCATGGCCTGCGCGATCTCCGGTGCGTACGCCAGGTGCGACAGGCGCGCTTCGATCACCTCGATGCCGGCCTTCGCGAGACGGTCCTGTACCTCGGTGCGCAGGCGGCCGGTGATCTCGTCGCTGCTGGTGCGAAGCGAGAGCCGATCGTCCTGGTGTGAGTCGTAGGCGTAGCTCGTGGCGAGGTTGCGGATCGCGGCTTCGGTCTGGACCTTGACGTAGTTCTCGTAGCTGTCCACCTGGAAGACCGCCTCCGCCGTGTCGCTGACGCGCCACACCACGATGGCGGCGATCTCGATCGGGTTGCCGTCGTGGTCGTTCACCTTGAGCTTCGAGCTCTCGAAGTTCCGCACACGCTGCGACACCTTGTGACGGGGGAGGGTGAACGGGTTGGTCCACCAGAAACCCGGCTTGTTCACGGTGCCGACGTAGTTGCCAAAGAGCTGCAGTACTTGCGCCTCGTTCGGGCTCACGACGAGGAACCCGCCGAAGCAGATGCCGACCGCGACCATCGCGAGGACGTCGAGGACGAACAGCGGCCAGGGAGCGCGGCCGATGATGAGCGCGACGAGCGCGGCGATCGTCAGAAGCTCGAGCGCAAGCAGGGCCAGGAACGTGATGAGACCGGGCGCGATGAATGCGGACTTCTCGCGGATCATGTCTTTCCTCCCCGTGAATTCGACCGAAACGACCTTGTGTGGGGCACAGTAGCACAAACATAGCAAAGTGATATTGAGTCCAAAGAAGGTAGCGCACTGCTCGTCATCAATCGCTCAGACGTGCCACGAACCGCCCGTCCCGCATTGCGGTAAGACAAAGGAGTGACTCCGTAGCGCTTGCCAGCCCCCAGTGCGGTGGCTAGGCTCGCGCGCGGTCAGACCACGGCGTAGGGGAGGAGCACATGGACGCGAAAAACGGAGCGGAACGTCGCTCTTACCGGCTCACGAGACGGAAATTCCTCGCGGCGTCGTCCGCGGCAGCGGCGATCGCGGCGTGCGGTCCCGCGGCAACGCCCAACCCGAGCGGAGCGGCGACGGTGGAACCGACCGCGTCGCCCGGTCCGGCCCTCAAGATCGGCCAGCTCCTGCCGTTCACGAAGGTGTACGCGGAGCTCGGAAACTCGATGAAGCGCGCAACGGATCTCTACCTGAAGCAGAAGGGCAACAAGCTCGCCAACCGCCCGGTGACCGTCGTCTACGAGGACGAGGCGAACGACCCGGTCGTGGGAGCACAGAAGACCCAGAAGTTCATCGATTCGGATCGCGTCGATCTGATGATGGGAATCGTCGCGACGCCGATCGCATACGCGGTCCGCAACGCGATCGACGCTGCGAAGCTGGTCTTCATCGAAACGAACGCCGGCGGGAACGCGCTCACGCGCACGACGACCAACTGCACTCCGTCCTGCAAGAGCAAGTACATCTTCAGGTCGTCATTCAGCTCGTATCAGATCAGCTACCCGATCGGTGAGTACTTCGCGACGCAGAAGGGCGTGAAGGAGGTCTTCACGTTCGTCGCCGACTACGGGTTCGGCAACGAGTCCGCAGCTGACTTCACAAGCGGCTTCACAAAAGGTGGCGGCAAGATCACGGGCTCGCTCAAGGCGCCGCTCGGGAGCGCCGACTTCCTGCCGTACGTGACCCAGCTCAAGGCGCAGAACACCAAGGACATCTATTCCTTCTTCTCCGGCACGGACGCGATCAACTACATCAAGGCGTGGACGCAGCTCGGCATGACGGCGGCCGGCTACAAGATGAACGGCGCCGGATTCCTCACCGAGCAGGACGTGCTCAAGGAAGTGAAGGAGCAGGCGAACGGCGCGACGACTTCGCTGTTCTGGGCGGTCACGCTCGACAACGCCGAGAACAAAGCCTTCGTCGACCTTTATCAGAAGGAGTACAGCTTGCTTCCTGACGTCTTCGCGCTCCAGGCGTGGGACGGCATGCAGGCTGTCGACCTCGCGCTTCAGGCCGTGAAGGGCGACACCACCAACAAGGACGCGTTCATCGCCGCGCTCGAGAACGTGAAGTTCAAGAGTCCCCGCGGGGACTTCGAGTTCGACAAGGAAACGCACAACCCGATCCAGGACATGTACATCCGCGAGGTGAAGGTGCAGAGCGGCCAGGCCGTCAACACGATCGTTGGCAAGGTCGCTCGCGTGACCGATCCAGGCAAATAACCTTCCGGGATGACTCCCGAGACCGCGGTCGTGCAGGCGCTGAACGGCATCTCGTTCGGCGCCTTGCTCTTCATCCTGGCCGCCGGCCTATCGCTGATCTTCGGGATGATGGACGTCGTCAACCTCGCGCACGGCGCGTTCTACATGCTCGGCGCGTACATCACTCTCACGGTGGTGCAGCGGACCGGGCAGTTCTGGCTCGCGCTCCTCCTCGCCCCACCTCTCATCGGGGCGCTCGGTCTGGTCATGGAGCCGCTGCTGCTCCGGCGCCTACGCGGCCGCCATCTCGATCAGGTGCTGCTCACGATCGGGGTGTCACTTGTCATCGCCGACCTGGTAGGTCTCACGTGGGGACGCGAGATCCGCTCGGTGCCATTTCCAGCTGGTCTCGATCACGCGATCTCGATCCTCGGCGGCGACTATCCGGTCTACCGGCTGTTCGTGATCGCCTTCGGCGTCGTCCTCGCGGTCATCCTTGCCATCGTGCACCGACGTACCCGCGTCGGGGCGCTGATTCGTGCCGGGGTGCAGGACGCCCCAATGCTCGCCGCCCTCGGCGTCGACATCGACCGGCTCTTCGCCGTGACGTTCGCGATCGGCGCCGCGCTCGCGGGACTCGCAGGCGTCATCGCCGCGCCAGTGTTCGGCATCTACCCGGGGATGGATGTCGACTACCTCATCTACTCGCTGGTCGTGGTCGTCGTCGGCGGACTCGGGACGCTGTCAGGCGCCGTCGCCGGCAGTGCGCTGATCGGGCCGATCGACACCTTCGGCAAAGTCCTGTTTCCGCAGTTCGCGTTGGCGCTGATCTTCGCCGTCATGGCGCTCGTTCTGCTGCTGCGTCCGACAGGTCTGCTCGGGCGCATTCGGATCGCGCGTTGACGTCGGTCTTGTCTCGCGCGCGCACGCTCCAGCTGGTCGGCGCGCTCATCGCGGCCGCACTTTTGGTCACGTTTCCGATCTGGTCGACGCCCTGGGAAGGATCGCGTTACGCGACCAGCATCCTGCGCGACATGCTGATCCTGGCCATCCTTGCTCTATCGCTTGATTTGCTCGTGGGCTCGGCCGGGATGCCATCCCTGGGCCACGCCGCGTACTTCGGAGCCGGTGCCTATGCGGCGGCGATCGCGGGACAGCGTTTCGGCAGCGATGACCTGCTGCTCGGGCTCGGGGCGGCGATCCTCGTCTCATCGCTGCTCGCGCTCGCGATCGGCGCGGTCGCCGTTCGCGCCGCGGGCATCTTCTTCCTCATGCTCACGCTCGCGTTCGCGCAGATGGTCTTTGCGGTCGCGTTCCAGGCCGCCGATATCACCGGAGGCTCCAACGGCTTCTCCGGCGTGCGGCGCCCGATGCTCTTCGGCCTCGACTTCAACGGGCCAGATGCGCTGTTCCATCTCGTCGCGGTCGTCTTCCTCCTCGTGCTCCTTCTCGTGTGGCGCATCCGCTCGTCGACGTACGGACGGGCGCTGGTCGGTCTGCGCGAGAACGAGCGCCGGATGCGAGCGCTGGGCTACGACACCACGCGTCTCAAGCTGTCGGCGTTCGTCCTCGCCGGTGCCATCGCCGGTGTTGGCGGCGCGCTTCAGGCGTACTCGATCCGCTTCGTGTCGACGAACGACGTGGGCGTCGCACGATCGGTCGAGGCATTCGTTTCGGTGCTCATTGGCGGAGCGAGCACGCTCCTCGGGCCTGTCGTTGGAGCGATCGTCGTGCTCTTCATCGAGCGCGTCATGCCGTCGTACATCGCGTTCGCGGAAACGGTGCTGGGTCTCGTGTTCATCATCTTCGTGCTCGCGGCACGGCAGGGCATCGTCGGCATGGTCCGCGTCGCGTACGCGCGAGCGCGCGCATGATCGAGACCCGCGACCTGCGCCGCGAGTTCGGCGGCATCAAGGCGCTGGACGGCGTGTCCCTCAAGGTCGCGCAGGGCGAGCGGCGCGCGATCATCGGCCCGAACGGGGCGGGAAAGACGACGCTGTTCAACGTGCTGACCGGCGAGCTCGAGCCCACGGCGGGGGAGGTGCGGCTTGCGGGCGAGAACGTGACGGGCCGGCGCCCGCACGAGCTCGCGCGGCGCGGCGTCGGGCGCATGTATCAAAGGAATGAGCTCTTCGACCCGCTGCCGGCGCGCGAGAACGTCGCGATCGCGGTCGCAGCCGCCGCCGGTCCATACCGTCCGTTCCGCTCGCCACCGCCGAGCGAGCTCGTGGCGGCCGATGAGCTACTGGAGCGCGTGGGCCTCGGTGCACGACAGGCGACGCCGGCGCGCGCGCTGTCGCACGGCGAGCGGCGCCAGCTCGAGCTCGCGGTCGCGCTGGCGCGGCGGCCGCGCGTCCTGCTCCTCGACGAGCCGACCGCCGGCATGTCCCCGGCGGAGACCGCGCGCATCACCGAGCTCATCGCATCGCTCGACCGCTCGCTGACGCTCGTGATCGTCGAGCACGACATGGATGTCGTCTTCCAGCTGGCGGAGCGCATCACCGTCCTTCACGAGGGCCGCGTCATCGCCGAGGGCACGCCGGCGCAGGTCCGTGGTGACACGCTCGTGAACGAGGTCTATCTCGGGAAGGTCGTCGCATGACGCTCGCCGTGCGCGACCTCCATGCGTACTACGGCGAGAGCCATGTGCTCCAAGGTGTTTCCCTCGACGTCGCCGACGGCGAGTCCGTCGCGCTGCTCGGCCGAAACGGCGCGGGCAAGACGACGACGATCAACGCGATCGTCGGTTTCCTTCGCCCGCGCGGCGGCACGGTCCGCGTCGGCGATCGCGATGTCACGGCGAAGGCGCCGCATCAGGTCGCGGCCGCAGGGGTCGCGCTTGTCCCGCAGGGCCGGCGTGTATTCGCGGACCTCACCGTCATGGAGAACCTTACGATCGCGGCGCGCTCGAACGGTGGCGGATGGGATCTCGCGCGCGTCCTCGGGCTCTTTCCGTCGCTCGAACGGCGTCTGGGGAACCGCGGCGACGAGCTCTCCGGTGGCGAGCAGCAGATGGTCGCGATCGGACGCGCGCTGCTTCGCGATCCGGTCCTGCTCCTGCTCGACGAGCCCTCGGAAGGCCTTGCGCCGAAGCTCGTCAACGAAGTCGGTGACGCCCTGGTGCGTCTGCGCGAGAGCGGGCTCGCGCTGTTGCTGGTCGAGCAGAATCTGGCGCTCGCGACCCGCGTGGCGCAGCGCGTCTACGTGATGAACAAGGGCACCATCGTCTTCTCCGGTACGACGGCTGAGCTCGCCGCGGCCGGCGATGTCGAAGCCCGCTACCTGGGGGTCTGATGGAGCCGACGCTCGATCCGCGCACCTTGCCCGGCGCGGGGGACGATCTGGCGCTGATGGATGAGGCGCTCGCCGAGGCGCACGCTGCGGCGGCGCACGACGATGTTCCGATCGGGGCAGTGATCGTGCGCGGCGGCAGGGTGATCGCGCGCGGACATAACCGCCGCGAGGGAGAGCACGATCCCACGGCGCACGCCGAGGTGATCGCGCTACGCGCCGCGGGGGCTGCGCTCGGGCGCTGGCGCCTGGGTGACACGGCGCTCTATGTGACGGTCGAACCGTGCGCGATGTGCGCCGGCGCGATCGTCCTCGCGCGCGTGCCGCTGGTCGTGTTCGGCGCGCCGGATGACAAAGCCGGCGCCGTCGTCTCCGTCGCGCAGCTGTTCGACGAACCGAAACTCAATCACCATCCCAAATGGCGCCTCGGCGTGCGCCGCGCCGAGAGCGAGGCGCTGCTCCGGCAGTTCTTCTCCACCCACCGCGGCATCCCGTCCGCGTGATGGGTATCCTGAGCGACGTGCCAGATCTCGCCGAGATCGCTCGCTCGCTGGTCGCGCCGGGCAAGGGGATCCTCGCCGCGGACGAGAGCACGAGCACCATCAAGAGACGTTTCGACGCGATCGGTGTCGAGAACACCGAGGACAATCGCCGCGCGTATCGCGAGCTGCTGTTCCGCACACCAGGCATCGCGGACTACGTCAGCGGCGTGATCCTCTACGACGAAACGATCCGTCAGAAGGCCGTCGACGGGACGTCGCTGGTGAAGATCCTGAAGGACCAGGGCGTCCATCCCGGGATCAAGGTCGACCTCGGCGCGAAGCCACTGCCATTCGCTCCCGGCGAGGTCGTCACCGAAGGCCTTGATGGTCTCCGCGAACGGCTCGCCGAATACAAGTCACTCGGAGCTGTCTTCAGCAAGTGGCGTGCGGTCATCACGATCGACGGCGACAACATCCCGTCCGACACCTGCATCCGCGTGAACGCGCACGCGCTCGCCCGCTACGCCGCGCTGAGTCAGGAGGCCGGGATCGTTCCGATCGTGGAGCCCGAAGTGCTCATGGACGGGACGCACTCGATCGAGCGCTGCAACGAGGTCACCATCAAGACGCTGCGCACGGTGTTCATCCAGCTCGCCGCGCAGCGCGTGCGCCCCGACGGGATGCTGCTCAAGCCGAACATGGTCCTGTCCGGCAAGGAGGCATCGAAGCGCGCCGGGCCCGAAGAGGTCGCGCGCTTCACCGTGGACTGCTTCCGTGCGACGGTGCCGGCGATGGTTCCCGGGATCGTGTTCCTCTCGGGTGGCCAGGCGGACGACGAGGCCACGATCAACCTTGACGCGATCAACCGGTACGCGGCGAAGGTCCGCGCGCCGTGGACGCTGTCCTTCTCATATGGACGTGGGCTGCAGGCCGCGCCGCAGAAGGCCTGGTCCGGAAAGCCGGCCAACGTGACCGCGGCGCAGCGCGCGTTCCAGCATCGCGCGAAGCTGACGTCAGCGGCAGCGCTCGGCAAATACACGCCTGCGATGGAGAAGGAAGCGGCTGCGGTCTAGCCGCACCGGTCTCGGTCTAGCCGCCGATCACGCCTGGGCCGGCTCGAGCACTCGCGGCGGTCCCTCGCGCCCACTCTCTGGAATGCGCGACACGAGCGTTACCGCGATGAACCCCAGGATGCCCGCGCTCACGAACATGAGGTGGTAGTCGCCGAGGAGCACGCGGAAGAAGCCACCCGCATATGCCGCGATCGCCGCGCCGACCATGTGCGAGAACCAGATCCAGCCGTACAGCGTGCCCACCGATGCGCGCCCGAAGATCGTCGCGGTGAGGTTCACGGTCGGCGGCACCGTCGCGATCCAGTCGAGCCCGTACACCACCGCGAACAGGAGCAGTCCGCGGAAGTCGTAGATGAGCGGCAGCGCGAACAGCGACATCGCGCGGAATCCGTAATACGCCGCGAGCAGCTTGCGATTGTCGTAGCGGTCGGTGAGCCAACCGGACGCGAGGGTGCCGACGATGTTGAGCGCGCCGAGCAGCGCGACGGCTCCCGCGGCCGCGACCTCGGTGAATCCGTGCTCGACCGCATGGGGGATGAGATGCGTCCCGATCAGGCCATTCGATGTGTAGCCACAGACGAAGAAGCTCATCGCGAGAAGCCAGAACTCGCGGCGCCGCACGGCTTCGCGCAGCGGCGTGCGCCGCGCATCGTCCGCCTTCTCCGCCGCGGTGAGCGTGGCGCCCTCGCCGACGGCTCGCTGCCCGACATCACTGGGGCGGTCGCGCATGAGGACCACGAGCGGCACGATGGCGACGGCTGCCGCGCCGAGGAGGAGCGCGATCGCGGCACGCCAGCCCACCGCCACGGTGAGCGCGGCCATCGCCGGCACGAACACCAGCTGACCGGCGGAGGTCGCTCCGCCGAAGAGTCCGACGATGAGCCCGCGATGCGTTCGGAACCAGCGCTGCGCGATCGCGGCGCTCGCGACCTGTCCCGCCGCGCCCGTGCCGAGGCCGATCACGATCCCCCAGACCACGTACAGCTGCCAGAGCTCGCGGATGTTGATGAGCGCGACGAGACCCGCGCCGATGAGCAGGATCCCTCCGGTTAGAAGCTTGCGCGGCCCGAAGCGCTCGAGGAGCCAGCCACCCAGCGGTCCGCCCAGGCCGAACGCCAGGAGCGACACGCCGACCGCGAGCGAGATCGCCGCGCGATCCCATCCGAACTCCTGCTCGAGCGGAACGATGATGACGCCCGGCGCCGCGCGCACGGCTTGCGCCGCCATCAGCGTCACGAGCGTCACCGCGACGATCACCCATGCGTAGTGGAAGCGGCGGACCTGCATCGGCACGTCGAGTCTAGGGAACGCCCAGCCGATAAACTTCATTCCGGAGAGGTGTCCGAGTGGTTGATGGTGCCGCTCTCGAAAAGCGGTAGGCGAAAGCCTCGCGGGTTCGAATCCCGCCCTCTCCGCCGATGGAACCGCGGGTCAGTCTCATCACGCTGGGCGTCGAGGATCTGAGGCGATCCCTGTCCTTCTATCGGGACGGCCTCGGCTGGCCAACTGACGGGATCGTCGGCGAGGAGTTCGAGAACGGCGCCGTTGTCTTCTTCGAGCTCAGGAAGGGTCTGAAGCTCGCGCTCTGGCCGAGGACATCCCTCGCCGCGGTGGCTCACGTGAGTGCGACCGGGACCGCCAGCTTCGAGCTCGCGCACAACGTGCGCTCGAAAGCGGAGGTCGACGAGGTCATCGCGCTGGCGCGCGCCGCCGGCGCGAACGTGACGAGTCCACCGGCGGATCAGGCCTGGGGCGGTTACTCGGCTCACTTCCAGGATCCCGACGGTCATCTGTGGGAGATCGCATGGAATCCGGATCCGCGCTTCGTTATCGACTAGCGCCCGCGGACGTCATCGCTCCCATAATTCACCGCGGGAGAGGTCGCATAGTGGCCGAGTGCGCCCGCTTGGAAAGCGGGTAGCCGAAAGGCTCGCGGGTTCGAATCCCGCCCTCTCCGCAAGTGGCTCCACAACGCGATCGCGTGCTCGTCTTCGACGTCAACGAGACGCTGCTCGACCTCGGCGCGCTCGATCCGCACTTCGAGCGCGTCTTCGGTGACGCCGCCGTCCGTCGTGAGTGGTTCGCGACGATGCTGCAGTCGGCGCTCCTTCTCACGGTGACGGGCCCGTACTTCGATTTCGGCTCGCACTTCCGGGCCGCCCTCGCACTGACGGCCGAGAAGCGCGGCGTCACCGTGTCCGAGGCGGATGAGAAGGCGATCCTCGGGGAGGTCCGCAAGCTGCCCGCTCACCCCGACGTGCGCGAAAGCATCACCCGGCTGCGCACGGCCGGATTCCGCGTTGCGGCGCTCACGAACTCGACCGGCCAGGTCGAAGAGGCGCAGCTCGCGAATGCCGGCATCCGCGACCTCTTCGACGAGGCCCTGACCGCGGACGACGCGAAGCGGCTCAAGCCTGCACCCGAGGCGTACGCCGCCGCCGCGCGCAAGCTCGGCGTGCCGCTGGATCGCATCCGCCTCATCGCCGCGCATGCGTGGGACGTCGCAGGCGCGATGCGCGCCGGCTGCGCCGCAGCGTTCGTCGCACGCCGCGGCGCGCTGTGGAATCCGCTGCTCGAGAAGCCCGACGTGTGGGGAACGGACCTCCGCGAGGTCGCGGATCAGATCATCGCGCGCGACCGTTAGCCGATACCATGGAGTTGGTCGTGCTAGGCGGGGAGCTAGCGGTGCCCTGTACCCGCAATCCGCTCTAGCGGGGCTGAATTCCCTCCCAAGGTCCGGCGTCGCGGGTCCTGCGTGCGTCGCGTGGCGTTGACGGTCGGGTCCTGTGCAGCGTCGGTCCGTGAACCCCGTCAGATCCGGAAGGAAGCAGCGGTAAGCGGTCGCCGTCGCGTGCCGCAGGCAAGCCTGATCTGAGCTGCGCGCGTGTGCGTGTTCGTGATGTCCGTGATCGACGGAGGGTGCACGGCCAAACTTTCCTTTGGAATGTCGTTGTCCTCGCGCGGCGGGTCGTTCCTCTCTAGAGTTGAGCGGTGCCCGAAAGCTCTGCCCTCTATCGCCGCTATCGGCCGCAGACCTTCGCCGCCATCGTCGGGCAGGAGCACGTCACCCGCACGCTGAAGAACGCGATCGGTGCGGGGCAGGTCGCTCATGCGTACCTTTTGGCCGGATCGCGTGGGATCGGCAAGACCACGATCGCGCGCCTCATTGCGAAGGCCGTGAACTGCACGAAGGCCAAGGATGGCGAGCCGTGCGATCGCTGCGAGAACTGCACCGCGATCCGCGAGGGCACTTTCCTCGATCTCATCGAGATCGACGCCGCATCCAATCGCGGTATCGACGAAATGCGTGACCTGCGCGACAAGGTGCGCTTCGCTCCGTCGCAGGGCCAATACAAGGTGTACGTGATCGACGAGGCGCACCAGCTCACGAGCGAGGCCTTCAACGCGCTGCTCAAGACGCTGGAAGAGCCACCGCCGCACGTGATCTTCGTTCTTGCGACGACCGAGTCGGGAAAGATCCCCGCGACGATCGTGTCGCGCACACAGCGTTTCGACCTCCGGCGCATCCCGTACAAGGGAGTCGTCGCGCAGCTCGCGAAGATCATCGAGCAGGAGGGCCTGAAAGCGGAGCCCGCCGCCCTCGAGGCGATCGCGCGGCATGCGCAGGGCTCGCTCCGCGACGCGGAGAGCGTCCTCGACATGGTCGCGGCGTTCTCGGAGGGCGGCGTG
>Ga0207674_10004656_pt1 | contig 16464 bp, 16 predicted proteins | sample KBSCornC72_FD_184303 | JGI IMG/M metagenome (GOLD analysis project Ga0207674, IMG submission 184303) | Corn rhizosphere microbial communities from Kellogg Biological Station, Michigan, USA - KBS Corn C7-2 (SPAdes) (version 2) | ecosystem: Host-associated > Plants > Roots > Rhizosphere > Soil ... | reverse complement strand
GATCCACACACTGCCGTGATGAGGGATTCTCCTATTCGGTTGGTGCTCGTTTTTGTAGAGAGGACTTGAACAGATCCACACACTGCCGTGATGTGGGATTCTCCGGAAAATTCCGCAAACCAGCACTCGTTTCTGTAGTAATATGTTGGCGCGGTGCCCTCCCTGAATCAGAAGCCGCGAAGGATTCCGGAAATATGCTCAGTTCCCTCGCAAGGAGAGTCGCTGTCGTCCTGCTCGTGCAGACGCTCGTCTCACCCGCCACATTTGCTCAACAACCAATTCGAGAAGAAACACGGCCGCGAAGAACTCAAGGCGAATGGCCTCAGCCAGCCACCGCCGCGTCTCCCTTAAGTAACGTAACCCTGACCAACATTACTGGTCCTGAGCCAACCATCAGGGTCGCGTTGACCACCGACGCTCGTTCAGCAGTGATCTCCACTATGGGTCACCTGATGAATGCCAGCGGCGGTACAACGTTGCTTCCGCTCGATACTGCTCGCGTTCGCGTCGAGCCTCGACTGCTGTCGCCTCTTCCAATCAAGAGCGATGCCGATTTTCGAGTATTGGTAGCAGGGGCCGCTACTCGCGCCGAAGCAAACGACAAAGGAAAAGAGATCAAGGAAGTGTCCGGTGAAGACACTCAGCCAGCGTATGACACAGTGACCAATACCTGGTCTGTCGCGGTTGGCTCCAAACTGCCAAAGATCGAAGCAGAGGCACTGCGCGATCGTCTTCAAGACGCTGGCTTAGATGCGACAATCACTGGACCATCAACGCCAAACGCCTCGACTCGTGAAGTTGCAACGACGAGTGACAAATCCACACTGAATCAGAATGTACGATTAGTCTCGCGAGCAATGCTGCCATCGAGAGAAGTCGTCGCGTCGCCTTTGAACGGAGCACAATTCAGTTCCAGCACACCGGTCCAGTTTGCTTCGGATAGTGAAACAAGTGCTCCCGTCCGCTTCAACGATCGACCTTATCGTGGTCGCCTGGAGGTGTTTACGAATCTACGTGGCACTCTCACTGTGGTCAACGAACTTGGACTTGAGGACTACGTGCGCGGGGTGGTGGCGAATGAACTTTCACCAGGCGGATATCCTGCGATCGAAGCGTTGAAGGCACAGGCTGTAGCTGCTCGAACTTACGCGTTGAAGAATCGAGGCCAATTTTTATCGCAGGGTTTCGATTTACTTCCGACAACTCGCTCGCAGGTTTATCGAGGTCTGATTTCAGAGAATCCATTGTCATCCCGTGCGGTTGAGGAGACGCGTGGAATGATTGCAACCTATCTCGGTGAACCAATCAACGCTCTCTATACTTCAACCTGCGGGGGCCGCACTGAGAGTTCAGAAAATATTTTTAACGACGCCATTCCCTACCTGCGAGGACGCGAATGCGCCGCGGAAGGACCAGCGGCTTTCGACAACTTCACCATTCGCACCAATCGTGAACCGGCTGACTTACACGACGAAAGTAACCTCGCGGTAGCCCGCGACGTTGCACTTCTCATTACTCAAAACGTAAACAGCTTACAATCACGAGTGTCGGATTCATGGCTCTCGACTGAAGTGTCCGTAACCGAGGTCCGAAATTGGCTGGCTAATGCCGCTCGAATCGCTCGTCAAACAAACCCGATAACCGGTGATGATGTAAATCGTCCTCCAGCCTTTGCTACGGCCTTAAGTTCGGCAGTCTTGGGCGACAGTCGCAGCAGCACACTGCTCGACGACGCTGACGCCAATTATCTTCTGGCGGTATCGGATTCGCAGGAAATACCGACCCAGAATCGCGCCGACCTTGCCATGTTGGTACGAGATGGAGTTTTGACTGTTTATCCTGATGCGACCGTACGCCCTCGTACTCCTTTGTCGAGAGCACGAGTGCTTCACGCGATCGTAAGACTGCTTGAGTCTCGTAATGTGTTGCAACTACAAAAGGGCACAACCCGACCTTCAGCAACCCAGCAACTGGTCCTTCGATCACCCAAGGGAAAGGATCAGACTGTTGCGATCGGTCCTCAGGCATTCTTGTTTAGACAAATAGGCGAACGTGTTTATCCGGTTCGTTCACTCGCTGTTGTTGGCGGTGAACCGGTCCTCTATCACCTTGGTGCGGACGGCCAGGTTGATTATCTCGAAGTAAAGCCGGCGCCGAACGGTGCGGCCGCCGATCGATTTTCACCATTTTCAAAGTGGACCACAGGCCTATCTCCAGGTCAGGTGCAAGCTCGGTTGGCACGTTATGCCAGGGGTATTGGACCAATAACGGACCTGCGCGTCGCCTCGCGTGGCATTTCTCACCGGGTTACAGACCTGGAACTAGTTGGAACCAACGGAACTGCACATGTTCGAGGTGGACGAATCAGATCGGCGCTTGGATTACGAGAACAACTCTTTGTTATTGATCGCGAATACGACGAGAGCGGTCGAATCACGGAATTTGTCTTTACCGGGAGAGGCTGGGGACATGGCGTCGGGATGTGTCAGGTCGGAGCCTACGGTCTCGCCAAACAAGGCTACACTTTTGATCAGATACTGAAGGCTTATTACACGGGGATTGAGATCACGAGGATGTATTGAGGCATGGTCTTCGATCTTTGGTCTTTGATCTTGAGGTGAAATTCTAAGACCTCATATCGATGGCCGATGACCATAAAAGCCTATTTCTCATTTCTCATTCTCATCAACCCAAACCCCTTCCCCCTAAAGGTCTTACCAAAGAATGGCCGATGAGAAGTGACCAATGAGCGATGACCAATGACCAATAAGCTTTAACTAATGCGCTTCTCCCGTAATCAAATCCTCGGAAGCCTCCTCATCCTCGCTCTCATCTGGATAGTCATCCTATCCCGCGTGATATTCTCTGCTTTGTGACTGCGGCTTCAAACAATTCACCCGTTATAGCTATCGTTGGACCAACCGCATCAGGCAAAAGCACCGTAGCTATTGAAACCGCTCTCCAGCTGAACGGCGAGATCATCAATTGCGACTCTGTTCAGGTCTACCAACACGTCAAAATCGCGACCGCAAAAGTTCCCGTGGCAGATCGCAAAGGTGTTCCTCATCACCTGATTGACTTTGTCTCGCCTCACATCAACTACACCGCCGGTGAATGGGCCCGCGATGCGACTCGAGAAATTGAAGCCATTGAAGGTCGAGGACGCGTACCTCTCCTGGTTGGCGGCACCGGTTTCTATTTACGTGCTTTACGACAACCGTTTTTCTCGAGTCCTGACACTGACCCTACACTACGACAAAGAATCAATAAGATTCGGAAAAGGCACGGTGCGGAACACCTCCATAAACTGCTTTATCGGCTCGACCCAAATGGAGCAAAGGAGTTTTTTCCGCGCGATTGGCCCCGCGTCCAACGAGCAATCGAGGTGTATCTGCAAACGGGCCAGTCTATCGTGGACCAGAAATCGGTCAGGCCTGACGCTCACGAAAGCGCCCGACGCCTTCGGATCCTGGCCCTCAACCCGCCGCGAGCCGAGCTTTATAACCGAATCAATGCGCGGACCGACGAGCATTTCAAAGCCGGCCTGGTAGATGAAGTGAGGGACTTGCTGGATCGTGGGTTTCCTGCCGAATCAAATGCTCTTGGAGCACACGGCTACCGTCGCGTCGTTGAGTACCTACAGGGCAAAAGGGACTTGGCCAGCGCTATCATGCAGACCAAGTTGGACATCCGGCACTATGCAAAACGGCAATTGACATGGTTTCGCCATGAAGCCGACGTCGAATGGATTGATGGATTTGGCGAAGAAAAGGCAGTGTTGGATTTGATTATTGAAAAACTTAAGACTGGGCCAATTCCAAAATAATCATCTTTGTGTGACAACTCAACCTATCTCTTGTCAGGGTTTTTTCACTGTTGTAAGCTGACCTAACCGCGCATAAAAGTCATTTCCGGGTAATCCAGGTTGGCAATGTCAGACGGTAAACAAGCACCACAAAACATTCAGGACGCCTTTCTCAACACAGTCCGGCGAGAAAAGACAACTGTGATCGTTTATCTGCTTAACGGCGCTAAACTCACGGGTCGCATCCGTAGCTTCGACAAATTCTCGGTCCTGCTGGAAACCGGTACCCAGGAACAGTTGATTTTCAAGCATGCCATCTCCACGATTTCCCAATCAAGACGAAATACTGGAGACTTGCACTCTCAGCCGGTTGCCGAAACTGAAACTCGAGAGCCCCGTTCAGCTGAGGCAAGCTCGCCTGAAGCGTAACATTCGTTTAAACTCACAAAATAAAATCTAATCATTTTAAGAGGACGTGTGTCTGGAGCTTTCATCACATTTGAGGGTATCGACGGGAGTGGCAAGTCGACCCAACTTCGCTTACTTAATAATTTTCTTCGTGAAAATGGATGTCACGTCGTCACCACTCGGGAACCTGGTGGAACGACCCTTGGTTTGCGGCTGCGAGCAGCGCTACTCGATGCGACCGAAGAAGTGGATCCTTTGACCGAGCTTCTTGTTTTCGCGGCTGACCGAGCCCAACACGTACGACGGCTGCTGCGACCTGCATTGGCAGCCGGTAACGTCGTAATTTCTGATCGATACGCGGATGCTACCGTCGCTTATCAAGGAGCTGGTCGTGGTTTCCCGCCCGAGTTGATCTCAGAGATTGTGAAACTAGCTACGGATGGATTGAAACCCGATCTCACGCTCCTTTTTGATGTTTCTGTAGATGAATCAACTTCACGCACTACTCGACGAGGATCAGGGCGTGGTGGGACCGGCAAGAATCAACGCGACCGCCTGGACATCGAAGCCGCGGATTTTCACGTCCGTGTGCGCGAGGCTTATCTCGCTATCGCAAAACAGGAACCTGAACGAGTCAAAATCATCGATACATCTGGACCAGTTGAAATAACTCATCAAAGAGTGAAGCAGGTTTTGGTGCCGTTTCTCCAGAGTCGAGATCATCTCACTAACCTGCGTGCTGTATTGGAAAAAGCCTAAATGTTCAGTGAATTGGTCGGTAATGAGCGTGTAAAAATCGCTCTAAAGAAAATGATTGTGGCAGACCGACTGCCCGGCGCCCTTCTCTTTACCGGAGAAGAAGGCATCGGGAAGAAGTTGTTTGCGCTCGAAGTTGCGCGCGCTCTCAATTGTCGCACTCCGGTTGATCAGGAGGGATGCGGCCGCTGCGGTTCCTGCACTCGCATTGAAAAGATCAATTACCCGGCGCCTTCGGAAGCCGAGACCTGGCTGCAGATCATCTGGACCGATCATCCTGATGTGGGGATCGTTGTTCCTCCCAGGCGTCTTTTGCGTGTCGAGCAAATGCGCCAGATCGAACGTGAGGCTAACTACAGACCGTTTGAAGGAAAGGCTCGAGTCTTCATCGTCGACGAGGCTGACAAACTCAATGACAACTCGGCCAATGCCCTTTTGAAGGTCCTGGAAGAACCGCCAACAACGTCTCATCTAATTTTAATTACAGCGAGACCTGCGATGCTTCTGCCGACTATTCTTTCGCGCTGTCAGGTGATTCGATTTTCGCCGTTAAAACCAGCCGAAATCGAAAAACACCTGGTCAGCAATAAACTGGTCGAAGCATCGGCTGCAAGATTGCGGGCGAGAACCGCCGGCGGAAGTATTCGACGCGCACTTACGGGAGATATCGATAGCTTCACGAACCAGCGAAAAGCGATGCTTACGGTGTTGAAAGGTTTGGTTCCGGCGGATGTGCGCTCACAACTGCTGTTGTCGGCGGAACAATTAAATGAGGCTCAATACAAAGATGAGTTTGAGCAAAGGCTTGATGTTCTGGAGACGCTTATCCGAGATGTTTGGATGCTTGCGGTTGGTGCGAGCACCGAGCAAGTGGTGAATGAGGATCTGTTACCCGAGTTGAAAAAACTCGCAAGTGATCTTGATCCCGCTCGCGCTCAGATCTGGATCCAGCAAATTGAAGACATGAGAGAGCAGTTGATTGTGAATATCAACCGAAAGGTCTCAACCGACGCCCTGTTTTTAAGCATGGCGGATAGTTAACGCTCAGTAGCAGCAACGGTCAGTACCGATTCGCGGTAGCCTCGGGTGCGTCTCAGGACAATACGCCTTGACGTACCTGAGGACTCACCCGACGCTACCGCGAATCGGTACTGACCGTTGTTCTAAACTTCTATCGACTAATACTCACCAGCTGGGGTTCATCTTCCAATTTCTTGTTCGCACCCTCGGCCAGCAACTTCTCGGTCTCCATCACAAATGCTTCAACGATGTCTTCACCGGCAACTTTTCTCATCGGGACCCCATCTTTGAAGATCATTCCGACTCCCCGACCAAAAGTTATGCCCAGCTGTGAGTCATGAGCCTCGCCCGGTCCATTCACCGCGCAACCCATGATGGAAAGATGTAAAGGCTCTTCGATATGGGCCAGGCGCCGTTCGATTTCCGTGACGATACCAACGAAATTGTCGACATCGAGTCTCCCGCAAGTTGGACAGGCAACAACTGTCACGCCTCGAGTCCTTAACCCAAGCGACTTAACAATTTCCCAGGCTACCCTAACTTCTTCCTGAGGCTCCGCCGCCAGGGACACTCGAATCGTGTCGCCTATTCCTTCGTACAGCAGAATTCCCAATCCGATCGAGGACTTTACAGTCCCACTAAAGGACGTTCCTGCCTCTGTGACGCCGAGATGAAAGGGGTAATCAACCTTTTCAGCTAACAATCTATAAGCTGCAACGGTGCGATGAACATCAGAGGCCTTCAGCGACACAATAATGTCGGTGAAGTCGAGGTCTTCGAGAATCTGTATGTGTCGCATGGCAGATTCAACCATCGCTTCAGGCGTGGCAGTGCCGTATTTCTTGAGCAAGTCCTTCTCGAGTGAACCGCCATTGACACCAATTCGGATCGGTACTCTTTGGACTTGAGCGGCTTTCACAACCTGTCGGATACGATCGTGCGCGCCGATGTTGCCGGGATTAAGACGCAACTTATCGATGCCGGCTTCGAGCGCCATCAGCGCAAGCTTGTAGTGAAAATGAATATCGGCTACGAGAGGCACATCCGGAACGCGTTTGCGAATTTCTTTCAGAGCGACTGCAGCGTCATTGTCCGGCACAGCCAAACGAACAACTTCGCAGCCAGCACGCACCATCTCTTCAATTTGTGCGACAGTGGCTCCAACATCAGAAGTATCTGTCTTCGTCATTGATTGAATGACGACGGGCGCACCGCCACCTATTTGAAGATGCTTAACTTGAACCGCTTTGGTCTGACGCATAACGTGTTTACGTTAGAACGTCCAGAGTTGATTCACAGTTGAATGCAAGTCTGGACGTTTAACTCTTCATCTACTTTGCCGGAGAGGAAGCCGGGGGTCTTTCCGGTTCGGCTCCCCCACCAAATTTCTTTAAAACGTCATTAGTGATAACAAAAACCATCAACAACAACACCATCACAAACCCGACCTGCTGAATACGATCTCGCACCGCGGCTGAAATCGACAAACCTATCAAAGCGAGCAATCCTTCTAACAAAAGAAGGAAAATGGCTCCTCCGTCAAGCACAGGGATGGGTAGGAGGTTGAAGATGCCCAGGTTCAGACTCAAGAATCCGAGCATGCCGAACACACCGTCCCAACCCAGAGTCTCGACGGATTTCCGGGCTGCGTCGTAAATGCCGATCGGTCCAGAAAGAGTGGTGCGTACTGAACGTTGGCCGGTAAAGACCTGACCTAAGGCTTTTCCGGTCAAGCGCAGAATTTGGAGATTCGATTGGTATGCGTAATTCGCAGACGTGAGAATCCCGGCCTTCTCAATCGGTAGCTGGTCACCAATGCTGATACCGAGCTTGCCATTAGGGAGTCGTTCAGTCCCTGTCGTGATCGGGGTCTGTTGACCGTTACGTTCGACCACGAGGCTGATTTGCTGACCTTCATGTGTTCGGATGTACTCGGTAACCTGTGCGGCACTTCTAACTTGATCTCCTCCGATAGTGACAACACGATCCTTGTCTTGTAATCCCGAAGTTGCAGCCGGTGAATCTGGAGTTACGTCGCTGATTACAGCCGGAATGCCGCCGTAGTCAGGAATAAAGTCTAAGAATCCTGCTGCATCCCCATTTTCGACTCGTTCAGTTGGTCTGATGGTGAGATTCAGTTGTTGTCCCTGACGCTCAACCAATAATGGCAAAGGGACACCTGGCGAGAGCAACGCATCACCTTGGATAACATCCCAACTTGGATTCGCAGTACCGTTGAAAGCAATGATGCGATCCCCCGGTTTCAGGCCGGCTTGATCAGCCGCCCCAGCCGGCGTGATGTAGCTAACAACAGGCGAGGGCGCGGCAGGTACACCATAAAACATCGCTCCCGCAAATGGGATTGCCAGCGCCGTCAGAATATTCATGATTGGGCCAGCCAGGGCAACCATAATCCTTTGATAGCGCGGACGAAGATTGAACATTTCCCCGGCAGGAATATCAGAAGCGCCCTGTCCTTCGAGTGGCGCATTTGAATCGTCGCCACCAAGCTTTACGTATCCGCCTAACGGCACCGCAGAAATACGATAGTCGGTGTGGCCCCGGCGCCATCCGAACAGTCTCGGGCCAAAACCCACTGAAAAAGTCTCGACCCGTATACCCAGTAACTTCGCTACGATAAAGTGGCCAAATTCGTGGAGAATAACAGCGGAACCAAGTATGAATATGAAGGCGATGGGAACAATCAAAAAGTTCATTAAATTAGCTCGTTTCTTCCTTAAAAGGCTCCACTTAGAGGCTCGCAACTCAACATCAGGTTGCACTGCGAGTTTACGCGGCGGCTCCAGTTGCCGTCAAACACTTGCTCCGTTTGGGTCCAGGAAAGTCGAATCACGCCATCATTACAGTACAGCGAGGCGAAGCGACCGGATGGCTGACTCAATGAAGCGATCTTGCGAATCACAGGAAAAATTGAGTGTGGCATCGGGTCGCGGCATTGTATTGATCGGCGCTCTCTGGAGGTTTGAGACTACGATACGGGAACTGGTCCAGATCTGTGACAAATGCGTTCAATTTCTTCAGCCGCATCGAGGCGAGCCCACTTGTCTGCCTCCAGCACCGTTTCAATATCAAGGACAGGTGATACTGAATGTCGGTCCATCACGGCCTCAATAACCAGTGGAATATCAGTAAGTCGAATTCGCTCATCAATAAAGGCTGCCACCGCAGCCTCGTTTGCGGCATTCATGGCAGCAGGAAGCGTACCTCCCACCCTTAATGCTTGATATGCCAGCGAGATACAGGGAAAACGTCGTGGATCCGGAGCCTCAAAGTGAAGCGAGGAGATCGCAGTTAAATCCAGGGGAGGCAAAGTGGTTGAATGACGATCAGGGAAGGTTAAAGCGTACTGGATTGCGTGGCGCATGTCCGTTACGCCCATCTGAGCGATCACAGATCCATCGACCAACTCAATCATCGAATGGACCACCGACTCAGGGTGAACAAGAATGTCAATCTGGTCAGCTTCAAAACCGAATAACCAATGAGCCTCAATGACTTCGAGCCCCTTATTCATCAAGGTTGCGGAGTCGATAGTTATCTTTGCCCCCATGCTCCAAGTGGGATGGCGCATAGCCTCAGCCACAGATGCCTGGTTCATCTCCTGCTGCGTTTTGGTGCGAAAGGGCCCCCCGGAAGCTGTTAAAACAATTCGTCTGACTTCCTGGGGCGCTTCTCCACGCAAACATTGATGTAGCGCGTTGTGCTCCGAATCAACCGGCAACAATTCAGCTCCGGATTCTTGTGCCGCGCGAGTCATTAACTCGCCTGCCATCACCAACGTCTCTTTGTTGGCGAGAGCTACACGTTTTCCGGCCTGCAAAGCTTTAAGCGTGGGAACGAAGCCAATCGCCCCGACAGTTGCCGAAACCACGCAATCAGCATCTGCGTGCGTTGCAACCTCGATCAAGCCTTCATCACCAATCACAATACGCGGGAGATCGACGTCGCGCTCAAAAAGCTGGGCTCTCAAATCGTGAGCGATTTCTTCTGTCTCGACTGAGACGACTTCGGGAAGATGAGTCGCGATCTGATCCGCTAACTTTTCGACGTTGCTCTTGGCGGCCAGTGCTACCACTCGCATGCGGGAAGTCTGCAGCGATTCGATAACACGAAGAGTGTTGCAGCCAATCGAGCCAGTCGAACCTAAAATTGCAACACCTTTGTTATTCATGCGAAGCAGCTCAGCCAATTAACCGGGGGGATAAGAAGGTTTGTTTCGTAAGGATCCAATAAGCTAATAGTTTGTCCGGAGTCGTTGACATAGGAGGCCGAGCTTACTCTCCATGCCCCACTCTGAACAAAAATAAGTTCGACAGAGGCATTAACCGTCTTTCGGCTACCTATGACCTTGAGATTGATCGTGGCCGTCCCGTTGTCGTTCACCACGCTAACACTGCCCGTAACAATACTACCGAAGTCCTTGACTTCACCTATATCGTCCTTTAATCGCTGACTGTTGCGAAGAAAGTCCTTTGATTTATCAGCGGCTTCACTATTACCAATTTCATAGAACGCCACCCCTACAATAACACCAACAAAAATCAGTACCAGTAAGCCAAAAACAAGAATAATACCGCCGATGATCAGTAGAATTTTTTTGGCGCTCATCGGAATGCCGGCAAACTTTTACCTGTCGAAATAGAAACGAGCAAAATAGTAGATGAGCGGCGCATTGAAGAGCAAGCTATCTAACCGATCAAGAATACCACCATGACCGGGAAGAATGTTGGCTGCATCCTTTGCTCCTGCTCCTCTTTTCAGCGCGCTTTCCGTTAAGTCGCCGAGGATGCCAACGACAGTCATGATAGCGGTCAGAGGTAATGCCCACTTCAATGGTAATTCCCGAAAAAACCAAAAATGCGCAATGGTTGCAAAGACCAAAGCGGCAATCAGGCCCCCAAAAACTCCCTCCCACGTTTTTCCCGGGCTAATAGCTGGCGCGAGTTTGTGTTTACCGAAGGCCCGACCGATGTAATACGCACCAGCATCGGCACCCATCAATACCAGAAAGAAGAACGATAAAAGATGAGTCGAGAGTCGCTCTGCAAACCCCGTTCGAAGTCCGACAAGATGTGCACCCAAAAACACAACGTAGAGCACACCTAAAATGGTCGCGCCGGTGGCAGGCAACATACTTTCAAAAGAAGCGCTGCGGAGAGTAGCTATGCTCAGTGCTGCAATCGTGAAGACAATCAATATCAATTGGACCAACAGCAGATCCACTGCAACGCCTGACGGAAAAAGAAAGACGACGAAGATCGCCGCTCCGGCGAGAAACATCGCACCGCGATCCGTATTCAAATTTCGCTTTCTAGCGAGCTGATCAAATTCCCACAACCCTAAAAACATCGCAGCACCCGCAAGTGTTGCGAATAGCCACCACAATGACGGAAATATTATTGAGACGATCAGAATCGGAAGACCGATAGCGGCAGTCAACAGCCGCGACCGTCCAGAGCTTTTTGACGGTTCCTTAGTTGTTGGTGTTTTTTGCAAAGGTTAGGTTCGGTCAGTCGAGTTGGAATGAAACTACTTAAGCGACGCGACTAATTTCAGCCCACCGAATCTACGGTCGCGACGCTGATAGTCGACAATAGCGTTGAGCAAATGTTGGCGGCGAAAGTCGGGCCAAAGCGTATCGGTTACGTGAATCTCACTGTAGGCATTCTGCCAGAGAAGAAAGTTTGAGATTCGAAGTTCACCACTTGTGCGCACCAGGAGATCGAGGTCCGGAAGATTGCGAGTATAAAGCTCACTGGCGATCCTCTCTTCAGTTAATTCATCGGGTCGCGCGCCTTCATCTACCAATCTTCTTACAGCTGCACGACACGCATCGACTATTTCTGCGCGACCTCCGTAGTTAAGAGCAACTGTCAAAATCATACCTTCGTTGCGAGCCGTCTTCTCGGTCGCCCGAGCAATCTCAGTTCGCACATTCTCTGCCAGGGCACCCGTCCGGCCAATCGTTTGGAATCTGATTCCCTGACGGTCGATCTCATCAAGTTCGATTCTCAAATAACGCCGCAACATCCGCATCAGCGCATCGACTTCATATCGAGGACGTTTCCAGTTCTCTGTCGAGAAAGCGTAGAGCGTAAGAGCCTGTAGACCCAGCCGAGCCCCTGTATCGACAGCGGCTCGAACTGCTTCGACGCCGGCTCTGTGACCGGCGATCCGCGGCTGACCGCGTTGAGCAGCCCAACGACCGTTGCCATCCATGATGATGGCTACATGTCGCGGCAGACGATCCCAGGCGATGGTCGCAAGTAAAGATTCGTCCAGGCTTCCTGGAGTAATTATTCCTGTAAAATCAGCAAGCATATTTGGAGTGCGCTGGCTCGGCGGCGCTTTTTAGGCTCCTCGAAACTTGAAGAGCTACGTTGATCTAAAGCGCTGTCATTCTTGTCTGCTTATCACAGCCTGTCAACAGAATCCTCATCAAGTAACTTCATATTTGACTTCTAGTAACGTAAGCCCATGCGCCGGCGCAGTGACTGCTTCCATCGGTCTCTGTCCATTTTCAATCGCACTGCGGACACTTTCCTCATCCAATTCCGCACGCCCAACGGCAAGCAGGGTGCCGGCGATGGCGCGCACCATGTAACGAAGAAATCCGTCAGCGCTGACTCGAATCTCAACTAATGACTGCCGAGCGCGCGAGTCGTAAGAGTGATTAATCGTCAAGTCGCTGATCGTCCGCACGCGATCTTCAACATCTGATTGGGCAGCAGAGAAAGCCGTCCAATCATGTTGACCGAGAAACAGATTTGCGGCCGACTGCATTCTGTCAAAGTCCAGAGCCCGCGCTTCCTGTAATGCAAACCGTACCCAGAAGGGAGAAATTACAGGTCCGTTTGAAATTCGGTAGATATAGGTTTTACCAACGGCTGAATATCGGGCGTGAAACTCGTCGTCAACCTTTACTACGTCCATCACGCGCAGGTCTTTGCCAACATTCGCATTGATTGCTGCTCGTAACTTTGCAGTAGTAATTGTGCGGTCAATTTGGACACTGGCAACCTGGCCTTCCGCATGAACACCGGCATCTGTACGCCCTGAACCGTGAAGCGTTATCTCGCGACCCTCGATCAACGACAGAGCCGCCGTCAGTTCACCCTGCACAGTTCGTAGACCGGTTTGGATCTGCCAACCGTGGAAATCGGTACCGTCGTATTGGAGGTTAAGTTTGTAGTTCACTGAGAGCGATACTACGGTACCGCGACCGAAGCGACCGGATGGTGCATTCAACCTGGATTCTTAGGATCGTTTTGTTGAGTGTACCATCCGATCGCTTCGCTTCGCGGTACTGTTCTGATGTGTGGAGCTTTACTTACCACCGACGACGGACTGTTTCTTACTGCCAGGTTTGATCACCGGTTCACCTTGACGACAGGCGTCGCAGTTGGGGGCATCAACGGAAGAGACTTTCAAGGATGCCAGGGTGATTCTCGGAACACCGACGTCGGCATCACCTTTTGAGCGATCGATGATGGAAGCGGCGCCGACCACACTAGCGCCGGCCGCTTGCAAGGCTTCGATTGTTTCGCGAGTGGAGCCGCCAGTCGTAATCACGTCTTCCACAACCAGAGTTTTCTCGCCATTAGAGACGGTAAAACCGCGGCGTAATCTCATCGCGCCATTTTCTCGTTCGGTCCACAGGAACCTCGCGCCCAAAGCGCGTGCAACCTCGTGGCCGATAATGATGCCGCCAATCGCGGGCGAAGCGACCAATTGAATGTTTTGACCCTCAAAGTGGCGGGCAATCGCCTGGCCGAAGCGTTCGGCAATCTCGGGATACTGAAGAACAAGGGCACATTGAAGATAGACAGTGCTGTGGAGGCCGCTGGAAAGTTGAAAATGACCCTCGAGCAACGCACCTTTATCCTTAAATTCTTGAACGACGTCTTCTGGTTTCAAATTCTTACCTCGCTAAATGTATTGAGCGTGCTACAATCCTTCCCCGCATGTCGCCGTTTCCGAACTTAGTTTCTGACTCAACTCTCGTTCAGGACACAATTGACCTCTTAACCGATTCGGGCGGTCGCGCTCCCGCGTCTCATATCGTCGACGCTGTTTTCAAACTTTCCCACATCGATGACGAACTTGCCAGCCTCCTGGTCGCCGATTTGGTTCGCAATGATCGGCGATTTCGAATTGGCGATAACCACACGATCGAGCTCCTAGAAGACGATTGGGGTCCCCGACTACTCAAAGACTTAGATTTCGTCGTCGTGGACGTGGAAGCAACCGGCGCCAAGACTCCTCCCAACCGGTTGATTGAACTGGGTGCCTACCGCATCCGAGATGGACGCATCGTCGACAAGTTCTTGACTCTGGTAAACCCGGAGATTCCCATTCCGAGGTTTGTTGCCTCCTTAACTGGCATTTCCAATGAAATGGTCAGACGGGCTCCATTTTTCGCCGATGTCGCGCCACGATGGTTGGATTTCGTAAGCGATTCAGTCCTGATCGCTCACAACGCCCCGTTTGACACCAGCTTTCTGAATCACGAGATCTCGCGCGTCTATCCGGGCCATCGAATGGTCAACCCTCACCTTTGCACGGTTAAATTGTCGCGTCGAGTGCTTCCAGATCTGATGAATCATCGGCTGGATACAATTGCCAACCATTTCTCAATTCCAATTGTAAGCCGGCACCGCGCTGGCAGCGACGCCCTTGCAACCGCAGAAATCTTCTTGTTGTTAATGACTAAACTTGAAGACGAACATGGCGTTAAAGACCTGGCGGCAGCACGCGAGTTTCAATTCGAAGCGAAGTGCGGTAATGGTGCGACAGGAATTCCGCCGGCGCCACTAGCTCCCGGCTTCCAGTGATTCGACGACCACTTCGCCACTCTTCTTAAAAAACCGACGCAGTATAAAGATCGCAAGGATTACTACCGCTAATCCGAGGCCTATCCAGGGATAGTACTTTGCCAGGATCGCCTTAGCCTCAGCGCCGTAGCGAACCGCAAAATACCCTTCCAGTAAAAAGCGAAAAGCACGACCCCCGATGATTGCAATCATGAAACGCACAGGACTAAACCGGAAGACGCCCGCGGAAATGACAAACAGCTTGAATGGAAATGGTGGAGGTAAGAGCGTTGCCACTAAAACTGCCATCATGTCGTAGCGATCAATTAGGTCTTTGACGCGTCGTTGCTTCGCCTCGGAAAAGCGTCGCAAAGCACGGGCGCCTGCGCGACGAGAAATGACATAAAGAATCCAGCAGCCAAGTGCAGAACCTGCGGTCGCCATCAGAGCATAAACCGGCATCCACCGCGGGTTGGTTGCCGACAACAAGAGCATTAGTGCGTCAACACTGCTCGGCAGTGGAACGAATGTAGAATCGAGAACGGCGACGATAAAAAGACCGAAAGCTCCAAAAGTAACCAGGTACTCTGAAAGACGTGTTAGTGCTTTTGTTAGGGGATGGATAAATGACTTCAATTAAAAACCCTTTCCAGAATCCGGAGTATCGAGTGGCTCGCCATCGACTTCCGAGGCTGCAGGAATCACTCTGTTCCTGGTGATAAACAGATAGATCACTAAACCTATAAGAACAAGACTCGCTACGATACTTACGATGACAAGGCCGTTATCTTTCATGAAGAGCAACACTCGGCGCCCATAAATGACGGCAAGAATTCCTTCTACGTAGTAGCGCAAAGACCGGGCTAACATCACCGTCAGCAGGAACTTCCATCTCGGATATTCGAGCGTGCCCGCAGTTGCAACAAAGATCTTAAACGGTAACGGCGGCGGAAGAACTGCAGGAACAGCTATCGCCAAAAAACCAAATCGTTCGTAAGCACGTTCGGCTCGTCTAATGTTGTCCAGACTGAACCTTTTCCGCAAAACCGCCTGGCCGCCGCGACGCATAATACTGTAAAGCAAGTAACATCCGAGAACCGATCCGGTAGCCGCAAACAACGGGAAGTAGAAAACAGCGCTGTGATTCTTAATACACCGGCCTATAACAAGGTAGTCGTTAATCTCAGGTAACGAGAGCAACGACGAGTCGAGCGCACCAATAATGATCATTGCCGGTGCCGCCAGGTAGAGTGGCAACCCGATGATATATCGTTCTAACCAGCGCCCTATTGTTATCAGCCAATCAAACATAGTTAATCGAATTTCACGAGTCGGGGGTCGGAGGGAACAATTTGATACTTGAGATTTCTACTGCGATCCATCGCGCGCTCCCTAACTAACTAATTTAATTGGATTTTTGTTCCGCTCAATCGCATCTCCCCCGGTACAGTACCGCGAGCGCAGCGACCGGATGGGGAACGAAACTTTCGACTCTACAGTAGACTCGACTTGGTTCGTGTTACTTCGTGGACCGTCCCGGTTTTTCTGGACAAAAAGGAACGATCCACAAAGTCGGCTTTGCACAAAAAGTAACATGCCAACACTACAGTACCGCGAGCGCAGCGACCGGATGGCACACTC
>Ga0207674_10004655_pt1 | contig 16467 bp, 11 predicted proteins | sample KBSCornC72_FD_184303 | JGI IMG/M metagenome (GOLD analysis project Ga0207674, IMG submission 184303) | Corn rhizosphere microbial communities from Kellogg Biological Station, Michigan, USA - KBS Corn C7-2 (SPAdes) (version 2) | ecosystem: Host-associated > Plants > Roots > Rhizosphere > Soil ... | reverse complement strand
ACGAGTTTTCCAGTCGCCGCATCCAACGCGAAGAGTCCGCCTCCTGATAATGGATCGCCGCGAACCGCGTCGGCCAGCGGCGCGAAGACCATCTTTTCGAGAGGGCTGTACGCGATTCCCCATTGAATCCCGCCGCCTGGTCCTCCTTTGCCTATGCGCGTCTGCCAGACCACCTTACCTTGCTCATCCGGATCGAATCCCCAGACCACCCCCGATTTCTGACCAGCGAGAAGCATCTGATGGCCGTCGTCAAGATCCACTAGAATTGGTGAGGCGCCGAAATCCACGTCTCTGCCGGCTTTTTCGGGGCAATTTCCCTTCTGCGGTCCTTGCGCGCCGCTCCCGCCGCAATCCCAATTGAACATGTCCGGAGCCGCCTGCTGGCTCCAGCGGATTGCTCCTGTCTCCATGTCCATGGCAACAATTGCGTCGGCGGTCTTGATTTCCGGATCGGAGTACCCGTTGCCGGTGGCTACATATAAAAGTTTCCGCTTCAGATCAAGCGTTGGCGAGGACCATATCGTCGCGCCCGATGGGCCGTAATACTGGATGCCCGCGGCGCTCTTCCAGGTGGGCTTGGCCTCCGGAGATGTGAACGACTTCCAAATGACCGAGCCGTCGCTGGCCTTCAGCGCTACAACATTGCCCCGGAACGTGCAGCACGAATAGTAAGGATTGGCGCCCGCGTTCTCTTCCTGTGAAGCGATGGGTATGTACAGGCGGCCATCGTGCAGCTTCGCCGTGCCTGTGATGCGCGTGAACGCCTGGTCATCCAGTTTCTTCTGCCAAACGAGCTTTCCGGTATTCGCATCCAGCGCGTAGAAATTGGATTCGAGATCTCCGAAGTAGGCACGCGAGCCGGGACCAATCACCACGGCGTCGCGAACCATCGCTTTCGCTTGATACCTCCAGTAAAAGCACCCCGTCTGCGCATCGATTGCGTAGACGGTGCCATCGTTGCTGCCTGTGTAGACTCGGCCGCCTGCAACGGTGGGCTGGCCATACGCCGTAATTGCATCCGGGAATCCGAAAGCCCATTTCAGCTTCAGCGACGGCAGCTGCTCCGCCGTTAGACCGGCGCTCTTCGCCGGCTGAAAACGCGTATTCCGCTCATCCGGGCTCCATCCATTCCAGGCGGAAGTGCTGGTCTTGGGTTTAGTGCCTGCAGGGCAATGTCCGGTCATGGCCGCAGGAACAATGGGCCCCGCCTTCCCTAGGTAACGCGCGACGGCCCGGCGCTCTTCGGGAGTAAGTTGGGCGCCCTGGGCTCGCATGGCGCCGGTTTCGAGCGCGGCAAGAATTGCTTCCCAGGGTTTAGTCGCCAAAGCTTCCCGCAAGGGAGCATGCCCATCGCTGTTTTGATCGTGGCACTGCTGGCAACGGGCAATATAGACGCGCGTCCCCTCCTGCGCCGTACAAAGTCCAGCGATCATTAGGGTCAGCGTCGCAACACGGAACATATCTCCCTCAGAGTATCATCGTAGGCGGTTTAGCGGCGACAAACGTAGAGGCTTGACAGCAAAGAGACTTAGTTTTGACAGGCGTCGGCTCGCTCTAATATACTGATGCTCGATCAAGAGGTGTGCTGGCACAAGCTTCCAGTCCGACCGTTTGATCTTGAGACTAGGTAACACAAATGAAGCGCTCCAGTTCTATGACCAGACGAGCGGCGCTGGGCGGTTTAGGGGGAGCGCTCGCCGGTTCGTCGCTGCTCCAGGCCCAGCAGGATCCGTTCCGCGATCATAGCCGCGTGCCGGGCATGGACGAACTCTCCACCGTGACCGAGTTCGAAGCCGTGGCTTTCGCGAAAATGCCGCGCGACCTCTTCATGTATATGGCCCACGGCGGCGAAGGGGAATTCACGCTGCGGCGCAACCGGGAGGCGTTCGATTGGGTGGAACTGGTTCCCAAGGGCGTGGTGGATGTGAGCACGGTGCAGACCGCTACCGAGATTCTGGGCACCTCCATGGCTTTCCCCATCATGACTTCGCCTACGTCCGCTCATATTCAACTGCACCGCGAAGCGGAAGCCGCTACCTATCGCGGATCTCAGGCCGCTTCGAACACTCCCTATATCGTGAGTGACGCCGCCACGCTGCCAAAGGAGAAGATCGCAGCTGCGGCAACGGGTCCGCTCTGGTTCCAGCTCTACCCGAAAAAAGATATGGACGTCACCAAGGCTTGGGCGGACAACGTACAAGCTCTTGGAGGCAAGGCCGTTGTGATGACGGTAGATCAGCAGGCCGCGTATTACGAGAGGACGACTCACGACCGTCATCTGCTTGCGGCGGGTCCTGCCGGGCCTCCTGCCGGCCGGGCGGGAGGAAGCGGACCCGCGCCAGCTACGGGGCCACGCGCTTATCGCGTTCCCGAATACCGTCTTTGGTACAACTGGAAATACGCCGAGCAGGTCAAGTCGATGCTGAAAATACCCATGATTGCCAAGGGCATTCTCACCGGCGAAGACGCCAAGCTCTGCATCGAGCACGGTTTCGATGCGGTTTATGTCTCCAATCACGGCGGCCGGTCTGTGGACTACGGCCCTTCCTCGCTGGAAGTTCTTCCCGAGATTGTAGACGCGGTACAAGGAAAGGTGCCGGTCCTGTTCGATAGCGGCATCCGCAGCGGCTCGGACATATTGAAGGCCCTCGCGCTGGGCGCAAAAGCGGTGTGCATCGGCCGCGGATGCCGCTGGGGGCTGGCCGCGTATGGCGCCGCCGGCGTGCAGCGGGTTCACGAAATCCTGCAAGGCGAACTGATCATGGCAATGGCACAAACCGGCAGGCCCACGCTGGCTTCCATCGATCGCACCTTGGTGAAGACAAACTTCCGGTAATCCAATGAAGAAAACTGTAATCAATCGACGCAAGGCGCTGGCGGGTTTCGGCTCGTTAGCCGCGGTTTCCGCGCTGGCCCAGAATATTTCGAAACAGAACCCCGGACCAAAGCTGGTAGGCGAGGCCCCCGGCCGCATCGCGCCGCGCGAGGACATGGCGAACGTCCTGGAATTCGAAGACGTAGCCTCGCGCATGCTGGCCTCTCCGGCGTATGCCCCGATCGCCGGCGGCGACCGCACTTATTTCGATCGCATCACGTTGCGCCCGCGCATGATGATCAACACCATGGAGATGGACATGTCGGTCGACATGTTCGGTCAAAAGATGTTCGCGCCGATCATCGTCGGTCCCATCGCCCGCCAGCAGCAGTTCCATGCGGAAGGCGAACTGGCGACCGCGCGCGGCGCCTCCGCCGCCAAAGCGGTGATGGTAGCCAGCAGCGACTCCAGTTTCCCCATCGACAAGATCGCAGCCGAGGCCAAGTCCGGGCTGTGGTACCAGGCCTTTCCAGGCGCCGATGCGAACGCGCTGAAATCGCAAATTCAGCAGGCCGTAAAGGCGGGTTGCAAGGCAGTGTGCATTACGGTGGGCGCCGAGTATCGGAATGCCAAGCGCGCTTCCGGTCCCGCCCAACTGGCGAAAATGGCGCCTTCACCACTGAATTGGAAGGTGATCGATCAACTGCGGCAGGGCCTTTCGGTGCCCTTCGTACTGAAAGGCATCATGACGCCGGAGGAAGCCGAGGCAGCCGTGAAGCAAGGCGTGCAAGGCATCGTGGTTTCCGATTACGGCGGGTTGCTGAGCAAGGGAATGGCGCCTGCGATCGAAGTGCTGCCTTCGATTGTCGATGCCGTCGGCGGACGGGTTCCGGTCCTGGTCGATGGCAGCTTTCGGCGCGGGTCCGATATCTTCAAGGCGCTGGCCTTCGGTGCGACTGCGGTTATGATTGGACGCCCGGCCATGTGGGGCCTGGCCGCGTATGGCGCGGACGGCGTGCAGTCGGTCATCGAGATGCTGCAGACGGATTTAGGCCGCGACTTGGGCCAGTGCGGAACGCCCACGCTCAAGTTGATCTCCCGGGCACACGTGAAAGTTCACTTGGCGTAAGGCGAGAGCAGCCAGCGACGCGACGAGAGTCTTCGTGACCCTTCAGTTACTTTCTCGCCAAACGCGATCGAGCCACCATCAGGCAGTGCCTGTTGGCAGGCTCAATCATGCCCGATCGCTGTATACTTGAAGCGCAAATGGAGGCAAAACGTCGGCTCCCCCGAGCGCCTTCGCGCAGTACTGAGTTGCTCAACCGAGGAGAATTTATGCACCGGCGTACGCTGCTGAAATTGTTTTCGGCTCCCGTCATTACCGGATTCCGCCTCGGAGCCGCCGAACCCAGGCCCCACCGAGTAGTGATCTCGGGTGCCGGCATCATCGGTGCCTCCATCGCTTACCATCTGGCGCAGCGCGGCGCGCAGGTGACTATCCTCGAGAAGCAACGTCCTGGAAGCGGAGCCACTCGGAATTCTTTTGCCTGGCTCAATGCCTCCAAGCAGCCGCGATCCTATTACGAACTGAATCTGATGGGGATGCTAGGCTGGCGCCGGTTGTGCACGGAGATCGGCGCCGAACTTCAAATCCAATGGGGTGGGAGTGTCCAGTGGGTGCCACCGGGAGCCGGAGTCGCGTCCCTGCAGAAACGGGCGCAGCAATTCGAGCAATGGGGCTATCCGATCAGCCTCGTGGACCAGGAGGAGTTCGCCCGCTTGCTGCCCGCTGTCAGCCCTGGATCATTCGGCTCTGCTGCCTTCAGTTCTCTTGAGGGTACCGTCGATCCCATGCACGCTCTTATCGTTCTGCTTCACAAGGCCCAGCAGTTCGGCGCAAAGGTGGAGTATCCGTGTGAAGTGACCGGTCTCGATATGGCGGCGGACCGGGTGCGTGGCGTACAAACCACGCAGGGACCGATGGAGGCGGACGTTGTGGTGCTCGCGTCCGGTGTAGATACGCCTCGGCTGGCACAGATGGCCGGAGTGGATGTACCGCTCAAGGAATCTCCCGGTCTACTTGCCCACAGTACACCGCAGGCGCGTATTCTCGATACCGTCGCTCTAGGACCCGGGGCCGACATCAAGCAGGGCCTTGATGGAAGAATAGTTACCGGCCGGGACTTTGGCCCATCAACCACCACTGACACCAGCCTCGACGCAGGCAAAAAACTGCTTAAGAACGCCGAACAGTATATCGAAAAACTGAAGGGAGTTCCTGTGGAATCTGTCACGCTAGGCTATCGGGTGCTGCCGCAGGATGGATTTCCGATTGTCGGATTCCCCGAACGCCGGCCGAACTTGTATATTGCAGCGATGCACAGCGGCATGACAATGTGCCCGATTATCGGGCAGCTCGCCGCGATGGAAATCCTGGATGGGACGACAGTGGACCTGTTGGCGTCATATCGTTTGTCTCGATTCAGCGGGCGCGCGCCGGCTTAAACCAAAAAATGCTATAACAACAGCTGCCCGGCCCTCCGAATTTCGTCAAAGGGCCGTTCTGGACTGGTTGACTGGCCTCTCCATTGCCGGGCATTCGCCCTGCGGGTTGACGCATGGAAGTTTACAGGTGTACATTTGCCTTGTCCGGAGCCGATGGAAATTCCGTTTAAGGGGAGACCCATGCACAAATTCTTATCAGCCGCATGCATCGCCGTTCTGGCTGCGGCGCTCTCGCCGGCCGCGCTCGCTCAGTCAACGGCTTCCTTCTCGGCGGAACTTCAGGCCAAGTATCGGGTCATCCCCAACGTTACCTATCTCACCGCGGAAAACTACCAGGTAAAGCTCGACATCTATCAATCCCGCGACACCTCGACGCCGCAGCCTACGCTGATGTTCTTTCACGGCGGCGGCTGGGTGCAGGGAACTAAGGAATCGAGCATTCTTAGCCTGCTGCCGTACCTCGAAATGGGTTGGAACGTGGTGAATGTGGAATACCGCATGGCGGAGGTCGCGCTCGCACCTGCGGCGGTGGAGGATTGCATCTGTGCATTGCGTTGGGTTACCCAGAATGCCAAGCAGTACAACATCGACACGGCGCGCATCGTAACTAGCGGAGCTTCTGCGGGAGGGCATCTGGCGCTTACCACGGCGATGATTCCCTCATCGGCTGGGCTGGACCGCCGTTGCCCCGGTGGGCGGGCGGGGAACGTCTATTTCGGCCCGGAAGAGTTGAAGGTCGCAGCGGTTGTGAACTGGTACGGAGTCACTGACGTCGGCGATCTGATGGAAGGCCCGAACAGGAGAATTTTCGCGGCGACGTGGCTGGGTGGACTGGAAAACCGAAAAGAAATCGCCGCGCGCGTATCGCCGCTCACCTACGTGCGTCCCGGCTTGCCGCCGGTGATTTCGATTCAGGGTGACGCGGACGGCACCGTGCCTTACACGCATTCCGTTCGCCTGCATGCGGCGCTCGAAAAGGCGGGCGTGCCGAACAAGTTATTGACGGTTCCGGGCGGCGGGCATGGCAACTTCAAGGCCACCGAGTATCCCGCGCTCTACGACCAGATCCGCGACTTCCTTAGCAAGCACGGCTTGATGAAGCGCGGCAGTTAGTTCGCCTGCGCCGAGCCCGCGCCAAGTCCCGCAGCCAAACGGCAGTGTGAGATCAGCGAGACGAACCCGCTAGCGAGTGTACAATACGAGTACAGAATCCGAGTCTGGCTTAAGGGCCAGAATCGGCTTCAGCCCGGAAGCTATTGCCTAAAGTTATGGTAAACATTGCGGGCGCGTAGCTCAGGTGGATAGAGCATCAGCCTTCTAAGCTGAGGGTCCCTGGTTCGAGTCCAGGCGCGCCTACCAAAAACCTTTCAAGCATTTGCGAGCTCGAGCGCTGCAATAGCCAAGTTTGTACCAATGGTACTGGTGCTTGCCGTGCCGGTGTTCTCGATGTATTATCTTTTCCGGATATTGCAGCGGATTGCCGACGCCCCAAGACGCAGCGCGGTGAGTCCAGGCGGGACAACGATACCAATGTTAACGCTTAAAATCTTCGTTATCATTCTTGCGGTGCTGGCAGCCATTCATGTTATTGGGGAATGGGTCGACCGGCGGAAGCGGCAAAAGCGTACCGCCGCCCTTAAGGACTGGATGCACAAACAGGACAAGCCGCCAACCGTGATCTATCGCAAAGTGGAGATCCGGCTAGCTCATCAGCGACAACCCGACTAAGACGTTTCGGACGACTGAAACGATCGACGATTGCTTCTGCCAACTACTCAAACTCGGATACCGGCTTATTTCGGCATTGGCAAGATTACCCTAACAGCGCCGTTAACTGGCGCACGTCGGGAACCTTCTCGATCGAGCGGACCGTTTCCACCACGGATTTAGCCTTCGCCGCCGGCCATTTTGCGAACGCCGCACAATCCAGAAATTTCTCGGTTACATCGTCAAAGGACATCGGAATCGAGGGGCTCCCTTTTCCGAAGTCCGCGCGTCCCGTGACAATGCGGCCGTCTTTGAGATGAATTTTCAAAATTGTGGTCATCTTGTTGTATCCGGCGGCTTCCGCCACTGGGTCCACGCCGAACTTCACGCGCGAAATCATCTGCTGCACCGCCGGACGATTCACCACTTCGTCAGTGAACTCGCTCAATCCCGCTTTGCGATAGAGCACCAGCGCCGCCATGCAAAATTCCATGCTGAATTTCGCCTGCAGGTGATCCTTCGGATGATGATGGATCAACGCATTCGGCGAATCTTTATTGGTCCCGACTTCGAGCAGTTTCACCTCATCCGGCTTGATGTCGTGCTCTCGGATTAAGCGCTCCAGTTCCGTCATGCCCGGATGCGTGAGCGACCCCGACGGGAAGGGCTTGATCGACACCCCAGGGTTTACAAACGTCCACGGCCTCCCCAGCTTCGACAGGATCGCCGCCGCATCGTAGCCCCCGCCGGCTGCTTGAAAAAAACCGCGCGGAGCTTCCAGAACCTCGTGCGTGGCGGTCCACCCGAGGGCCGCAAAGTCCGCCGCGACTACGCCGTTTTCCGAAGCCTTGCCGGCGTGGAATGGCTTGGTCATGGTGCCGAAGTTTTCTCGCAGGCCCGCTCCTTCGCTGGCGGCGATGCCCAGGGTGGTGAGCACGTGCGGCAGGTCGAAGCGATTCAATTTCGCCACCGCCGTGGCCGCGCCCATCACCCCAATGGTGCCGGTCGAATGGAATCCATCCTCGTAATGCCGCGGCGAAATCGCTTCCGCGATCTTGCACTCCACTTCCACGCCAAGGTTGTACGCCAGTAGCAGTTCGCGCCCCGACAAGGACCGCGTCTCGGCCACCGCGAGCGCCGCCGGCAGCACCGGCGCGGTGGGGTGGGTCAATAATCCGTAGGTCCGGTTTTCGGCAACGGCCAATTGCGTGTCGTCGTAGTCGTCCGCATGGATGCCCACCGCATTGGCGAAGGCCGCGAAGCGCACCGGTGCTTTCATCGAAGAACCGATCACTGTGGCGCCCGCCGCCCCCGGACCGAATCCCAACGACTTTATGTACTCCCTCACGATCTCGCCGGTTTTCGCCGCCGACCCGCATAGCGCTAAGCCCAGGCCATCCAGAATCGACTTGCGCGCAAGTTCGAGCACGTGGTTAGGGATGTCCTCGTAGCGCGTGTTGACGATGAAACGCGCGACGTAATCCGTTACTGGCTCCGCCCGCACCGCCGCCTTCTGCGCAAACGCATTCGGCGCAAGCGCGCGTGACCCCGCCACCGCCCCGAGCACAGCCAGTCTTGAGATTTCACGCCGCGTCATGTGGTCCCTCGTCTCCGCTTCATTTTAACCGCAATCTGCCAAATGCGCCGCGGGACGGCCCAAAAGCACCAACCCGGTGCGCCCGCACCATGTAAAAATCCGCGCAGTGCCGCCATTCGGCACACACGATTGCACTTAGGGTTTGGCATCCCTCATGCATTAACCCCAGTCAGAAAGGCAGGACAGAAAATGAAAACGAAATTGCTTGCGATGATGCTCTTGGCTGGAGGTTCCATGTTTGCCCAGACCCGCTTCTCCATTGGCTTGGGCTTCGGAACCCAAGGGGCCGGATTCTATCCAGCGGTTCCTGCCTATGCTGCTGACATTCCGCCGTGCCCGGGCCCTGGCTATACCTGGATCGACGGTTATTGGACGAATGACTACGGCCGCGAAAACTGGGTTGCCGGATACTGGAGCGCGCCGCCCGTCTTCACCGGCTATCAGGTAGCGCCGCGCTTCGACAATCACTTTGGCGATCACGACCGCCGTTTCGACAACCGCTTCCGCGGCCGCGACAATCGGCACAGTTTTTCACACGACTCGCAGCAAGATCGTGGCCGCAGCATTGACCAACGCGGCAATTTCAACTCGCAGAACCGCAATCAGAGCTATGGGAATAGCAACCGTTCAAACGGCGGAAACAATCGTCAAGGCCGTTAGTCAATGCACCGCTGTCGTAGCGGAAGGCCGGTCGCGTAAGCGATCGGCCTTTTCTATTGCAATCCATTCCCGTATCAAGCCACTTTCGGAAAGCCGTAGAGCTTCTCCGGATTCTCCACCAGGATGCGATGGCGCGTGGTTTCGTTCGGCGCCCACTGAGACATCAGATCGAACAGCAGCGCGTCGTCCGGTTTCGGAGTGTCCTCATTGGGGTGTGGCCAGTTGCTGCCCCAAACCATGCGCTCGGGCGCGGCCCTTACATACGTTTGCGCCACTCTGGTTACGTCCGCATAGCCTGGCGGGCCGTCCTTGGTATTGTCATAGGTCACCGACAACTTGACCCAGGTATCGCCCTTGTCCACTAACCGCCGGATCAGGGTGAACACCGCGTGGCCCACCCCCGCCGGCTGCGGAACGTGCCCCATATGGTCGAAAACCATCGGGCACGGCACGTGGTTCCACAAATCATGAGCCGCCACAATCTGGTCTGGAGTCATGTTGAGCTGAATGTGCCAGCCGAGCGCATGAATCCTCTTCGACAAGGGCGCGATCATCTCGATGGTCGTCGGCGCGTGCCGCGGATCTGCCAGCGAGAAGCGGATGCCGCGAATTCCTCCGTCCGCCAGGGTCTTCAATTCGGCGTCGGTGATGGTCGGCCGGATCACCGCCACGCCGCGCGCGTTCGGCCCCAGCCGCGCAATCGCATCCAGTGTCACTCGATTGTCAGTGGCATAAGCCAGCGGGGTCACCACCACGTCGCGAGTGGTTCCGATCCGCGCCTTCAGCATCAGGTATTCCTCGACGCGAGCGTTGGGAACGACCGGCCCGCCTCCGGGTCCCGGCTGCGGGAAGCGCGCCGCATCGTAGATGTGGTGATGACAGTCGCAAGCGCCAGCCGGCGCCTTCAGCTTAGGCCGCTCGCTGCCTGTCGAATTCGGAACCTCCTGGGCCTTACTAGTGCCGACGAAAATGTCCGGCGCCGCCGCGCCGATCGCGGCCATTGACGCACACTGGATGAACTTGCGACGAATCATATTCCCTCCCCGGATCGTTCGTTTGGAGTATAAACATGCTCTAACTCCGGAAGCAACGCTTCGCATCCGCCCGCACCTAGGCTGCCTTGCCTGTTCGCGCCGATTCGGCGCTATCCTTTAGGTTTAGGCTATGGCCGGAAAGCGCGAGCAGCGGTGCATGGCCTGCCAAACCTTGGCCAGCATCGGCGCCGCGTCGTTGCTTCACGTGGCAGCGTTCTGAAATGCGGACCGGTTTCATTAACCTCGATACCACGGACACTCTAACCCTCAAGGGACTTGCCATCGCTTCCATCACGCTGCACAATTTTTACCATCTTTTGGGACCGGTAACCGAAAATGAATTTGAATTCGATCCGTCGCGATTCACGGTCTTCCTCCAAACCATGCAGGATCCACGGCAGGAAGTACAGGCTCTCTTTTCGTTCCTGGGGCATTATGGAGTGCAGATTTTTATCTTCGTCTCCGCATATGGCTTAACGCTTCGCCACTGGGATACTTCAGAAAGTTGGGGAGAATTCTTCTGGTCGCGAGTGAAGAAAATCTACCCCATGTTTTTCTTTGCGATCCTCGCCTGCGTTCTGTATCTGGGAATGCCGAACCCCTTGGAAATGATCCACCACAATTTCGGCGGTCTTGCGCTAACCCTTCTAGGCGTCGAGAATATGGTTCCCGGCCGTGGCTTGCCGCCAGTAGGTCCCTGGTGGTTTGTGCCCTTCATCATGCAGTTCTATGCGCTGTGGCCGGCCCTCAAACGGCTGGCGGCGCGATTTGGAGCTTATGCTCTGATCGTGCTTACCTGCGCCTCGTGGGCCTTGATATATCTGGTGAACGACGCCCTGGTAGCGCACTGGTCTCTCAATCTTAAAGAGACGCCGATCGGGCATATGCCTTCGATTTGCCTTGGGATTTTCGCGGCCCGCTACGGGTGGTTGCCGGGCCGCGCAGTTGGCCTGATGGGCGCGGCGCTGCTGGTTGCGGGCAACGCTTATCGCGCTCCGTGGCCGGTACACTTCGCGGGTGCACTGCTCTTGGCGCTGTGGCTGTACCGGATTGCCGCGCCATGGTTGAAGGATCGGGCTCCATTGACCTACCTCGGAATCATCTCGATGCCGCTTTTCTTAGTGAATGGATTCGTCAGAGGTCCATTTGTGGAAATCGCGCGGCAGCATACCTGGGGCTATCAGCTGGCGCTTGGGTTTTGCAGCATGGGCCTTTCGATTCTGGTGGGGCAGCTTCTCCGGACTTGCGAGGAGATGCTTCGGTCGGCTTCCAACGTGTCACTGCAACGAAACGCTTGAAGCCGCTGGTCGGCGAAATGGTTGTGCCCGCAGGCGTCCCGGCCAGCCCGTCTTCGTGCTCGCGGCTCAACTGTATCGCGCTAAAATTGAGGCAGATCCCCCATGACAAGTCTGAACTCCTTTGGCGCTGCGGGCCAGCTTCATGCCAGCGGCCGCACTCACCAGATTTTTCGCCTCGCTGCTTTGGAAAAAACTGGCGTCAATCTTTCGCGCATTCCTTACTCGATTAAAATCCTTCTGGAAAACCTGCTGCGCTTTGAAGACGGCACCACCGTAAAGCGCTCCGACATCGAATACGTCGCCCACTGGGACATCGCAGCCCCTGCGAAAGAGATCAACTTCCGGCCGGCTCGCGTAGTCTTGCAGGATTTTACGGGCGTGCCCTGCGTCGTCGATCTCGCAGCGATGCGCGACGCGCTCAAGAAAATGGGCGCCGACCCCAAGAGGGCCAACCCGTTGGTCCCGGTGGATCTGGTCATCGATCACTCGGTGCAGGTGGATCACTACGGCACCAACGAGGCATTTCAGTTGAACGCTCTGCTCGAATTCCAGCGCAATCAGGAGCGCTACTCGTTCCTGCGCTGGGGCCAATCGGCGTTTCAGAATTTCCGCGCGGTGCCGCCGGATACCGGAATTGTACATCAGGTGAATCTTGAATACCTGGCGTCGGTGGTCATGACCATGGACGGCGCTGCCTATCCCGATACCGTAGTCGGCACCGACTCCCACACCACCATGATCAACGGGCTGGGCGTGGTCGGCTGGGGCGTCGGCGGCATCGAAGCCGAGGCCTGCATGCTCGGTCAGCCCGCCACCATGCTGCTGCCGCAAGTGGTCGGTTTCAAGATGACCGGCAAGCTGCCTGAAGGCGCGACCGCGACCGACCTCGTCCTCACCGTCACACAGATGCTGCGCAAGAAGGGCGTGGTGGGCAAGTTCGTCGAGTTCTATGGTGACGGACTGAACGCTTTAAGTCTGGCCGACCGCGCCACCATCTCCAACATGGCGCCGGAATATGGCGCGACCATCGGCGTCTTCCCGATCGACGAAGCTGCGCTCGAATATCTGCGCCTCACTAATCGTCCGCAGGAACAAATCGATCTGGTGGAAGCGTACTCCAAGGAGCAGGGACTGTTCCGCATGGCCGGCGCGCCCGAGCCGGCGTATAGCGACACCTTGTCGCTGGATCTGGCAGAGGTGGTGCCCTCACTCGCTGGACCCAAGCGGCCGCAGGACCGCATCAACCTGCCGGACGTGAAGAAGAATTTTCTCGATGGCCTGGGCGCGGCGCCCAAGACCGCCGAAATCCAAATGAATGGAGCGGGCGCGACCATTCAGGATGGCAGCGTGGTGATCGCGGCCATCACCAGTTGCACCAACACGTCGAACCCCTCGGTGCTGGTAGCGGCGGGCCTGGTCGCGAAGAAGGCCGTGGAGCGGGGGCTCACCTCCAAGCCCTGGGTGAAGACCAGTCTCGCGCCTGGTTCGAAAGTGGTGATGGATTATTTGCGCGAGGCCGGGCTGCTGCCGGCTCTCGAAGCGCTGAAGTTCAATCTGGTAGGCTACGGCTGCACAACCTGCATCGGCAACAGCGGTCCCCTGCCGGAGGAAGTCGCGGCCGGCGTGATGGAAGAGAAGTTAACGGTGGCCGCCGTGCTCTCCGGCAATCGTAACTTTGAAGGTCGCGTGAATCCATTAGTAAAAGCCAATTATCTGGCATCGCCGCCTCTGGTCGTCGCTTATGCTATCGCCGGCCGCGTCGACATGGACCTTACGCGCGAGCCTCTCGGCCAGGACCCCTCCGGGAAAGACGTTTTTCTGCGCGACATCTGGCCTTCCAACCAGGAAGTCCAGACCGCGGTGAAGAAGAGCGTCCACCGCGAGATGTTCGCCAAACAATATTCGGAAGTATTCCAGGGGGACGCCGCCTGGCGTGGCATGAAAGTTCCGGCGGGCGAACTCTACGTTTGGGATGACGCTTCCACGTATATCAAGCGCGCTCCGTATTTCGATGCGATGGTTGACCCGAAGACTTTCGTACGAGACATGAAAGGTCTACGGGCGCTGGCCATGCTGGGCGATTCCGTCACCACCGATCACATTTCGCCGGCCGGCAATATTGCCAAAGACAGTCCCGCGGCGCAATACCTGATGTCGCTCGGCGTCAAACCGGGAGACTTCAATTCCTACGGTGCGCGGCGCGGCAATCATGAAGTCATGGTGCGCGGAACCTTCGCCAACATTCGTTTGCGAAATCAAATGGCTCCCGGAACCGAAGGCGGCTGGACCCGCCACGTGCCCTCGGGCGAGCAACTGTCGATTTACGATGCGTCGGTGCGCTACCAGCATGAAGGCACACCGTTGCTCGTGATCGCAGGCAAAGAGTACGGCACCGGCTCGTCGCGCGACTGGGCCGCCAAAGGCACGCTGCTGCTCGGCGTGAAAGCGGTGATCGCGGAAAGCTTCGAGCGCATTCATCGCTCCAATCTGGTTGGCATGGGCGTGCTCCCGCTGCAATTCATCCAGGGGCAAAACCGCGAGTCGCTAGGTTTAACTGGTCAGGAATCGTTTTCGATCGAGGGGATTCCAGCCGCGGTGGATTCGGCCGGCAAGACTTGCGCGAAGGTGACGGCGACGCTGAAGGGATCGAGCAAAACCTTCGAAGCGATGGTGCGTATCGATACGCCGCAGGAAGCCGAATACTACCGCAGCGGCGGAATTCTGCCTTACGTGCTGCGCCAGTTGGGTAGGACAGGTCCATAACCTGTCACATTATCCCCGCGCAGCCGCCCGCGATTCCACCGCCGTCAATACCCGGTCCAGTTCCGGCTCCTGCAACGGCCGACGCAACAAGTACCTCCCGTTTTCCCCCAGGTTCGAAGCGAGATCAGCATCGTAACCATCACTCACCAGCACCACTGCGGATATCGAATCGAACAAACGCTCCTGGAAGTCACTCCATTTAGCGCCGCCCGGCCGCACTACCCACATAACACCGTCGAAACGCAGGCGATGCGCGAGGTCGGCGGTTTCTTCCGCACGCGCGGGAACCACGCGATGACCGCGCGCGGAAAGCAGACCCAAAAGCTGGTGTTGCACGCCCGCATCGTTATCCACCAGCATGAAAGTGAGGACCCGCCGCGACGCAGCAGGCCCGCTTGTCGCGGACCGGACATCCGTGCCGGGCGCGATCGGCAGATCGACGTCGAAGCACATGCCGCCGGACTGTCGCCGCATGCGCAACTCGCCCCCAAGATTTTGTACGATGACTCGGCATACCTCGAGATTGGTCTGGTTCAAGCTGGCCTGGCTTAGGTCGGACTCGTTCAGTTTAGGATCGCCGGCCTGGGGTTCGCCGCCTTGTGGCTGCACCGCTTCCTCGGGATACTGAATTTCCACCACTACGCGTCCGGCGATCAGGCTGCTGGCAACCTCAAGCGTCTTGGCCGCCGAGCGCGCCGCGGATTGCTCTGCGGCGACCAGCAGGCTCAGCAATACTTGCTCAACTTGTCCTTCCACTCCCAACACCCAAGCGGGTTCCGGCGACAGATGGTCTTGAACCCGCAGCCCCAGCGCTTTCCATTCAGGACCGCGGAACCGCATCAGGCCTCGGACCAGCGCGTTCACATCGATTTGGCGCGCGCCGGTGTCCGCTGGCTGCGCGAAGGATACCAGCCGCGATACGATTTCCGAGGCTCGGCGGGCTTCGGCGTTGAGTTGCTTTAATCCGCGCTCTATCTGCGCGCTGTCATCGGCGGCAGGGAGGGAAGCCGCCAGTTCCTGGATTCTTTCGAGGGGCGCGCGCAGATCGCTCGCGACACCCGAAATCAAGTGCCCAGTGGCCGCCAGTTTCTCGCTGCGGAAGAGTTGCTCGCGCATGGTCTGCTGCTCTTCCAATTTGAGGGAGGCCGCCACCTGCTTGGCCAGATGCTGCAAGGTGGCTTGTTCTTCCGGCGTGAAGTAGCCCAGGCGGCGAAGGCTGCCCACTTCGATGACGCCCAGGGCTTCCGTTTGCGTCAGCAGTGGAGCGAACATCGCGGAATGGGCCACGCCAGGTTTCCATCCCGCATTCACCAGAGCATTGCGTCGCACGTCTGGTATGTTGACCAGAGCCTTTTCATTGACACATTTCACAGCCCCCGCGGCCAAACCCTCGGCGCCGCCGGCGAGCGATACCGCCATGGGTTCGGGTGTGTCCGCGGTGGGAACCGATTCCAGCGATGCCGTGCGACGGTTCCGAAGGTACAAGCGGACGCTGGAGGACTGCAATATCGAAGGCAAGGATGCGCTCAGTTTTTCGGCAATCTCTCCCGCGGAGGATGCGGCGAAAATTTGTTCGCTGAGAGTGTAAAAGGCTCGCATGGACCGGCGCTGCGCTTGCAGTTGACGCCGCCAAATCCACCAGATGCCCAGGCCCAGCGCCACCATCGCCACTAGAATCGGCCAAAAGTATGGTGGCATTGCCATGGCTTATTCCGGCCTCTGCACGGACAACCAGGGGTCTTGCCGCGCGTCTAGAAAATTCGCAATGGAACACCGAATGCCGTCAAGGGCCGTGGCATGGGTGAGCACGCCCACCACGCGCATGCCCGCGGCGACGGCCGCCGCCACGCCAACCGGCGAGTCTTCGAAGACGATGCAATTGTGCGGCGGAATTTGCAGCAGCTCGGCCGCGCGCAGGTAGACGTCGGGAGCGGGCTTGGGACGGTCTACTTGCGATCCATCCACGATCGCGCCGAAATAAGGACGCAAGCCGCCGCCATCCAGAACGAAGTCGACGTTGGCGCGCTCGGCGTTGGTTGCGAGTGCAATCGGCGCGCCGGAGACATGCTCCAGCCACTCCGCGATCCC
>Ga0207674_10004649_pt1 | contig 16483 bp, 13 predicted proteins | sample KBSCornC72_FD_184303 | JGI IMG/M metagenome (GOLD analysis project Ga0207674, IMG submission 184303) | Corn rhizosphere microbial communities from Kellogg Biological Station, Michigan, USA - KBS Corn C7-2 (SPAdes) (version 2) | ecosystem: Host-associated > Plants > Roots > Rhizosphere > Soil ... | reverse complement strand
GCCTACTGGTTGGAAGTCGAGAGCCGCGTTCCGGGGCGCGACGACGCGGGCCGCGACGTGGCGCGCGCCCTGGTGGACGAACGTATACATTCGATGGCGGAAGGTGACTCGCTCCACCATTTCATTTCGCGCTTCTACACCATGAAGGGACGCGAAAGCGCACAGAAGGGAAATCCGGCGGACCTGCGCAAGCTCACGCGGGTGTCCCCGGCGTCGGCGTCGGACTGGAAAACCCAGACCGCCCGTCCGCTCCAGACACCGGCCGGGAAATTCACCTGCGAGCATCGCGTGTTCGACAATTCGGAGTCGCGCGATATTCCCAGCGGGCGGGTTGTGATCAAGCAGAAGCGCACCGACCACGTCGAAATTTACACGTCGCCGGCGGTTCCGCTCTTTCACCTCGTGAAGAGCGAGATCGACCGCACGCGTGAATCGCGCACCGTGCCCGCGGTGAAAGGGATTCCGGAAACCGGACCGCGCCGTTCCCGTACTACCAGTGTGCTGGTGGCGCACGGCACCGGCGCGAAGCCGATCATCGTGATCCATTGAGAGCCATGAAGCGCGTGTTGAAAATGTCGTGTCTCGGAGCGTGGTTGCTGGCAGCGACCGCCGCCGGCGCGGCCCCTCCACAAGCGGTCCTGGTGAGAAGTTTTGACCCTGCCGCGCGAGTTTCTCGCACCTACTTCGTCGGCTCCAACGCCACCGAAGCCGACGCCATCGATTTTCGCCTTCACTTGATCGACGAGGGCGCGCGCAATGTGAATCTCATCCTGCCGGAGCGCGTCATCGTATGTGACCTGCCCCGGTCGGCGCTCGCCTCGGTCGAGATGCCAGCCGGCTTCACGCGATCCAGTGCTCTGGAAGTGGAATCAGGGCCCGCTGTCGCGGGCCTTTCATGGATTGCCGACGCGCATCGCACCGTCGATCGCATGGCGAAGGAACCGGCGTCGTCGAGCGCGGGGTTTTCGGCGGCGGCGGCGGATGGCTTCAAGGACGTCGTCATCACGCCCACGCGCGAGCAGCTGGCAGAATCCGAGCGCAGCCTGGCCCGGGGACGCATGCTGCCGGGAGGCGCGCCGAATGCGTTGCCCGCGCAACTCCTGCAGGAGAGCTCACAGTTCCTGGGCGGCAGCGTGTGCGCGAATTTCATCTATCCCGAGAGCGACGGAAGGTTCGAAGCCAATTCTGAAGACTGGACCGACGCGGAGCTCATCCAGGCCAAGCAGGGCGCATACGAAGCGCTGCTCGGATGGCAGGGCAAGTTTCCCAGCATGGACCTGAGCTTCGTGATGAACTCGTTCGAGCGCGCCGGCACGGGCTACGAGCCCATCGCGCATGTCATGCGCACCGATCCGGTATGGGTGCTGGACGCACTGCGCTCGCTCGGATACAGCCAGACCAGCGACATGATGGCGGAAGTGCACCGCTTCAATCAGGACAAGCGCGCGCTGGTACACACGCAGTGGGTGTTCACAGGCTTCATCGCCAACAGCCGCAACACGCCCAACAACAAGTTCGGAAGCGGCACGGCCGATTACACGGCGTACGCGTTTCTCGGCGGTCCGTGTCTGATCGAACCGTTTCCGGCCGGCACCGACATCAATGGCGTGGGCGAGCGCCTGGTGTACTCGCAGATCGTGAACCACGAGGGCGGCCACTGCTTCTGGACCCTCGACGAGTATCCCGGCGCGCCCGGCTCGTGCAGCTCGAGGTCGGGCTATCTCAACTACACGAACGGCAATCTCTCCAGCGTGGCGCCCAACGGGGTGGAGATGCGCTGCAATCTGCTCCAGGAGTGCATCATGCACACCGCGGCGCGCAAGGACCTGATGCGTCCGTGGTGCAACTGGAGTCGCGGGCACCTGGGTGTCATCGACGACAACGACAACGGCAAGCCCGACATCTTCGAAGCCGCGCCCCTGGTCGAGTTCGAGCAGCCCGGCGCCGACACGGTCACCACCAACGAGTACACTCTGCGCTTCAAGGCCATTGCGCAGGCCGTGCCCAATCGCAATCCAAACATCGGTCCCGAGAAACGCATCTCGTACGCGGCGCCCTTGCGCGAAGGCTATCTCGGGTTCGAATCGGGATCGCGCGCGGACCTCACTCCCCTCGACGGCAAGTGGGACGAAGTGGAAGAGGAGTGCGAGTTCCACGTACAGCTGGCCACCGCGGGTGCCAGCCTGTTCGTCGTCAACGTCGAAAACAGCGTGGGCATGAAGTCCAAAGGCTCGGCGAAGACCGTCTATTTCGTGGGCGTCGATTACAGCCGCACCGCGCTCACCTCGGAAATCAATCGCATCAAGGTGACGTGGGAGATCGTCGGCAATCCGTTCGCCGCGAAGTTCGATGTGTATCGCCTGGGACCGGGGGAGGCGATGCCGGGCACGCGCATCGCGGATGATGTGGCGGCGGCGGGCCCGCCGCGCGCCGGCTTCATTCCCTACCAGTACATCGACCGCGACATCGTGGCGGGTCGTGACTACAGGTACTACATCCAGGGCGACTTCTCTCTGCCGTACGACGGCGGCACGCGCGACTACAGCTCCCGCTCCCGGGTGATCGAGAAGACGGCGATGATTCCGATCACCGACAACGTGATCTCGAACATCGCGCCCAATCCGTCGCGCGGCTCCGTCACCATGTCGATCGCGATCCCGCGCACGTATGGCGGCCCCGAGAGAGCACCGATGCGCATGGCGACGCCGGTCAACGTGTCGATCTACAGCGTCAACGGACAGCTGGTGCGAACTCTGACCAGTGCAGGCTCACTCGATGAAATCATGACGCTGCGCTGGGACGGCACCAATGAGCGCAACGTCCCCGCGCCCTCCGGCGTCTACTTCGTCAAGGCGCAGGCGGGAGAAAACAAGGGCTTCAAGAAGATCGTGCTCTTGCGCTAAATTCCCATATCCGCGCGTTTTCATCTGATCCAACGATTCAAGGAGGGCGGCGCGCCGTCTGTGCGCCGCGCGAAGAACCATGAGCGAACGACTGCGTCGGGTCAAGTATGCCCAGGACGTGCTGGGCACGATGGGCAACACGCCGCTGGTGCGGCTGAATCAGGTGACCAAGGATGTGAAGTGCACCGTGCTCGCCAAGCTGGAGTACTTCAATCCCGGCGGCAGTGTAAAGGACCGCATCGCCCCGTACATGATCGAGGAAGAAGTGCGCCAGGGGCGGCTCAAGCCGGGCGGAACCATTGTGGAGTGCACGTCGGGAAACACGGGGCTCGGCCTCGCCCTGGCGGCGTCCCTGATGGGCTACAAGTGCGTGTTCACCATGCCCGACAAGGTGCCGGTGGAGAAGGAATACATGCTCAAGGCGTACGGCGCCGAAGTGATCCGCTGCCCGACCAATGTGGCACCCGATTCACCCGAGAGCTATTACTCGGTGGCGAAGCGTATCGCGAGCGAGCGGCCCAACGCGGTGCGGCCCAATCAATACGACAACCAGATGAATCCCGAGGCGCACTACCGCACCACGGGTCCGGAGATCTGGCGCGACACCGCGGGAGAGGTGGACGCGTTCGTGTGCGGAGCCGGCACCGGCGGTACCATCACCGGCACCGGCCGCTATCTCAAGGAACAGAATCCGAAGGTGCAGATCGTCGGCGTGGATCCGCGCGGCTCGATCCTGTGCGAATTCTTCGAGACGGGGAAGATGGGCGAGGCGGGTTCGTATCTCATCGACGGCATCGGCGAAGATTTCATTCCCGGTGCGTACAACTTCAAGTACGTCGATCGCATGATCACCGTGGAAGACCCCGACGCGATCATCATGACGCGACGGCTGGCCCGGGAAGAAGGCATGCTGGTGGGGAGCTCATCGGGCGCGGCCGTCGTGGGAGCGCTCAAGGTGGCGCGTGACCTGGATGCGGACAAAATTGTGGTGGTGCTGATTCCGGATACAGGCGAGCGGTACCTCAGCAAGGTCCACTCCGAGAAATGGCTCGCTGATAACGGGTTCAAGGGTATCTAGCCGCGGCGCGATAGCGCCGCAGGAGAATCATGGGATTCAAGACAGATTGTGTTCATGCGGGACAGTCACCGGAAGAGAAAACCGGGGCTGTCAATACTCCCATATTCCAGACTTCCACCTACAAACAGGACGGTATCGGCAAACACCGCGGATACGAGTATGCGCGCACCGCGAACCCCACGCGCGAAGCGCTGGAGCGCAATGTCGCCGCGCTGGAGAAAGGCAAGTTCGGCATTGCGTATTCGTCGGGCATGGCGGCGACAGACACCATTCTCCGCTTGTTCGGTCCGGGTGATGAGATCATCTGCACCGACAACGTATACGGCGGCACGTACCGTCTCTTCGAGCTCGTGCTCAAGCAGTACGGCTACGTCTTCAAATTCGTCGACACGTCGGATCTCGAGAACGTGGAGGCGGCGTTGTCGCCCAAAACCCGCCTGGTGTTCCTGGAATCGCCCACCAATCCCATGCTGCGCGTGACCGACATTCGCGCCGTGGCCGACATGGCGCACGCGCGCGGTGCCACCGTGTGCGTCGACAACACCTTCATGAGCCCGTACCTGCAGCAACCGCTCGAGCTCGGCGCGGACATCGTGGTGCACAGCACGACCAAGTTCCTGAACGGTCACAGCGACATGGTGGGCGGCATCGTGGTGTTGAACGACACCGAGAAGGCGCAGAAACTGCGTTTCCTGCAGAATGCCGTGGGTGCCGTCCCCGGGCCCATGGATTGCTATCTCGCCCTGCGCGGCACCAAGACGCTCGCGGTGCGCATGAAGCAGCACGAAGAAAACGCGCGCGAGCTCGCGAAGTATCTCGCCAAACATCCCGCGCTCGAGAGTGTCAACTACCCGGGACTTCCCGATCATCCGCAGCACGAGCTGGCGAAAAAACAGGCGCGCGGATTCGGCGCGTTGATTTCGTTCGACACCGGCTCGCTCGAAAACGCGGACAAAGTGCTCAAGGCCACGAGAGTATTCACACTCGCCGAAAGCCTTGGCGGTGTGGAGAGTCTCATCTCGCATCCCGCCACCATGACGCACGGCAGCGTGCCGCCCGCGGAAAAATTGAAACTCGGTGTGACGCCGGGACTGGTTCGTATTTCAGTTGGAATCGAAGATGTCGAAGATCTCGAAGCAGATCTCGATCACGCGCTGCGTTAGACGCTGGAGTGCCGTTGTGGAAAGTTCTCCACGGATGATTTCTTGTACTTTCCCGCGGGGTATTGCCTGACTCTGTGAACCTGCCTATATTTAGCTCGTCGATGTTGCCGCACGACTAGTGTTTTCGAGTTGACTCTCCGCAGTTTTTGCTTGACGTGTCTTGTGGTGTGCCGATAGGTTCACCCCTATATATTGTGTGATACGATATGTAGTGTATCAACGATGCGTCAGGGCACAGCATCCTGTGGTATCCCAACCAGTTTAATGGTTTAGGCTGCGCCTGGTTTTTCACCTAACCGCGGAGGGTTCGGGAATGGAGAAACGGGAAAAAGGCGGGGTGCTCACGAAGGACAAGGAGTACGTCAAGTTCGTCCAGTTGCTGCGTAAAGCGGAGAAGGACGGCCGGATCGACGGATACCCCTGCCAGTTGTGCGGTTCACGTTACGTTACGAAAGTGGACGCGGAGGGGTGCTGCCGGATCGTGCTGTCGTAGTGATACGACGCCACTGATAACGGCACTGAGGGAAACATGACTATCGTGAGCTCGAATACGATTCGCCAGCATTGCTCGGTCTGCAAGGCCGACTTCGACATGGACATCATCAAGCAGGGGAGCACCGAGGATGTGCTCTGGCTGAAATGTCCGGGCTGTCAGGGATTCCTTCCGTACATGCCGAAGGAAGATCTGGAAGCCGATGCCATGCCGGAAGAGCAGACCGTCGCGATTGAAGATCTCGACGTCGAGCATGCCAAAGAGTACTCGGACGATCAGGAGTTTCAGATCGGCGAAGTGATCCACCACCGGTCGTGGAACGATTTCGGAAAGATCGTGTCCAAGGACCGGCTGCCGGGTAACCGGCGGACGATCTGGGTTCAGTTCATTCGCCAGGGCCGGGTACAGCTCCTCGAGGGCGTGGTCCACTAGGACCGCGCTTTGTCGAAAGCCTGAGGAGACGCATGCGACGGATCGCGCGAGCGACGCGGCTCGCAGGTTTCGCGTCGATGGCGATCCTGTTCTGGTGGCCAATGAAGGCCGGTGCTGCGGGCATTTACGAAAATGCCTCCGCAGAACCGGCCTTCCTGCTTTCTCCCCGTCGTGTCACGCTCTCGGCTGACCTCGATTTCGCGCGTCAGGATCCCACCGAGGCCTCGATTTATCGGATCGGCGCAGCCTTCCCGCTGCGCAAGCTGTTTGCGCTCGGACTCGAGCAGAACTTCGTCAGCGTGTCGGATGACGAGGACATCGAGTCGGGCGTGGGCGATCTCACCATTCGCGCCAGTGCGCGCCTGCGCACGAAAAACCAGCGCTCCCTGGTGTTGCTCGGCTACCTCGGCGGTGGCACCACCAAGCAGGAATTCTTCCCCTATTCGACGAAGACGCTCGATCTGTCCACTTCACTCGCCTACGTCGACACGCTGGGCAACGCCGCCGTGTACGCGATTGCGGGGCGCACGTTCGTCAATCGCAAGGATGCGGATCGTCCCGTGGATGTGGCGCACGACGACAACTGGCGCTTCAGTGGCGGCGCGGCGGTGGGAGGCGGCGATGTGCGCGGACAGCTGGGGACGATTTACACATACACAGACGATCGCGCCGAGCGCTGGATGTGGTACGGAGCGGTCTCGGTGATCGCTTCCGACGAGCTGGTGGTCCGTGCCGGCATCCAGTTCGAAACCGGTGAAGAGGCGCAGCGCGTGAGCGACTGGTCCGCCAATGCCGGTTTTACGGTGCGATTCTAGAAACCTGTCGCAGTTTGCCACCCGTGGCCCGGGAACGGCCGCCGGGCGCGCGGTTCCGCGTCGCGGCCCGAAGGGCGCCTGCGGTTCCCATGAAGTCCCTGCACGGACGCCACAAAGTGCCCATCCGGCGTGGCACATGGCTTGCCATTTCTCCGCCCACCAGACCCCTCTGGTCGACATGGATTGAACACAACACAGCACCCCGCACGGGGAACTGGAGGGACGCTTTGATTCGGATCGTGCTCATCGAGGACGATCATCTGATGCGCGAATGGCTCGGCCGCTCGCTGTCCAGTCGTGGTCACGAGGTGCGCCGCTTCGAGCGCGCCGCGGACGCACTGGCGGCCGTGGTTGCCGACGCGCCGGATGTCATCGTTTCCGACATCAAGCTTCCCGGCATGACTGGAATCGAGTTCGGCCGCATGCTGCGCGCGCGCGGTATCCAAACTCCCATCGTTTATATGACCGCCAACCCCGACCCGCGTGTGCGCGACGACGCGCGCGCGCTGGGCTCGCGCTGGTTCCTGCGCAAACCTTTCGCCGATGTGGCCGACCTGTGGAGCGCTGTCGACGCGGCCTACGAGTCGCGTGCGGTGGAAGGGGATCTCACCGAAGCGTCGCATGCGCTGCGCACGCCCCTGACCGCCGTCAAGATGGCGCTCGAAGGCCTGGTCGCGACGCGCGAGCTCACCGAGCAGGAGCAGCATCTCGCCGATATCGCCAACCGCAACCTCGACCGGCTCAGTGACGCCGTCGAGGATCATCTCGCCCAGCTGGCAGTTCAGAACTCGGACAACTAGCAGTTATTTCTCGGAGCCGGTTTCGAGGAGCTCGGCCATGCGCGACTTCTTGGGCTGGCGTGCCGTGGCGATTCCCATGGCGCTGGCCGCGTGCGGGTCGGCCTGGGTGAGGATGATCTGGAAGGAATCCTCGATGGTGCGCTTGACCTTCTTCTTGCGCGGCACCAGCTCGAAGGTTCCCTGCTCGACTTCGCGCAGGAGCTCGACAAGCGCCTCGCGTCCCTTCTTGCCCAGCGCTTCGCAGTGCACGGGCTCGCCGTGCTCGAGATAGACGCGCGAGCGCCCTTCACCCGATTTCACCGTGAGCACGCCCGTCATGCCGCCATCGTTGGCGGTGCGCAGCACGGCGGCGATGCTTATGTGCGACACGTCGCCGGCGAGCGTCGAGGGCTCGTGCAGACGCCGGGCGAGGGCACGGGAAAGCGGCGAACGAAACAGGGCCCACGCCGCGAAGAAGGCCAGAATGGCGAGGAGATAGCGATCGAGGAAGCTGGTGACGTCGGGCATCACGCTGTGCACCGCGCGCGACACGGCCGTGCTGGGCGGTACCGCTTCGGCGAGCGAATCCGCGCCCTCGGTCGGTGTGGCGAGACGGCGGAACTCTTCGCGCGCCCATTCATTCGACGGGTCCTGGGCGAGAATCGCCTGCAGGACGTCGACGGCTTCGCCGCGGACCCAATCACCGGACTGGATCAACCGTTTGGCCGACGACTCCATGTCGCTGATGCGGTCGTGCTCGACGCGGGTCGCAATCTCGGCGCGCAGCTTGTGCAGCTCTTCGTCGGGCCGGCGCGCGATGGCGAGATCGATGGAAGAAAGCGCGGCATCGGTCTGACCGGTCGCCGCCAGGCACTTGGACTTGGCCACCAGCGCCGGAATGCTGTTGGAATCGATGGACAGGAGCGTCGCGATGCGCGGCAGCGCCTCTTCGAAATGCCCCGCCGTCATGAGCGAATCCACCGTGTGCGAAAGAGAGGCAAACAGGGCCGCATCCACCGACCGGCGCATGTCGGCAATGCCGGTGCGCATGGGGGAAAGGGAGCCGGCGCGGAGAAGCAGACCGCGCGCATATTCGAGCCGGTTCGTGCGTTTATAGAGGGCGGCGAGCTCGCACATCGCATCCACGTCGGTGGGGGTGCGCAGGAGCGCCTCCTGAAAGTAGATCTCGGCCAGCGGGTAGTGCTTGAGATCGACCGCGGACCGGCCCATTTCCAATAGTTCCGCGCGGGTCGTCGTTGAGTCGAATAGTCCCTCGCGATTCCATTCTGTGACGAGCTTTTTGACGGGCTCGTTGGCACCGCGAACGGAGCCGGAAGCGGCAGCGAGGGTGATGAACGCGGCAAGTATGACCGGGTAGCGGCGCATGGAGCATCGGCAAATCGCAAGCTCCATACCAGCGTCCCACGGCTGTCCGTCGGCCGCCGCGCTCGCGGCTCTTTCTGCGGCCGTCGCGCTCGCGGCTGGTTCTGCGGCCGTCGCGCTCGCGGCTGGTTCTGCGGCCGCGCCCCCATACCTGCCGGGTGGCGGCGCGCTATTGCGTCCGCCAGAACGCTTTCATGACGTGCTTTCCCAACGTTCTCTCGGCTGCCAACCGATTGTGCGCCCCGCAAAGCAATCTCAGATTCTGCGGGTGGTGGGTTCCCCCCGCCGCGAACGGTTTGATGTGATCGACTTGCAGGCCGTTCTTGCACTGACACCGCACGCCATTCCAGCCGACAAACGTACATTGCCCTCCGTCTCTCACAATCACTTCATCCCTGACTTCATCCGGAATGTGGCGCCCGTGCCCCGACTGCGTATTTTTCCACTCCCACCGGTGGGAGTCAGGACCATTCGCTCCTTTTTTCGCGCTGCGTCGTTCGTGTCTCGCGGCCGGACTGTGACGGTTCCGGTATTCGATCAGCACCGCTTTCATGAGATCTGCAAAGGTCATGTCATGGCCGTCCGGGATCAGACGCTGCACTTCTTCGAACACGTTCAGGAACTCGTCGTCGGCCAGGAATTGTACGAACACCTTCTCCTTGGTTGGAATCCTGTCCCGCCACTCCTCGGGAATCGCGCGTTGAACCTCGCGGTCGAGCAACGCGGCCGCGATGTTTCTTGGCTGCGGAAGCGGAACGTGCACGTATTGGATGCGATCGCGGAAAGCGGCCGGCGGTCGATACTCGGCAAGAAGCCGTTCGACCTCGCGGCGTGACACGCCCCGAATGCGCCGAAAGATGTCATCCTTGTTGTCGTCGTTGATGACCGACTCGATCATCGCCAGTGTCATGATGCACACCTCGCGGTCACGCAGGTACGCCCACGCTTCAGGATAGCGCCGGCAACATCGCGCGGCCTGGATCCGACGCCCGGCCTGCGACGATGAGTACTTGATCTTGCGAACACAAAAATCGAAGACGGAGCTGTAGCCGAGCTCGACGAACGTCTTGCGCCGCTCGAGATCGTTGATGAAGTGGAGCATCTTGATGGTCGCACCATTCTCGATTCCCGCGGTCATCTCGAATTGGTGCATAAAGTCGTTGTCGCTGAGTTTGCGCAGAATTGCGGGAAGAATTTGATCTTCGTTATGAGTATGCACAGCAGAACCTCCGGTGTTCAGGTGAATATGGAGGAGCTTCACATAATATAAGCGACGAAATATTGACGCCGTGCGTTGCGACCTAACACGAGATCTCGCGCACGATGTCGAAAGAAATGAAAAATACAAGAATGTCGATCACGTGGGAGCAGGAGCAGCGACAACGCACTCCTCTGCGTGCAATGCGGAAATCACAAAAAGTGATTTCAGAAGCCCGTCAAAGACATTCTTTTCACAAGAAAAGATTTCTTTGATGTGCAGGCGAAAACACGCTAACGATCATTCGCGACGCGCGCGAGAAGCGAATGGAGCGCGCTTGTTCGCAGAGCTGCGAGTGACGTGCGATGACGAGGAAACAAGAATAAACCGGCGCGACGGGGGACGGTTGGAAATCTCGGGGACTACTTGCTCGCGGCGATCTCGTCGGTGATCCAGGTGGAAACCCAGGCGTAGTGTTCGGGCTCGTGGAGAATGCCCACCCCGTGGCCGGCGCCGTGGACGGTGTGAACCTCGAAAGGATCCTTCGCACGCAGCTCGCGCATCGAGTTTACCGACTGCACCGAGAACACATCCTCGTCGCTTACCACGAGGAGAGTCGGCCGCGGCGCGCGAAACTTGAGCGCGGAAGCGACGTCGCGATCGAGAGGATCCACGATGGGCGAGAGGTGCACCACGATGGAGCCCAGGCCGAGGTCGTGCATTGCGTGCTCGACATCACCGCATGCCGAGCCCTCCGCCACCACCGCGATGCGGTTGGCGGGGATTTTCAACACGTCGCGCAGGTAGCGTTGCGCCGCCGCAATGTCCGATGGAATCTTGTCGCGCTGATCGGCCGAAAGCTGGATGAACGACGGCAGCGAATCGCAGCGGCTGTCACCATGGCCGCGCGGATCGATGGCGAGCGTGGTCAGTCCATCCAGTGACAGCAGCTGTGCGTACGGCGTGAACGCGGAGCGGCGGCCGCCAAGATCGGGCACCAGCACCACCGCGCCGGTTCCCTTGCCGCGTCGCAGCGTGCCCTCGAGACGGACGTGTCCGTCTCCGTCGAGTACCACCATCTCGGCGCCTTCGCGCCGGATGTCCTCCGCGCGCTGTTGGCGTGCCTTCTCGACAAGTGCGGCCATGCGCTTGCGGAACGCACCCGCGTTGATCGATCCGTGCTTGGCCGTCTCCAACGCGATCAACGCGTTGGTGTCGTCGGCGTTTGAACCGCCGGTCAGCCCGACCAGCTCTTCGAAAACCGACGTAGCCTCGGCCGTCTTGCCGAGAGCTTTGAAGCTCAGCCCCTGCGTGCGCAGCGCCTCTTCGGCCGTATCCGGATCGAGGCGCGCGCGCGCTTTCTCCACCGCGGCGATCGATTCCTGATAACGTCCGAGATCGCGCAGTGCCCGCGCCTGGAGCGCATAGGTTTGCCCGAGATAGAGCGGGGCCGGCTGGGCCTTGCTGCCCCAGCCCGTCGTGGTCTCGCAAACCTTGAGAGCACCCTTGGCGTCGCGGCGCTTGTCGAGCAGAAACGCGGCGAACAGATTCGCGGTGCCGACATCGTACGGATCGACATCGAGGACGCGCACATAGGAACGCTGCGCGGACTCCAGATCGCCGGAGAGCGTGTAGAGGTCGGCGAGCCAGCGCAGATACACAGTCTGTTTGTCCGGAGGCGTGTCGCCTTTCAGCAGAAACTCGAGCCGTGCAATCTGATCCTGAGTGCTCTTGCGCGTATCCACGGTGCCGCCGCTCTGGGCCTGGACGGCACCCGCAAACAGGCACGACAACGCGAACACAACCGCCGCGGATCGCTTCATCACAGCCCCAATTCCGGCGCGATGGCCTTGAGCGCCAAGAGGACGTTGGCGATGTGTTCCTCTTCCGTGATTCCGAGCAGCTCGGCGCCGCGCCGGATATCTTCGCGCGACACGTTGCGCGCAAACGCCTTGTCCTTGAGTTTTTTCTTCACCGACGAGGGCTCGACGTCGCCGATCTTTTTCGACGGACGCACGAGCGCCACCGCCGTACAGAACCCGGAGAGCTCGTCGACGGCAAAGAGTGCGCGCCGCATTGCTGTGTTGCGCTCGACTCCGGTGTGGTCACCATGGGAAAGAATTGTCTGCACGAGCTCTTCGTCGACGCCGCGTGAGCGCAGGATCTCGGCGCCGCGAAAGGGATGGTCCTCGAGCGAGGGATAGAGCTCGTAATCGAAGTCGTGCAGGAGGCCGGCCACACCCCACGCCTCGACATCCTCACCGGCACGCGCGGCATACCAGCGCATGGAGCCTTCGACGGCCAGGGCGTGCTTCAAGAGGCTCTCGCTCTTCGTGTGCTCGGTCAGAATGGCGTACGCTTCGGGCCGGGTCGGGAACGTCACTGGGCCTCCGGACTCTCAAAAAAAGGCCGCGCTGTCGCGCGGCGGTCAGGTTTGCGGGCGCGGGGTTTTATCGTCTATATTGGAAACTCGTTTGGCCGCGAATCGCCTGCCGTTTCACGATTTCGCGGATGTCGAAGAACCTGTGTCTCTCAATGATAGTATGAACGCTCCGGCAAGTTCCAAAGAAAAACGCCGAACGGCCCTGCGCACGATCTTTCGTTATCTCCGTCCCTATCGCTTGCAACTGATGTGGGGAGGAGTCTCGCTCCTCGTCGCCGATCTGCTCGTGCTCGCCAACCCCTGGATCATGAAGACGGCGATCGATGCGCTCTCGCGCGGCATCACCAAACGCGAGCTCTTGGTCTACGCGGGAGCACTGGTGCTGCTCACCCTGGTGGGCGGCGTGTTCCGCTTTTTCATGCGCCGTATCATGATCGGCGTGTCGCGCCGCATCGAAGTGGATATGCGCGCGGATTTCCTGCGCCACCTGCAGTCCTTGAGCCCTTCGTTCTACCACCGCCACCGCACGGGCGAGCTGATGGCGCTGGCCACCAATGATTTGAACGCGGTGCGCACGCTGGTCGGCCCCGCCGTCATGTATTCCATGAACACCGTGGTGATCGGCACCATGTCGATCACCCTGATGATGACGCTCTCCTGGAAGCTCACGGTGGCGGTGCTGGCCCCGATGGCGGCCATGGCCGTGGGCGTGTACTTCAGCGTAAAGGTGATTCACCGCCTCTTCGAGCGCGTGCAGTCACGCTTCGCCAACATCAACGCGCGCGCGCAGGAAAATCTGAGCGGCATCCGCGTGGTCAAGGCCTACGCGCGCGAAGAATATGAAACGCAGGAGTTCGACACGCTGAGCCGGGACTACGTCGAAGCCAACATGAAGCTCTTCAAGGTGCAGAGCCTGTTGCAGCCCCTGTTTGCCACCGTCGCCGGTCTCGGCGTGCTCGCGATTCTGTACTTCGGCGGCCGCCAGGTGATCGGACAACAGATCACGCTGGGCACGTTCGTCGCCTTCAACGGTTATCTGATGATGCTGGTGTGGCCGATGATCGCGCTGGGCTGGGTCATGAACATGACCGAGCAGGGTCTGGCCTCGATGCAGCGCATCAACGACGTTCTGGCCGAACAGTCCGACATTCGCGATACCGGCGTGGCGCTGCCGCAGGCATCCGCCATCGAGCTCCAGGATGTATCGTTTGCGTACGGCGCGGGCGGCGGACGCGAAGTGCTCCGGCACATCAATCTGCACATCAAGGACGGCGAAACGCTCGCCATTGTCGGCGCCACCGGTTCCGGCAAGACCACGCTCATCTCGCTCATTCTCCGCCTCTATGACCCGACCGCCGGCGTGGTCAAAGTGGGGGGACAGGATGTGCGTGACATTCCGCTCGAGAGACTGCGCGCGATGGTGGGACTGGTGCCGCAGGACATCTTCCTGTTTTCGGAAACCATTCGCGAGAACATCGCATTCGGTGTTTCCGAGCTGCCCGATCCGGTGTTGCAGCTGGTGGCACGGACCGCATCCATTCACGACGAGGTGATGGAGTTCCCGGACCGCTTCGAGTCGATGATCGGCGAACGCGGCATCAACCTCTCCGGCGGCCAGAAGCAGCGCGTGGCGATTGCGCGTGCGCTGGCACGGCAGCCGCAGATCCTCATTCTCGACGACGCGCTCTCGAGCGTCGACGCCACCACCGAGGAAAAGATTCTCAATTCACTGCGCAGCGAGCTCGCCAGGCGTACGGCGATTCTCATCTCGCACCGCATCTCCACCGCTCGGCAGGCCGACCGCGTCGTCGTGCTCGATGATGGCGCCATCGTGGAGCAGGGCACGCACGAAGAGTTGATCGCGCTCAACGGACTCTACGCCGACATGCACCACAAGCAGATGCTCATGGTCGCCTTGGAGAAGGGATAGACGTGGAGTACATCCAGGCTGACGAGCTGCAGGAAAAGCCCTACGACAGCCGCCTGATGAAGCGGCTACTGCGCTACCTCGCGCCCTACAAGCGCATGGTGGTGTTCAGCGTGCTGTTGCTCGCGGTCGAGTCGTTGCTCGAGCTGGCGCCGCCGTTTCTCACCAAAATGGCGATCGACAGGTATCTCACGCCCGCCGGACACGTGGATCTCGATATCAGGCTGGCCGGTTTGCTCAAGGTGGTGCTGATTCTCGGCGCCGCGCTGATCGGTGGATTCATCTCGTCGTATCTTCACGGACTCATCATGAGTCTCGTGGGGCAGCGCGTGATGTTCGACATGCGCATGCAGATTTTCAGGAAGCTGCAGAGACTCGACGTGTCGTTCTTCGACAGGAATCCGGTCGGCCGCCTGATGACGCGTCTGACCAACGACGTCGAGACCTTGAACGAGATGTTCACCTCGGGCGTGGTCGCCATCTTCCTGGATATTTTCACGCTGGCCGGGATCGTGGTGGTCATGCTGTGGCTCAACTGGAAGCTCGCGCTGCTGACCTTCACCGTGCTCCCTCTATTATATGTGTGCGCGCACATCTTCCGGATCAAGGCGCGCGACTCGTACCGTAACGTCCGCATCCGCCTGGCGTCGCTCAACACGTTCCTGCAGGAGAACGTGACCGGCATGAGCGTGGTGCAGATCTTCAACCGCGAGCAGGGCCAGTTCCGGCGCTTCACCCATCTCAACCAGGATCTCTACGACGCGCACATCCAGGGCGTGATGGCGTACGCCGTGTTCTATCCCGCCGTCGAATTGCTGAGCGCGGTGGCCATCGCGCTCATCATCGCGTTCGGCGGTCTCGATGTCATGGGCGGCATCATGACGTTTGGTTCGCTGGTGGCGTTCATCCAGTACGCGCAGCGCTTCTACCGTCCCATCAGCGATCTCTCGGAAAAGTACAACGTGCTGCAGTCGGCCATGGCGTCGTCGGAGCGCATCTTCGGCGTTCTCGACCGCGAGCCGCGCATCGTCGACGCCGCCTCGCCGGCAAAAATGCCCGACACGCCGAGCGAAGTCGTGTTCGACCACGTTTCGTTCACATACGCCACCGGCGACGAGGTTCTTCACGACGTCAGTTTCAGGGTGGGAGCGGGGGAGAAGGTGGCCATCGTCGGCTACACCGGCGCCGGCAAGACCACCATCATCAGTCTGCTCTCGCGCTTCTACGATGTGGGAAGCGGGCGTGTCCTGATCGACGGTGTCGATATCCGGGAATATCGACTGAACGATCTGCGCCGCCACATCGCGACCGTGCTGCAGGATGTGTTTCTCTTCTCGGGCAGCGTGGCGCACAACATCCACCTGGGAAACATGGAGATCGGCGACGAGAGAATCCGCGACGTCGCGCGCTACATCAACGCCGAGAAGTTCATCGAGCGACTACCGAAGGGGTATGACGAAGAAGTGGGTGAGCGGGGAAGCTCGCTCTCCGTGGGAGAACGGCAGCTGCTCTCATTCGCGCGCGCGCTGGTCTACGATCCCAAGATCCTGGTGCTCGACGAAGCAACTTCCAGCGTGGACACGGAGACCGAGTACCTCGTGCAGGATGCGCTGCGCAAGTTCATGGCCAACCGCACGTCCATCGTCATCGCACACCGCCTCTCCACCATCCGCTATGTCGACCGCATCATCGTGCTTCACAAAGGCCGCGTGGTCGAAGAGGGGACGCACGCCGAGCTGCTCGCGAAGAGCGGCCACTACGCGCGCCTCTACGAGCTCCAGTTCAAGGACCAGGAGCGCACGCAGGTACTCGAGTAGAACCTCAGCGGTACATCGCCTTCACCGCGCCCCAGCTGAAAGATTCCACGGCAACCGGCAATTGGTTGATACCGATGCACATCAGTGCGCCTCCGGTGAACGGGGACGCGCT
>Ga0207674_10004648_pt1 | contig 16486 bp, 16 predicted proteins | sample KBSCornC72_FD_184303 | JGI IMG/M metagenome (GOLD analysis project Ga0207674, IMG submission 184303) | Corn rhizosphere microbial communities from Kellogg Biological Station, Michigan, USA - KBS Corn C7-2 (SPAdes) (version 2) | ecosystem: Host-associated > Plants > Roots > Rhizosphere > Soil ... | reverse complement strand
AAGTCCTCCGCGGTGGGATTGTGCCGCTGGATGTTCGTCCCCATCGCGCCATCGTAGACCAGCACGCGCTCGGCGAGCGCGCGCAGGTAGGGGGGCATGGCGGCGGTTGTCGTAGAATCGGACATGCAGGCGTACCAACGAAAACGAGCCCAAACGCGATCGGCGTGAGGGCTCGCGCTTTAGCAGAGGATTAACGTGGCCGCAATTTGCTGGAAATCGCCACGAGGAACGGTTTGTCTACTTCGATAGATAGTGTGCGGGCTCGGCGGGGGCAATGCCACTTGACCTGTGTACTCCGACCGGAGGCGCGAAGCGCCGAAGGGAGGAGCGCTAACGCACCCGTGTATCGGGTGGCGGCGAGTGGCGGAGGGTCCGCCCCGTGACGCGCGCCCGCTCGCCGAGCGACTGCACCAGCGCCGCGAGCCGATGCCGCTCGAGCGGCAGCGTGAGGTCGGCGAGGACGGAGCGCTGCAGCGCGGGCAGCAGAGGCGCCAGCGGCACCGCCGCGGCGCGGTAGAGGAGGCGCGCTCCGCCCGCGGCGAGTGGGATCCCCAGCAGCTCGGCGCCCGCGCTGCTCGCGAGCGACCGACTGACGACGAGGACGAGTGGAGCTTCGAGCGCCGCCAGATCGCGTGCCTCGGCGAGACTCGTCGCCACGGCGGGCTCGTGTCCGAGCGCGGCGAGCGACTGCGCGAGCCCTTCGAGCAGGGCGACCTCTTTCCCGACCAGCAGAACGTGCGTCATCAGCTGCACTCCCTCGTGACGTTCATTGCGGCGCCGCGAGCGCGCGCACCGCGGCTTCGGTCGTTCCTTCCACTTCCACCGTCTTTGCGCGAGACGAGGCGCCAGCGACCACCTTCACCGCTCGTCGTGCCACCCCGAGCCGGTCGGCGAGGAGCGCCACGAGCGCCTCGTTCGCGGCGCCATCCACCGGAGGCGCCTGCAGCCGCACTTTCAGGGCCGCGCCGTGCAGACCGACGATCTCGCTTCGCGCCGCACGGGGTTGTACGTGAACGCTGATACGAACCGTGCTTCCCCTGACTTGCACGCGGAGCACGGATGCCTCACATGCCGCGGAACAATATACCCTCGACCAGCCACTGGACGAGCTGAAGCGCGAAGTATGCCACGATCGGAGTGATGTCGATCACGCCGCCGATCGATGGGATCAGATTGCGAAGCGGGCGCAGCATCCACTCCGTCGCGCCGTACGACCAGCGGATCCAGCGACTCGCGGCGAGGCGAGGCAGCCAGGAGGAGAGGACGCGCACCAGCAGCGCGAAGACCAGGAAGCCGAACGTCCAGTGCACCGCGAGGAAGAGCACGCCCTTGCCGCCGGCCGACGCGGCCACTGCGGCCTGGTGCACGAGCGCGCCGATCATGTCGACCACCGCGAGCACGAGCAGCGCGACGATGGCGTACAGGACGAGCCCCCACCATGGCGTGGTCGTCGTGCGACCGCCGGCACGCAGCACCTGTCGCTCCACGCCGACCAGCCGAGGATCGACGCGCGCACGCATGAATCGCGCGACGCCCCCGAAGGGATTGAGGCGACGCGTGCGGACCGCCCAGTCGGCCGCCGCCACGACGGCGAGCGCGACGCCACCCCCGAGGAGGAGGCCGCGCAAGAAGGTGGTGAACGCCGCGATGGCGTTGTACGCCTGATCCATGGGCCAAAGCTGCCCGGGCGCTCGCGCCGCTTCAAGGGCGCCGTCTCATCGCTACATTGTTCGGCGCCGGACTCCCTCACCTCCATCGCACGCATGACACCCGCATCGCGCGCCCGTCGCTACTGGCTCGTGAAGTCCGAGCCCGACACCTTCTCCTTCGACGACCTGCTCGCCCGCCCCGATCGCACGACGCACTGGGACGGCGTGCGGAACTACCAGGCGCGCAACTTCATGCGCGACGAGATGAAGCGCGGGGATCTCGTCTTCTTCTATCACTCGAGCGCGGACCCGACGGCGATCGTCGGCACCGCCGAAGTCGTGCGCGACGGTTACCCCGATCACTCCGCCTTCGACCCGAAGGACGCGCACTACGACCCGAAGAGCAGGAAGGAGGAGCCGACCTGGTTCATGGTCGATCTTCGTGCGCGCGAGAAATTCCCCGCGCCGGTCACGCTGGCCGACCTGCGTGGCGTGAAGGGGTTGGAGAAGATGGTGCTCCTCCAGAAGGGGAGCCGGCTGAGCGTGCAGCCCGTGACGCCGGGCGAGTGGGAGACGATCTGCCGCCTCGCGGGCGTCTCCGCGAAGTAGTCAGGTTTGGTCGCGCCGGCCGTCGGGGGCGGGTATTCCGGCGGCGCCTGCGGGCTTACACGCTGCGAGCCGCGGCAAACGACGCCGCGTCTCTCGCTACGGAGCCGCCTGGCATGAAGACGATCAGAGCCGCGCGAGGAGCCAGATTCCGCTGAGCACCCCGACCGCGGCCACGGCGCCGCGCACGATCTCCTGGGGCACGCGCAGCGCCGCCCGCGCGCCGACGTATCCGCCCGCGATCGATCCGACGGCCATCGCCAGCGCCACGGGCCAGCGCACGATCCCGCTCGCCGCGAAGGTCAGCGCGGCGACGAGATTCATGCAGAAGCCGCCCCAGTTCTTCAGGCCGTTCATGCGGTGGATGTTCGTGAATCCCATCAGGCCGAGCGACGCCAGCATCAGGATCCCGATCCCCGCGCCGAAGTAGCCCCCATAGATCCCGACCAGCAGCTGGCCGGTCAACAGCAGAAGGGACGGCGTGCGTGCCATGAGGGCGTCGTCGTCGGTCGCGATGGCGGCTCCGCGCACGAGCCGCAGGAGCGCGCGCTGCGTGAGGAACAGCGCCGTCGCCCCGAGCACGAGCCAGGGCACGATGTGATCGAATGCCGCGTTCGACGTGTGCAGCAGCAGCGCCGCGCCGATCGCGCCGCCCACGAGGCTCGGCACGGCGAAGAGGCTCGCCCAGCGGGTCGCGCCGGTGAGCTCTCCGCGATAGGCGACCATGCTGCTCAGCGCCGCGGGCAGCAGCGCGACCGTGCTGGTCGCGTTCGCGACGATCGGCGACAGCCCGGCGGCGATGAGGGCGGGGAAGGTGAGCAGGGTGCCGCCGCCGGCGATCGAGTTGACGATCCCCGCGAGCAGTGCCGCCCCCGCGCCGACGAGGAGCTGCGCGGCGGGGATCGAAGTGGTAGAGAGGCTGATTGGGGATTCTCGCGGAAAAATCCGGCCCTGCGGAACTCCGACCGGAGGTGCGAAGCGCCGCAAGGAGGGTTGAAATGCGGAACTCCGACCGAAGGCGCGAAGCGCCGAAGGGAGGAGCGATAATCCTGCTTGACCCGCGGCACTCCAACCGGAGGTGCGGACTGCCGCAGGGAGGAGCATCATAAGAAAGGCGGACCCGCGGAACTCCGACCGGAGGTGCGAAGCGCCGCAGGGAGGAGCATCATAAGAAAGGCGGACCCGCGGAACTCCGACCGGAGGTGCGAAGCGCCGCAGGGAGGAGCATCATAAGAAAGGCGAGCGCCCGGCGGATGCGCCCGGCGCCCGGGGGGAACGATAAACGGGGTGGCCCGTCCGATGCGACTCCGCGGGAATGCCGAATCCGGGGTCATCCCGATACATTTCGGGCTCGGCGCGAGCACGCGCTCGCTGACGAGGGCATCTCCAGGGAGAACGTGGACATGAGCAAGACCGAATCGAACGTGGCGACCGCGACCGCGCCGGGCACGACGACGGGGCCGGCACTCGATATCAAGGATACGCGGACCGGGACCGGGTACTCGGTACCGATCCTCCCTCCGGGCACCGAGGGCGACACGGCGATTCGTGCGTCGGAGCTCCGCCGGATCAAGCAGCAGCCCGACGAGTTCGGGCTCATGACCTACGACCCCGCGTTCATGAACACGGCGTCGTGCAAGAGCGCGATCACCTACATCGACGGCGACAAGGGGATCCTCCGCTACCGCGGCTACCCGATCGAGCAGCTCGCGAGCAGTGCGAGCTTCCTCGAGGTGGCCTGGCTGCTCCGGAACGGCGAGCTCCCGCTCCAGTCGGAGTACGACGACTGGGTGCACCAGATCACGTACCACACGTACGTCCACGAGAACATCAAGACCTTCCTGCAGGGCTTCCGCTACGACGCGCATCCGATGTCGATGCTGTGCAGCGCGGTGGCGGCCCTGTCGAGCTTCTATCCCGCGGCCAAGAACATCCAGGACCCGGCCGAGCGGCACATCAGCATCGTGCGCCTGCTCGCCAAGGTGCCGACCATCGCCGCCTTCTGCTTCCGGCACGTGAAGGGGCTCCCCTTCATCTATCCGGACAACGAGCTCGGGTACGTCGAGAACTTCCTCTCGATGGTCGCGCGGATGTCGGAGCCGAAGTACGAGGGGAACCCGGTGTTCGTGAAGGCGCTCGAGGTGCTGTTCATCCTCCACGCCGACCACGAGCAGAACTGCTCGACGACCGCCGTCCGCACCGTCGGCAGCTCGCACGCCGATCCCTTCTCGGCCATCGCGGCCGGCATCGCCGCGCTCTATGGTCCGCTCCATGGCGGCGCCAATGAGCAGGTGCTGCACATGATCAACCAGATCGGCCACAAGAAGAACATCCCCGCGTTCATCGAGGGGGTGAAGGGCGGGAAGGGGCAGAAGCTCATGGGCTTCGGCCACCGCGTGTACAAGAGCTACGACCCGCGCGCCCGCATCGTGAAGAAGCTCGCCGACGACGTCTTCGCGCAGATCGGCATGGACAAGGACCTCGAGATCGCCCTCGAGCTCGAGCGCATCGCCCTGTCCGACGACTACTTCGTCTCGCGGAAGCTCTACCCCAACGTGGACTTCTACACGGGGTTGATCTACCGCTCGATGGCGTTCCCGACGGACTTCTTCACCGTGCTCTTCGCCGTCGCCCGCACCGCCGGCTGGTTGGCGCAGTGGGAGGAGATGCTGATGGATCCGGAGCAGAAGATCGCGCGCCCGCGCCAGATCTACACCGGCTACGGCGAGCGCCCCTACGAGTCGGCCCTCGACTACGGTCACCGCGTCACCAAAAAGGACGCCGTCCGGCGATGAGACACCTCGTCGCGGGGCTCGCGCTCATCGCGCTGGTCGCATGCGGCGGCGACTCGTCCACCGCGCGGCCGAGCGATTCGGTGGCCGGCACGTGGACGCTTCAGACGTACAACGGGAAGCCGTTGCCGTTCACCGGCAATCCGAACGAGAACGGCTCCGTGAATCGCGTCGATTCCGGCTCGATCGGCTTCGATGGCAAGGCGACGTACGTCCTCGGCATCAAGATCACGAACACGCTCGGATCGACCACGACGTCGCAGGACTACGACGAGGTCGGCTCCTACACCGGCAACGCATCGACCGGCGTGACCCTCAAGCCGAACGACCTGAGTGGCGGCACCAGCAAGGGCAACTTCGCCACCATTCCCGTCACGGTGTCGGGCAACACGCTCAGCTTCTCCCAGGAAGGGAAGCCCCTCACCTTCGTGAGACGCTGACGATCACCTAGATCGTCGTTCGCGGGCGCGGTCGTCGGTCGGCCGCGCCCGTGCCGTTCTCTTCACGCTTCCGCGTGGCGCACACCGAGCGCACGGGACACGACGGGCACCGCGCCACGCGCGCCGTGCAGACCAGCGCGCCCAGCTCCATCAGCGCCTGGTTGTGCGTCCACGTCGCCGAGCCGGTGCGGGGCAGCAGTTCGCGCGCGATGCGCCAGATCTCCTTCTGGCCGTGCCCCGACTTGAGGTCGACGTCCGGCGCGAACGCGCGCTTCAGCACGCGCGCGACGTTGGTGTCCACCAGCTCGGCGCGGCGCTCGTAGGCGAACGAGCTCACCGCCCCCGCGGTGTACGCGCCGATCCCCGGGAGGGCGCGCAACGCCTCGGCCTCGGCCGGGAGCGTCGCGGTCGTGTCGCGCCCTCGATCGGTGACGTGACGCGCGAGTGCGTGGAGGTTCCGCGCGCGCGCGTAGTAGCCGAGTCCCGCCCACGCCTCCATCACCCGCTTCGGCCGCGCGCGCGCCACGTCGTGCAGCGTGGGGAAGGTGGTGAGGAACGCGTCGTAGTACGACACGACGCGCGACACCTGCGTCTGCTGCAGCATCAGCTCGGAGACGAGGATGCGATACGGATCGCGCGTGCGACGCCACGGGAGATCCCGCCCGTTGGCGCGGAACCAGCGCCGCAGCAGTCGCCCGAACCGTTGCGCACGCGCCGGCTCGACGAGCGGCGCGTCCGCGCCGCGCGCCACGCGCGCCGTCACTGTGGCGTCCAGGTCGCGCCGGCCGTGAACAACCCGTCCACGAACCCGATGCGATGCACGAGGAAGAGGCCGAAGCCGATGCTCGCCAATCCCGACGTGATGCGCAGCGCGCGGTTCATCGAGCCGAACTTCCGCAGCGCGATCAGCGACGGTGCGGCGATCGACACGGTGATCAGCATCATCCCGGCGATCGTCCCCGCGCCGAACACGGCGAGATAGCCCACCGCCCACACCGGGTCCGGGATCAGCGCCACCTGCGGCAGCGTCGCCACCGCGGCCGATCCCGCCAGCCCGTGCACGAAGCCGATCGTCACCGGGCGGGCCGTGCTCTCGCTGACGCGCCGATCGTTCCCCGCGAGCGTCAGCAGCCCGAGCACGATCAGCATCACGGCCACCGCCATCTCGAGCGACAGCCCGAGTCGCGCCGGGATGCCCGAGAGCTGCACCTTGAGCAGCACGATCGCGCCGCCAACGAGCAGGATCGTCGCGGTGTGGCCGACGCCCCAGAGCACGCCGGTGCGCGCGGCGCGCGCCAGCGACCGCTGTTGCGCGACGATCGTCGTCACCGCCACCACGTGGTCCGGATCCGTCGCGTGCCGCATGCCGAGGAGGAAGCCCAGCACGAGCACGGAGACGAGAGCGGTCAGCACGCGGCTCGCTCCGCCGTTCGAGATGAGATCATGGCGACTGCCCGGTTCGTTCGTCGCCGGAGTGCGGCCGGTACATGATGACGTTCGCGCGCTCGAGCGTGATCAGCCCGCCCCCGATCATCCCGTCGAGCTCCGGCAGGATGGCGTCGATGCGCTCGGCCGTCTCGATGCACTCGACGATGATCGGCAGATCGAGCGAGAGCGCCTCGATCCGGTCGCTGTGCACCGTGGAGCTGGCGCCGAATCCCATGATCCCGCGATAGACCGTCGCGCCGGCGTAGTGCCGCGCCCGCAGCAGCTCCACGATCGCCGCGTAGAGCGGCTTGCCGTGGAACTTGTCGCGCTCGCCGATGTGCACGCGCATGAGGACGCGCTCCCCTTTCAGCCCGTGCATGGGGCCTCCACGCGGGCCGACGCCGCGACGCCGGTGCTCATACGCGCTCCCGCAGCGCGATCACCTCGCGCGCCAGGGCGAAGCCGCCGTAAGTACCGGCGAGTGCGAGCAGCACGCTCGCGACGATGTAGGTCCCGGCACGTCCGAGCTGCCCGTCCTCGATCAGCGTCGCCGTCTCGTAGCTGAACGTCGAGAAGGTCGTGTAGCCGCCGCAGAACCCCGTCGTCAGCAATATCCGAAGCTCCACGCTCACGCTGGGCGTCGCGAGCGCGTAGTACATGATGAAGCCCAGGATGAGGCTGCCGGTGATGTTGATGAGCAGCGTCCCCCACGGGAACGTCGCGCCCATCCGATGCTGAACCGCCGCGGAGAGGTAGTAGCGCGATACCCCACCCACGGCGGCCCCGAAGGCGATTGCCCAGAACGTTTTCACTAGCTGACCGTGCGCGTCTTCCGCTTGAGGAAATCCATCAGGATGAACTGGCCCAGCGTCATCGTCGTGGTGAAATATGCCTTGCCGCGGCTGATCTCGCTCACCCGCTTCACGAAGTCCACCAGCGCACGGTCGCGCGCGAGCATGAAGGTGTTGATCATGATCCCCGACTTCCGGCACGACGCGACTTCCTGGAGCGTCTTCTCGATGACGGTGATATCAAGACCAAATGAATTCTTATAGATCTGGCCGTCCGGCATCGTGAGCGCGCTCGGCTTGCCGTCGGTGATCATGATGATCTGGCGCATGTCCTTCTTCTGCGCCAGCAGGAGTCGCCGGGCGAGCTTCAGCCCTTCCGCCGTGTTCGTGTGGTACGGGCCCACCTGCGCCCCCGCCAGCGTGGCGAGCGGGATCTCCTCCGCACTGTCGTGGAAGAGGATGACCTTGAGCGAATCGCCCGGAAACTGAGTCCGAATGAGATGCGTGAGGGCGAGTGCTACCTTCTTCGCCGGGGTGAACCGGTCCTCACCGTACAGGATCATCGAGTGCGAGCAGTCGAGCATCAGTACCGTCGCGCAGCTCGAGCGGTACTCCGCCTGCCGCACCATCAGGTCGCTGTAGTCCAGGTCCATCGGGACGCTGATGTCCCCATTGCGGATCATGGAGTTCTTCAGCGTCTCGTTGACGTCGATGTTCAGCACGTCCCCGAACTCGTACTGCTTGCTCCACCCGTCCGCCTCGATCCCCGTCGCGAGGTACGGCGTGTCGTGGCTCCCGAAGCTGGACTTGCCGAGTGAGCCGAGCAGCCCGCGCAGCGTCTTGTAGCCGAGGAAGTCGATCCCCTTCTCGGTGAGGTTGAAGTTCACGTCGCGCGCCGCGGCCTGCGCGATCGAGCCTTTTCCCTCCACCGGCTGGTGCGACCCCGGCATCTGCGGCGGCGCGTCGAGGTTGAGGTACCCTTCGTCGATCAGCCGCTGCACGAGATCGTCGAGCAGCTTGGCGAGCTTCGCCTGGGAATCCTCGTCGCCGTCTCCCCGCAGCGCCTCGAGCATCTCTGGGGTGAACTGGCCGCTCTCCATGAGCGCTTCCAGGATCGCCTGCCGCAGCGCGTCGAGCGAGCGGTCGCCCGGCTCGTCGAACCCCATGCCGTAATACGAGTGCTGCCCCTGATTGCCGGCAAAGCCGGACTGGAGCAGGAAGTCCGCGAGCTTGTCCAGGAGCGACTGGAGATCGACCGCGTCGGCCATCTCCGGCGAGAACTTGCTGTAGGTATGAAAGCGCATGGCGAGCCTCCTCCTTCACTAATACCGCCGGGGCGGGCCGAGTGCCATCCGTCACCGCTCTATATTGCGACCGTGCCCGCGCCGACCACGCTCAATCCGTTCCGCGTCGTCCTCCGGCACCGGAATTTCCGCTTGTTCCTGATCGGCCAGACGCTCTCGCTGATCGGCACGTGGATGCAGACGATGGCCGAGGGATGGCTCGCGCTGGAGCTCACCAACAGCGCCTTCCTCGTCGGCCTCGTCGCGACGGTGTCCTCCATCCCCATCCTCCTCTTCACGATGCCCGCCGGCGCCATCGTGGATCGCTCGGACAAGCTCCGTATCGTGCGCACCGCGCAGATCGCGTTTCTCGTCCAGGCGTCCTCGCTCTGGCTCCTCACCGCGACGCATCGCATGACGATCGACTGGCTGCTCATCCTGGCGTTCCTCGGCGGCCTCATCGCGTCGATCGAGATTCCGGCGCGCCAGGCGATGATGATCGACCTCGTGGGCCGCGACGACCTGCCGGACGCGATCGCCCTCAACTCGAGCGGCTTCAATCTCGCCCGCATCGTCGGCCCCGCCGTCGCCGCGGCGGTCATCGCCCGACTCGGCATCGCCTGGTGCTTCTTCCTGAACGCGGTGAGCTTCGTCGCCGTGCTCGCGGGACTGCTCATGATGCGGCTCCCGCCGTGGGTCGCCCCGCGCCATCGGACGAGCCCCTGGCAGGGCGTCGTCCAGGTGATCCGCTACATGCGCGACACCCGCGACGTCCGCGCGCTGATGCTGATGGTGACGGTGTACGCCATCCTCAACGCGCCGGTGCTCGCGCTCATGCCCGTGGTGGCGCGCGAGATGTTCTCCCTCGGCGCCGGCGGCTACGGGCTGCTCCTCTCCTTCCTCGGCATCGGCGGGTTGTGCGGCGCCCTCGGCCTCGCCGCGGTGGGCAACCGGATCTCACGCACGCGCCTGCTGACCGTGGTCTCCATGCTCTGGCCCGCGCTCCTGCTGACGTTCTCCCTGACGAGCGTGCCCTCGGTCGGCTATGCCCTCCTCTTCGCGATCGGCATCGTGATGATCCTCAACGGCGCGATCGCCAACGGACTTCTCCAGGGGCTCGTGCCGAATGAGCTCCGCGGCCGCGTCATGGCCGCGTACGGACTGGTCGTCGTCGGACTGGCGCAGGTCGTCGGCGCGTTCACGGGCGGCGTCGTCGCCCATGCGATCGGCGTCGCGGGCGCGATCTTCATCACCTCGCTGCTGATGGCCGCGTACGGCGTGTGGGCCTTCCTGCGGCGGCCGGAACTCCGCGAGCTGCGCGAGCGTACGGTGTGACATGTACCGGACGTGCCTCTTCTGCAGCAGCGACCTCGGCCACAACGAGGCGGTCGAGCACTTTCCCGTCGGACGACGCCTCGCCTTCGATGCCGCGAAGGGCCGGCTCTGGGTGGTGTGCCGGAAGTGCGAGCGATGGAACCTCACCCCGCTCGAGGAGCGGTGGGAGGCGATCGAGGAGTGTGAGCGGGCCTTCCGCGGTACGAAGCTGCGCGTCTCCACCGATCAGATCGGCCTGGCGAAGCTCCGCGAAGGGCTGGAGCTCGTGCGCATCGGCGACCCGCAGCGCCCCGAGATGGCGGCGTGGCGCTACGGCGATCAGTTCGGGCGCCGCCGCCGGCGGAAGTATCTCCTGGTCGGGGGCGCCGCGGTGGCGGTCGCCACGGTGATGGTGGCCGGTCCTGCGCTTGGCATCGTCGGGGCGGGTGCGATCAGTCCGCTGACCAACCTGATCACCAGCGGCGGCAATCTCTATCGCGCGAACAAGAAGCTCATCGTGCCCGGTCCGGACGGCCGCACGCTGCGCACGCGGCTCGCCGACGTCGATCGCGTGAAGATCGAGCTGCTCGACGGCGAGATGGCGCTTCGGGTGCCCGTGGTGCCGGCGAAGCAGGTGCATTGGCGCTGGGGCTTGCACCGTGAAACCGTGACGCTGATGGGCGAGGACGCCGTGCGCGCGGCCGCGGCGCTCCTTCCGTCGTTGAACTCGGGAGGCGGCAACGCCGAGCAGGTGCAGCGCGCCGTCGGCATCGTCGAGCAGGCCGGATCACCGGCTGAGCTGTTCAATCGCGCCGCGCGCGACCAGCGCGACAAGGGTGTGTCGGGCTGGGGCAATCCGCGGAAGTACTCCTCGCTCAAGCACATGCCCGTCGCCACGCGCCTCGCCCTCGAGATGGCGACACACGAGGAGAGTGAGCGGCGCGCCCTCGAGGGAGAGCTGTATCTCCTCGAGGAGGCGTGGAAACAGGCCGAGGAGGTCGCGGCGATCGCCGACGACATGTTCCTCCCCGCATCGGTGGATGCGGACCTCGCCCGGCTGCGCGCCGCGCGGACGGAGGGCGACGCCTAGCCGAAGCGCTCGCGCGCGAGCTGCACGACCACGTCCGCGGCTCCATCCAGCCCGAGCCACGCCGTGTTGACGCACAGGTGGTAGTTGGCCAGGTCGCGCCAGTTGCGCTTCCAGTACCGCTTCACGTACTGCTCGCGCTGATGGTTCTTCTCCGCGACGATCCGGTGCGCCTCCGCCGTCGACACGCCGAAGTTCGTGATGACGTAGCTCGCGAGCACCTCCGCGGGCGCATAGCAGAATACGTGCAGCGCGTCCGCGCGCGCGGCCAGCATGCACTGCGCCCCGCGTCCCACGAGGACGGCCGGTCCGGCCTGCACCGCTTCCTCGATCACGCGCTTCGTCACCTCGACGATGCGCTCCTCGCTCGGCTCCGTGGCGAGGTCCGCGACCGTCGGCATCACCTCGGGGACGCCGAGCGCCATCGCCGTCGCGATCCGCTCGGGGAGCGACGGCACGCGCTCCTCGCGCGCGGAGACTTCCTCCGTGCTCATCCCGAGCCGGCGCGCGACCTCGTCCACCATCGCGTTGTCGTACAGGTGCCAGCCCAGCGCATTCGCCACACGCTCCGCGACCTCCGAACCCCCGGAGCCGTACTGTCGGGAGATCGTGACGATCGGCATCAGCGCTCCGGCGTCAGCGAGCGAAGTCGCACCTGCTCGACGACCGCGAAGCCCAGTGCCTCCCAGGCGCGTTCCGCCTCGACGCTCCCAGCCACGTTGTGCAGCCGCATCTGCTCGAGCCCTCGCGCGCGGCTCCAGCGCTCCGCCTCGCGTACGAGCGCGCGCAGCACGCCGCGCCGTCGCGCCTCGGGGCGCACGTAGACGGAGGAGACGTAGGCGTACCGCGCCGGCTCGAGCAGCGGCGAGCCGATCGACTCGACGCAACGCAGGATGCCGACGACCTCACCCGCGAGCTCCGCGAGGAGGATCGTCTCCGTGCGCGCGCGGAGCTGCGCGGAGAAGAGATCGCGCGCCCGTCGATCGATCTCGGTGCGGAGCCGGCCGTAGATCGGGTGATCCGGATGCTCGCGCAGCAGCGCGAGCCGGAGCGCGACCACGGCATCGAGATCGCGCGGCGTCGCCGGCCGAACGCGCGTCGCCGCGGCGGGCTTCACCGCGGACAGCGCGCGCTCGACGAGGCGGCCAGCGGTCATCGCGTCAGGCGGAGAGGCCGTCGCCGAAGAAGTCCTGCTTCGGCCGGCGCCGCCGATCCGGCTCGGCGCGTCCGTAGATCCCGCCGTCCGAGCGCGAGATTTTCTTCCGCGCGACGAGCGCCTCGAGCACGAGCTCGCACGCCGCCACCGTCTGCGGCGCATCGCTCTTCTGCGCTAGGCCGACCCGATGCACCAGGTCGAGCAGGCCGGGGACCGCCTCGAAACCGGTGGCCACTGCGTCGGAACGCTCGTCGTCCGTCACCTGCAGCGCGCCCCCTTCGTCGAACCAGATCACCACGTCGTCCGTGTTGGCACCCCCCGCGCGCTCCTGGAAGGTGGCGTCGGCCGCGCGCCGGATCAGCTCGCGCGCGATCGCATGGCCGCCGACGAGCTCACCCTCGTACTCGAGCTCGATCTTCCCGGTGATCGCCGGCTGGGCGGCGTAGACGTCGGAGATGCGCGGCACGATCTCCTGCTCGCCGGTGACGATCGTGCGACGCTCGGCGTTGGAGACCACGTTCTCCATCACCGTGATCGGCATGCGCTGCGAGACGCCGGAGCGCTTGTCGATGCGCTTGTCGACGCGCGCCTCGAACGCCACCCGCTCCACGACCTCGGAGATGAAATCGGGAACGCGCACGGGCTTCGCGTCGCGTTGCGTCCACGCTTCCTGCTCGGTGATCGCCATCCCGAGCTCGACGGTCTCGGGATAGTGCGTGATGATCTCGCTCCCGATGCGGTCCTTGAGCGGCGTGATGATCTTGCCGCGCGCCGTGTAATCCTCGGGGTTCGCGGTGAAGCAGAGCTGGACGTCGAGCGCGAGGCGGATCGGGTAGCCCTTGATCTGGACGTCGCCTTCCTGCATGACGTTGAACAGGCCGACCTGCACCTTGCCGGCGAGGTCGGGCAGCTCGTTCAGGGCGAAGATCCCGCGGTTCGCGCGCGGCAGCATCCCGTAGTGGATCGTCAGCTCGTCGGAGAGGATGTGTCCGCCCCGCGCCGCCTTGATCGGATCGAGGTCGCCGATCATGTCGGCGATCGTCACGTCGGGGGTCGCGAGCTTCTCGATGAAGCGCGCGTCGCGGCCGACCCACGCGATCGGCGTGTCGTCGCCCGCCTCGTGAATGAGATTGCGCGCGTAGCGCGAGATCGGCGCGAACGGGTTGTCGTTCACTTCACTCCCGGCGACGATCGGCATCGTCTCGTCGAGCAGGCCGACGAGCGCGCGCAGGATGCGCGACTTCGCCTGACCGCGCAGGCCGAGCAGGATGAAGTTGTGCCGCGAGAGGATCGCGTTGACGATCTGCGGCATGACCGTCTCCTCGTACCCGATCACGCCGGCGAAGAGGGGGCCGCCGCCGGCGAGGCGCGCGAGCAGGTTCTGGCGCATCTCGTCCTTGACGGACCGCGTGGCGCGGTCGGGAGCGCCGAATGGCGAGCGCTTGAGAGCGCCCAGGGTTTCCGGATACGACGGCACTGAGCCTCCACGACGAAAGTCGGGGCGTCACCTCAGCCCCACGAGTGTATAGAGCGGCCCGACACGCAGCGCCGCAAGAGTCAGCGCGCGAAGAAACGAACGCACAGGCGCGTGATCCAGTTCACGCCGCTTGCTCGGCGCGCCGCATGGTTTTCCCGAGCATCGCTGCGCGGGTCGGTCGCGGGAGGGTATTCCGCCGGCGCCGCGGGCTTACACGCTGCGAGCCTCGCGCAAACAGCGCGCGAGTCTCTTGCTACGCCCGGTGGCGCCGCCTCCACACCCTCCCGCTTCCTCCCACACAGTCTGCCCCGCTGCTGCACGCGGCGCGCCCGCGCGCGCGCGGATGGTCGGCGCGCGCCCGTGCGTCGACGATCGCGCGCTCGGTCCGGGAAGCGCTACGAGACCGGGCCGCCAGCGGACGCCGCGAGCGCTCGCGCGCCAAAGCCTCGGCGCCCCCCGTCTCGTCCTCGTGCGATGGCAAGGGAGCGGGCGTTCCTGTAGGAGGAGCCTCGCGCGTAGCAAGAGACTCGCGCGCCGTTTGCGCGAGGCTCGCAGCGTGTAAGCGCGGAGCGACGACGAAAGGAATGCCCGCGACCGGCCGGCGCGACGAACCAGAGGGACGGCCGGGCGAAGAGCGCTACGACGCGTCGACTTCGACCTGGTTGTCGTAGAACACCGGACCGTGGCCGAGATCCGTCTCTCGCTGCGACGTGGTCTGATTCGCGTTCGCGTCGTCGCTCGTGAGCTTGGCCCACCAGATGCTCGGCGCCCACACCACCCCCTCGCGGATCGACGGCTCCACGCGCGCCTGCGCCGCGAAGGCCCCGCGATCGTTGTGCACCGTCACCCGCATCCCCGTCGTGATCCCGCGCCGCTCCGCGTCGGCCGGGTGCAGCAGCACCTCCGGCTCCTGCGCCTGCCGGCGCAACGAGGTGACGTTCACGAACGTCGAGTTCAGGAAGGTGTGCGCCGGCGACGAGATGAGCGTGAGCGGATAGCGCGCGACGAGCGCCGGATCGCGCTCCGGCGACTCGTACGGCGGGATGTAGGTCGGCACCGGGTCCAGCCCCATGTCCGCCAGACGCTGCGAGTAGAACTCGCACTTCCCGCTCGGCGTGGAAAAGGCCCCTTCCGCGTAGGGGAGGTACGGCGTCGGCACGTTCAGGCGCACCCATCCGCGCTCGAGCAAGGTGTCGAAGGTCACGCCCTGCAGCTTCGGCGACTTCGTGTCCAGCGCCTGCCTGATCAGCGTCAGGTCGTCGTCCCACGTCCACGATGCGGTCATGCCGATCCGTTCGGCCAGCCGGCGGAAGATCTCCGTGTTCGGCAGCGCCTCACCCAGCGGGGCAATCGAGGGGCGATTGAGCGACGCGTAGTGGTGCCCGTAGGCGAGGTGGACGTCCCAGTGCTCGAGCTGCGTCGTTGCCGGAAGGACGATGTCCGCCCAGTCGCAGGTGTCCGTCTGGAAATGCTCGAGCACGACCGTGAACAGGTCGTCGCGCGCCAGACCGCGCAGCACCGTGTTCCGATCGGGCGCGACCGCCGCCGGATTGCTGTTGTAGACCACCAGCGCCTTCACCGGCGGGCCGCCCACACCAGCGTCCGGCTCCGTGAGCGCCTCACCGAGCCGGATCATGTTGATCGTGCGCGCCGGCGGTCCGAGGTCCGGCCGCTCGAGCACCGCTCGGTTGAAGGTGAAGTTTGCCGACGTGGAGAGCTGCACGCCGCCGCCAGCGCGCCGCCAGTGCCCGGTGATCGCCGGCAGGCAGGCGATGTTGCGCACCGCCATCCCGCCGCCGGCATGACGCTGCAAGCCGTAGTTCACGCGAATGAACGCCGCGTTCGCGCTGCCGTAGCGCACCCCGAGCGACACGATGGTCTCTTCCCGCAGCCCGGTGACGGAGGCCGTGCGCTCCGGCGTCCACTCGGCGGCCCGCTCCCGCAGCGCCTCGTGCCCCAGCGTGTACTGCTCGAGGTAGTCGCGATCCTCGAAGCCGCCGGCGAACAACACGTGCATCATCCCGAGCGCCAGCGCGCCATCCGTCCCGGGGCGGATCGGGATCCACTCGTCGCACTGCGCCGCGGTGCGCGTGCGGATCGGATCGATGCAGATGATCGACGCGCCGCGCTCGCGCGCCGCGAGGACGAACGGCCACAGATGCGGGTTCGCCGTCAGCGTGTTCGTCCCCCACAGCAGCACGAGATCGCTCTGCGGAATCCCCTCCGCGTCGGCGCCGATGTTCGCGCCGACCGTCATCCGCATGCCGACCGTTCCCGCCATCGAGCAGATCGTACGATCGAGGCGCGAGGCTCCGAGCTCGTGGAAGAAGCGTCGATCCATCGACGAGCCCTGGAGCAGGCCCATCGTGCCCGCGTACGAGTACGGCAGGATCGCCTGCGGCCCATCGCTCGACTCGGCGATGGCGTGCAACCGGTCGGCGATCTCGCCCAGCGCATCGCTCC
>Ga0207674_10004646_pt1 | contig 16489 bp, 7 predicted proteins | sample KBSCornC72_FD_184303 | JGI IMG/M metagenome (GOLD analysis project Ga0207674, IMG submission 184303) | Corn rhizosphere microbial communities from Kellogg Biological Station, Michigan, USA - KBS Corn C7-2 (SPAdes) (version 2) | ecosystem: Host-associated > Plants > Roots > Rhizosphere > Soil ... | reverse complement strand
TTCTTCCGCTCGCGCGACGGCGGCAAGACGTTCCCGCAGTCGCTCAACCCGCCGCACGGCGACAACCACGACATGTGGATCGCGCCTAACGACCCGAATCGCATGATCGAGGGGAACGATGGGGGCGCGAACGTGTCGTTCAACCAGGGCAAGACGTGGAGCGAGGAGGATTTCGCGACCGCGCAATTCTATCACGTCGCCACGACGAACGAGTTCCCGTACAAGATCTGCGGCGCGCAGCAGGACAACTCCACGTTATGCGGGCCGAGCCGCAAGGCTGGCGGGATCGCGACCTCGGATTGGGTCGACGCCGGTGGCGGTGAGTCCGGCTACGTCACCCCGCATCCGACAAAGTCGAACATCATCTTCGCCGGCAGCTACGGCGGGCTCATGACGCGGAAGGACCTGACCACGGATTATCAGCGGGACATCACCGTGTGGCCCGACAACCCGATGGGCTACTCGTCCGAGGACATCAAGATCCGCTTCCAGTGGACGTACCCGATCGTGTTTTCGCGCCACAACCCTAACGTCGTATACGCCGCCGGGAATTACCTGTACCGATCGACCAACGAAGGCGAGAGCTGGACGCGCGTGTCGCCGGACCTGTCGCGGCATGACTCGACGACCATGGGCGCGTCGGGCGGGCCGATCACGAAGGACCAGACGGGCGTCGAGACGTACGCGCTCATCTTCGCCTTCGACGAGTCGCCGGTCACGGCCGGACTGCTTTGGGCTGGGACGGACGACGGCTACATCTGGGTCTCGCGCGACAACGGCGCGAACTGGACGAACGTGACGCCGAAGGACATTGGCGATTTCACGCGCGTCTCCATCATCGAGCCGTCGCACTACGCGTCATGCAGCGCCTACGTTGCGGCGAACCGCTATCAGCTCGGCGACAAGCAGCCGATCCTGTACAGGACGGCCAATTGCGGGAAGAGCTGGACGAAGATCGTCTCGGGCATTCCGGAGACCGAGTTCACACGCGTGATCCGCGAGGACCCGGTGCGTCGGGGAATGTTGTACGCGGGCACGGAGCGTGGCGTGTGGGTGTCATTCGACGATGGCGGGCGATGGCAGTCGCTGCAACGCAACCTGCCGCCGGCCCCTGTGCACGACATGACGATCAAGGAGGGCGATCTCATCGCTGCCACGCACTCGCGCGGCTTCTACGTGATGGATGATCTCTCGGCCCTCCGTCAGTTGTCGCCCGCGATCGTCGCGAAGAGCGCGTACCTGTTCAAGCCCCGCGATGCCTACCGGATCGATTGGGGCGGTGGGTTCTTCGGCGGTGGCGGCGGTGGGAGTCCCACCGGCGCGAATCCACCGTCCGGCGCGACCGTCTACTACTGGCTCGACAAGGCGAACCAGGTCGTCACACTCGACTTCCTCGACGCGCAGGGCAAACCGATCAAGTCGTTCACGAGCAACCCGGACTCGTTGACGCTTGCTGACAGTCTGCGTGGCGACCAGCAGAAGGTCGCTCGCCGTGACAGCCTGGCGAAAGCCGGGCTGTCGGCCGACAGCATTCAGAAGCTGATGGCCGCCGCGGCGGCACCGCCCGAGGGCGGGCCACCGGCGATCGACTTCGAGGTGCTCGTGCGCATGGGGCCGCGCCCGCCGCGCGTGCCTAACAAGCTGGGGCTGAACACCTTCGCGTGGAACCTGCGGTATCCGGACGCCGCGCGGTTCGAGAACCTCATCATGTGGGCGGCTGGCACGACCGGCCCGATAGCGCCGCCGGGGACGTATCAGGTGCGCCTCCGCGTCGGCGGTCAGACGCAGACGCAGTCGTTCGTGGTGAAGAAGGACCCCCGTTCGACGTCGACCTTGGCGGACTACCAGGAGCAGTTCCGCTTCCTGAGCAAGGTGCGCGACACGGTGAGCGCGGCGAACAACGCGGTGCGCACCGTTCGCAACGTTCGCTTTCAGGTGGATGACCGCAGCGCCAAGATCGCGGGCAAGCCGCAGGCGGCGGAATTCCAGGAGCTCTCCGGGCAGCTGATGGACAAGCTTGGCTCGGAGGAGAAGGAGATCTATCAGGTCCGGAACCAGAGCAGCCAGGATCCGCTCAATTACCCGATCAAGCTGAATAACAAGATCGCGGCGCTCTCCGGCGTGGCGAGCGGCGAGTACCGGCCGACGAAGCAGACGTACGCGGCGTTCGACTCGCTGACGACGGACCTCCGCGTTAGGCTGACGAACGTGAAGTCAGCGATGGACGATCTCCTGCCGAAGATCAATGCGCTTTTGAAAGCGGCCGGTTTGGAGGCCATCGTGCCGAGCACTCAGGAGCTCAAGAAGGAGAAGCCGGTGGTGGCCAGCTGATCGGGAATCGGGAATCGGGAATCGGGAATCGGAGAACCCTCGGGATGTCACTCTCGCCATGAGAGACGTCCCGAGGGCGTTCGATTCCCTATTCCCGATTCCCGATTCACGACAAATGCCTTGACTCTCTAGGTAACGCCACCTATGCTTCGCCTAGTCTAACTAGGCAATGCAAACATGGCCGTCGCAGCAAAGGATCTTCACGGAACGCTGGACGCCCTCGTCCTCAAGACCCTGAGCTGGGGACCCCGGCACGGGTACGCCATCGCGCGGTGGCTCGAGGACACGAGCGCCGACGAGCTGGTCATCGAAGAAGGCTCGCTCTACCCGGCGCTCTACCGCATGGAACGCAAAGGATGGATCGAAGCCGAGTGGGGTGAGTCCGAGCTCGGGCGAAAGGCGAAGCTTTACCAACTCACCACCGCGGGACGCAAGCAGCTGCGCGCCGAGACCGAGGAATGGGCTCGGTTCGCGGGTGCCGTGTCGCGGATCCTCCTGCCCGCCTAACGGGCCATCCCGCGCCCAGCGCGCGCCATGCCTCGCCCGGGGACGTTCGGTCGCCAGCTGCGATCCCTCCTGTGGAAAGCGAGCGTCGCCGACGAAGTCGACGCCGAGCTCGCGTTCCACGTCGAGATGCGCACGCGCGAGTACATCGCGCGTGGGCTCGAGCCCGAGCTCGCGCGCGCCAAAGCCATCGGTCGCTTCGGCGACCTCAATCGAGTCAACGACACCTGTCGCCGCATTGGCGAAGGACGGGAGCGAGATATGCGCCGTGCAGAATGGATCCACGAGTTCGGGCAGGACGCGCGTTATGCGCTGCGGCAGCTCGCTCGCATGCCGGGGTTCACCGCGGTCGCCGCGCTGACGCTGGCCATCGGTATCGGTGCGACCACCGCAATCTTCAGCATCGTCAACGCGGTCGTCCTCCGCCCGCTGCCGTTTCCGGACCCGGATCGCCTGGTTCGCGTCTATTCCAATCGCCGTGGCGCGGACGGCAGCTCGAGTGCCGCAACCTTTCTGGCGTGGCGGGAGCGATCGCATTCCTTCTCGCAGCTCGTTCCGGCCGAGTACCGGAACTTTACGCTGGTCGCGGGTGATCGACCCGCCGAGCAGGTGACGGGGGAACGCGTTTCAGCCGACTTCTTCCCGGCGCTGGGCCTCGGGATGCGGCTCGGTCGGCCGTTCTCGAAGGACGAAGATCAGCCGGGTCGCGACAACGTGGTTGTCCTCAACGAGCGATTCTGGAAGTCTCGCTTCAACGGCGACTCCTCGATCTTGGGTCGCAGCGTCCGGCTCAACGCCGTCGAACACGTGGTGATCGGCGTGGTGTCGGCGACGGCGGATGTGATGGGGGCTGACGCGAGTGTCTGGGTTCCAATCGCGTTCACCCCCGAAGAGCGGGCGGATTCCCGAAAGGGATACCTCGACGTGTTCGCACGCCTCGCGCCGGGCGTCACGCTGGCGCAGGCTCAAAGCGAAATGTCCGCCATCGCGAAACGCCTCGAGACGGAGCTCGAGGACAATCGCGAGAACGGCGTGCGGATCGCGTCGCTGACGGAGGTCTTCGTCGGCTCGTATCGTTCGCGGCTCCTGATCCTGCTGGGTGCCGTCGGGTTCGTGCTGCTCATCGCGTGCGTGAACGTGGCGAACCTGCTGCTCGCGCGTGGGGCGGCGCGCGGGAAGGAGATCTCGATCCGCGCGGCACTTGGTGCGGGTCGCGGGCGTGTCCTGCGACAACTGTTGAGCGAGAGCGTCGTACTCGCCGGCATCGGCGGAGCTCTCGGGCTCGTGTTCGCGTTCTGGGGGGTGCGCGCGCTCAAGGGGCTGGCGCCGAGTGAGGTGCCTCGGCTCGACGAGGCCGGGCTGGATCTGGTGACGGTCGCATTTGCGTTAGGCGCGACCGCGCTCAGCAGCATCGTGTTCGGCATCGTGCCCGCGCTCCGCACGGCGCGACCCGATCTCCAGGGTGCGCTGCGCGAAGGCGGCCGCGGATCCAGCCTCGTCGCCCGCGATCGCGTGCGGCAACTGCTCGTGGCGGCGGAGGTCGCGCTCTCCCTCATGCTGCTCGTGGGCGCGGGGTTGCTGATTCGAAGCGGGATCCTCCTGCAGCGCGTCGAGCCCGGGTTCACCACCGCGCGCGTGTTCTCCGCGTGGCTGGCGTTGCCGCCGGCGCAGTACGAGAGCGTGGAAAGTGTCCGGACGGCGTATGATCGCATTCTCACGGAGGTTCGCGCGGTGCCGGGCGTTCAGTCGGCAGCGGGCGTCACGGTGATCCCGATGACCGGCCTCTCGGCGCAGTCGAACTTCATTCCGGAGGGTCGGGCGGACGACCCGGCGAACGCCATCTCATTCAACTTCCGCCTCGCGACGCCGGGTGTGTTCCAAACGCTGCAGATCCCCATCAAGCAGGGACGGGATTTCGACGATCGCGACGTTGTCGGATCCCCGTGCGTGATCATTATCAACGAGGCGGCCGCGAAGAAGGCATGGCCTAACGAAAACGCGATCGGCAAGCGTCTGCCGGGGCCGCGCGATGGCTCCGGTGGGCGAACGCTCTGCAGCGTGGTCGGCGTGGTCGGCGATGCACATGACGACGGGCTGCGTGAGGCGGTGCGTCCGCAGATCTACTTCGCTGCTGCGCAGGGACCAGCGGCGCTCTGGTTCGCGATGCAGCGGTCGATGTTCGTCATCGCTCGTACGACCGGAGACCCTCGAGCGATGACCAAGCAGCTGCAGGCCGCGGTGGCCCGGTTCGACCCAATGCTCCCGATGTTCGACATTCGATCGATGGAGGAGCGCATCTCGGCGTCCCTCGCGACCGGGCGCTTCAACACCATGCTGCTGACGACCCTGGGAGCGATTGGGCTGCTGCTCGCCGCCGTCGGGATCTATGGCGTGGTTGCCTACTTCGTGACGCAACGGACCGGCGAGATCGGACTCCGGATGGCGCTTGGCGCGACTCCCGGCCGAGTGCTCCGGCTGGTGGTCGGGCAGGGGATGACACCCGTGGTGTTCGGGATTGTGGTGGGCGTTGGGCTGGCCGGTGCGGCGAGCAGGCTGCTGGCCAGTCTGGTGTTCGGGGTGGGCACGAGGGACCCACTGACCTTCGTGGCGGTACCCGCGACGCTCGGGGTGGTCGCGCTGGCCGCAAGCGTGGTTCCGGCGCGGCGGGCGACACGCGTGGACCCGACGAAGGCGTTGCAGAGCTGACGCAAGCCGGTTAGGCAGGAAAAACGGCCGATGACCGTCTCCAAACGGTAATCGGCCGTTCTGGTGTTCCCCTTGGCCGTTCCGGGAGTTATTTGTTGGCGTGGCCTAACCCTTTCGCTCGCTCTGGTTTCTTTTTGGTTAGTGCCGTGATCTGGGATTGTGGCCTCGACTGACGCCGGCGTTGGTCAGCCCCCAAGTCCATGAAAAACTTGCCGTACGCTGTGGCTGTGCCCGGGGATCAGGTCTATGAAGTTGCTGGTTGTCGAGGATGATCGGATGCTTTCGGAACTGCTCCGTCGAGCGCTGACCGAGGACGGGTTTGCAGTGGACGTCGCGTCCGACGGGGAGCAGGCGGAGGCGCTCGCATTCGTGAACGACTACGATGGGATCATCCTCGACCTCGTGCTGCCGGGCAAATCCGGACTGCAGCTGCTGCAGCAAATGCGGCGGGAGTCACGCTCGACTCCAACGCTCATCTTGACCGGACGGCGAGCGAAGCAGGATGTCGTCCGGGGGCTGGATGTGGGCGCGGACGACTACCTCACGAAGCCGTTCGACCTCGACGAATTGAAGGCGCGCGTTCGTGCCCTCGTACGCCGGAGCCCGGACCTCAAGAACGAGCGAGTTGCGCTGGGCGGAGTCCGGATCGACACCCGCCGGCGTCAGGCGACGGTCGATGGTCGTGCCCTTCGGATGACGCCGAAGGAGCTGGCTCTGCTCGAGCATCTAATGATGAAAACTGACGAAGTCGTGTCGCGCTCCGAGCTGCTCGAGAAAGTGTGGGACTTCCATTTCGATCCGGGTTCCAATGTCGTGGACGTGCATGTTGGCCGTCTCCGGGCGAAGCTGCGCGATGCGAATGCGAACGTCTGCCTGGAGACCGTCCGCGGGGTTGGATTCATGCTGAGCTCACGTCTCACGCAAGACCAGGAGACGGCCTGACCAGGCGCCAATGCGGCAGGACCAATACGACGCTCGGGAACGGCTCATTCGACTGGGTGGGCCGCGGCTAGCGAACGAGCTCGCGGCCATTTACCTGGACGAGATGCCTCGGCGGATCGCCGCGGCGCGGCTCGCCTTGCGCGAAGGCGACGCGGAAGTGCTGGGCGAGACCGCGCACGGGATGCGATCGAGCAGCGCGCAGCTTGGAGCGACCGAGCTGGCATCCGCGTGTGAGGAAGTCGAGCTGGCCGCGGACTCCGGCGACGTCGTAGCGGCCGCGTCGCGACTGATGGCCGTGGAGTCGCGTTATGCGGAGTTTGCCGGGTGGCTCGTGGAGCAGGCCGGCCTCGATCGACACCTCGTCGCGTATGCGGACGGCGACGACATGCCTCGGACGAGTGGTCGCGAGCCGCCGATCGTTGCGGTCATCGAGGACAACGCGGACAATCGATTGCTGCTCGACGCAATCCTGGGCGACGACTTCGTCATCCATGAGTACGCGGCCGGTGCGGAGGCGCTCGCTGCCATGCCACGTCGTGTGCCTCACATCGTGCTGCTCGACGTGTCTCTCCCCGGCATAGACGGGCTGGAGGTTCTCGCGCGGATGCGGAGTGATCCAGTCCTCCGCGACGTGCCCGTCGTCGCGGTGACCGCGCACGCGATGGCTGGTGACCGCGAGCGGTATCTTGCCGCCGGGTTCGACGGCTACGTGCCAAAGCCGATCGTTGACGAGCGTGTCCTCATCGGCACCGTCGAGACGCTGCTGGCCCGCCAGCGGCGGACCCGCCGGGCATGAGGGTGCGCCGCCGCCTAACGCTGGCGGAGAAGGTCACGCTCGCGTTCGCCATGGGCGTGGTGTACCTGGCCGTCGTCGGCGCCGTCGCCTACTCGAGCGTCTTTCGGTTCGCCAACGCGACGCAACGCGCGACGCGCACGCACGTGGTGCTTCGGTCGCTCGAGGAGACGTTCTCGCTCGTGACGGAAGCGGAAACGGCATCGCGCGGCTTCGTGATCACCGGTGACGCGCGCTATCTCGATCCATATCGAGACGCGGAGGCCGACGCGGTCGAGGTGCTGAAAGGACTCGGGACGTTGATCGCGGACGATCCCCGCCAGCGTGAACGGCTGGGCGAATTGGTCCCGCTTGTGACTCGGCGCTTTGCCATGCTCGACGAGTCGGTGCGACTCCGCGCGAGTGGCGGGTTCGACGGCGCGGCGTCGGCAGCGCGAACGGGGCGTGGGCGGCTCGTCATGGACTCCATCCGTGCGGTTGTCGACACGATGTCCGCCGACGAAACCGCGCGGTTGCAAGACCGCTCGGCTCAGGAGCGCCGAAGTCTGGATCGCGCGAGTCGGCTGATCGCCGTCAGCTTCCTGGCGGCCGTGATCCTCGGTCTCGTGGCCGCGTTCTACGTGAGTCGGGACATCGACGGGCGGCTCCGCGCCGAGGAGGAGGCGCGACGTGCGAAGGAGGTCGCGGAGGCCGCGAGTCGCGCCAAGAGCGAGTTCCTCGCGATGATGTCGCACGAGCTGCGGACGCCGCTCAACTCCGTCATCGGGTTCTCGAACGTGCTGCTTCGAAACCGCGCCGGGAATCTGCATGATCGTGATCTCCTGTACCTGCGTCGTATCCGCGTGGGTGGCCGGCATCTCTTGTCCCTCATCAATGAGGTGCTGGACCTGTCCAAGATCGAGGCAGGTCGGATGAGCCTCGATCGGGCGCCGGTGTCGCTCGATGCGTTGGTCGAGGACACGGTGGCGTCGTTCGAGGGCCAGCTGCGCGATCGTCCGATCGCGCTCGAGGCGGAGATCCCGGCGCACCTAACGCCGATCATGACGGATCCGGCGAAGCTGCTGCAGGTGCTGACGAATCTGATCGGGAACGCGATCAAGTTCACGGAGCGGGGGAGCGTGGTGGTCCGCGTGGTCGCGGAGGCGGCGTCGCGTCGGCCGGAGCGCATTGAGGTGGTCGACACGGGCGTCGGAATTCCGCTGGATCGTCAGGAAGCGATCTTCGAGGCATTCCAGCAGGCCGACGGGAGCACGGCACGGCAGTACGGTGGTACCGGCCTCGGCCTTGCCGTCTCGAAATCGTTATGCGACCTCATGGGGTACGCGCTCGACGTGGAGAGCGAGCCGGGGGTCGGCTCCATTTTTCGGGTCACGCTCGTAGCGGGCGGGTCGGTATCTGGGCGCGAGCTTGCCGGGTTGCCCGAGCGCGTTCCGGCTTCGGTCTGACGCTCATTCGGGCGTCGACGAATCATGAACGATTCGTCATTCAGCCTTCACGATTCCGTCACAGCGCACTGAGTAGTCTCATCTGGCTCTGCACCGACGGAACCCGAGCGTCGGTGTCTGCGTTCGCCCGAACCTAACGTTTCGGCGGCCGCACCTGACTGCTCGACCCGACGACCATCACAGGTTGCGCGCGCCGTTGCCGCCCTGTTTCCATGCCCGCCCCGGGAGACCAGATGAGACGTGCATTCGTGAGTGCACTGCTCGCCGCAGCAGTTGCGGCGTGCGGTGATGAAAGGCCGGTGACTGCGCCCAGCGCACCGTCCAAGGTGCGAGTTCTTGCGGCGATTGGCACCGACTCGACAACCGGCGCAACGATCGAGACAGATCTCGATGATTACGCGCCCGGTGGGTCTGTCTACCTGACGGGGCGGGGGTGGGCGCCTAACGAATCCGTGCATCTTGTCATGACCGAAGACCCTGACGTGCACGAAGACGTTATCGCCGACGTGGAAGCGGATTCCACTGGGGCGTTCAGTCTACGGTTCTATGAGGTGCAGGAAAACGACGTCGGCGCCTTGTTCACCCTCACGGGAACGGGCGGTACGTCCGGCAGCATTGTGACCGTCCAGTTCACCGACGGACGGAACATCTCGGCGATCGACCTCTCGCCGGGGAGTCCGACTGCCGGGGCGACTGTGACGGCGACCACGGAAGTCGTCCTCAACAACGGTACGGGAACACAGGTCTGGAACGGCACCACGTGGGAGATCCGGAACGCGTCCAACACCGTTGTCGCCTCGAGCGCGTGCATCAATACGCCCGACCACTCACTCAGCGATGGCGATGTTACCAACGGCAACAAGCACAGAGAGTCGTTCACGTTCACCGCACCCGCGGCCGGAACGTACACGTTGGTGGTGTCGGTGTACTCGACGGACGACTGCGCGGCGGCCTCGGACGCGACGACGCAGTCTCTCCCATTCACCACGACAGGAGCGACAAATACCGCGCCAGTGCTGACCGCGATCGGGAACAAGAGCGTCAACGAGCTGACGCAGCTTGCGTTCACGGCGACTGCCACGGACGATGGCCTACCGAATCCTCCCGCCGGACTCACGTTCTCTTTGGCCAACCCGGCGTCCGGAACGTTCCCGGCCGGTGCTACGATCACGACCGGCGGTGCGTTCGAGTGGACACCCACCGAGGCCCAGGGCCCCGGGACGTACCGCGTGAAGGTCGTCGTCAGTGACGGCGCGCTCTCCGATGATGAGGAGATCCAGATCACCGTCAACGAAGTCCAGAGCAACCCCATTCTGACGGCGATCGGCAACAAGAGCATCGACGAGCTGCAGCTGCTCTCGTTCGCCGCGACAGCGTCAGATCCGGACGGTGGGACGCTCACGTTCTCGCTCGCGAACCCGGCCACCGGAACGTTCCCGGCCAGTGCCGCGATCACTTCGGGCGGCGCTTTCACGTGGACGCCGACCGAAGCACAAGGTCCGGGCACGTATCGCGTCAAGGTTGTCGTCACTGACGAGGACACCAACAAGGCCGAAGAGGAGATCGAGATCACGGTGAACGAGGTGAACGTGCCGCCGGTCCTCGCCGCGATCGGGAACAGGATCACCGACGAGCAAGTGCAGCTCGCATTTACGGCAACCGCATCGGATACCGACCTACCGGCTCAGACCCTCACTTTCTCGCTCGCCAATCCTGCGAGCGGCACCTTCCCGACTGGCGCTGCCATCACGGCGGGTGGTGCGTTCACGTGGACGCCGGCCGAAGCCCAGGGCCCAGGCACGTACCGCGTCAAAGTCGTGGTCAGTGATGGGACGGTCACCGATGAAGAGGAGATTGAGATCACGGTGAACGAAGTGAACGTGGCGCCGGTGCTCACGGTCCCCGCGAATGTCGTCACGCAGTGGGGAGTCACGCTCGCCAATCTTGCGGCAACCGCGACGGACGCTGACATCCCGGCGAACACGCTCACCTTCTCCAAGGTGTCCGGACCGACCTGGGTGACTGTCGCCGCCAACGGCACGATCTCGTTCGGAACCATCACCGCCGCAGACGTGGGCACGTACACCGTGCGCGTTCGGGTTCAGGACAACGGAAGTCCGGTCCTCGGTGACGAGAAGCAGTTCACCATCACAGTGCAGGATCGGCCAACGAAGCTCACGTACGACGGGAAGACCTCAGGGCAGTACAGCGACGAGTCGACCCTGAGCGCGACGCTCGCGGATAACGGCGCCGGTGGACTGAACGGAACAAAGCTCGAAGGCAAGACGGTCGACTTCTATTACAACAATGCGCTTGTCGGATCGGCGACCACCGATGCGAACGGGAAGGCGTCGTACGACTACGCGATCCCGTCGGGCGCAGGCAACGCCAGCGTACAGGCGAAGTATGCGGGCGACGGCGGGTACGGTGCGTCGAATTCCTACTCGACGACGTTCGTCGTCAACCGTGAGAACGCCGAGGGCACGACGATCGCGAACGCCGGGGCCGGTCAGCTCGGGGCCAAGAGCTTTACGGTCACTATCGGTATCAAGGAGGCGCGCCTCGGGAATGGGAACGAGCCTGATCCTAACGATGGCCAACTTGCAGGCGCTATCAGCAACGTCACCTCGCTGGCGGCGTCTGCCTCTGGCGTCTCGACGAACGGCAGCGTCACGGGCAGCTGCAACCTCGGCACCGTTAGCGGATCGGGCTACGGTGGCGTGAAGAGCTTCACCTGTACGTTCGGCGACGGCGTGAATCCGATCCCCGTGGACGTGTACACGCTGACGTTCACCGTCGGCGGGTACCACTACACCGGCACCTACGAGGATGTCTTCTCGATCTGGGATCCGGGTGCCGGGTTCGCGACAGGCGGCGGGTCGTTCGTGTTCGATGGCGACCGCGTGTCGTTCGGCTTCAGCTTCACGGCGACGAAGGGGAAGACGACGCCGCGCGGCGGCCTGGTTGTGGTACGGCACCTTGCCGGTGGTGGCGTCTGTCGCGCGAAGAGCAACGCCATGGACGCGCCGGCAGTCGTCGGGAACATTGCGACGCTAGGCGGCAAGGGCAACTACAACTGTGTGGTGAACAACGTCACGACGGTCAGCCAGGGTAATATCAATCTGATCGCGGTAGCCGAGGACTGGGCCACGTCGGGTGCCAACGCCGACAAATTCCGCGTGAAGGCGATGGACAAGTTGGACATGGCGACCACCGTAGTCCTCGCGGGCGGCAACGTTCAGGTGCCGCAGCCTTCGGGCAAATAGAGCAGCCAACCTTCTCGTTTTATTCACGACCGCCTGCCGGCACCTACGCCGGCAGGCGGTCGTTTCATTGGGGAGTCGCCGGTCCAGCCTCGCAGGCTTCGGTGAGTGTTAGGCAAGTGGATCGAGATCGATCCGTCACTCTGACCGGTGATCGGGCAGTCTGTCTGCCCCAGTTGTGGTTAGGCGCGCCAAGCGTTTGACACGCCCGTCACACGGTCGAAGTGTGGCGCCTCACCATCGATGTCTAGGGCGTGCACGCGACATCTAACCTCCGGCCGCCCGGCAAATGCCCAGTTGGTTAGAACACCAACCAATTTCTTAACCGACTGTAATACGGCGGTTTGATGGAGCAGAGGTCCCGCGCGTGAAGCCGCGGTGCGCGGGTTGCTTCCTGTCCCGTCCGCTCTCGGGAGCGAGGCGACGTCGCTGCCACCTCGGGGCACACGGTATTCGTTAGGCAAACACGCTCGAGCAGTCACGATGACCGACGCACCCCGCGCCCGGTCATCGCGGTTGTCCCTCATTGCTTCGGCAAAGGCACCCCGGTCGTGAGGCCGGTCCGCAAAGCCATGGGTCTCTTTCGAGATCGCCAGGCTGCCGTGCAGGAAATCCTGTCACAACGCAGTGCTGCGACCAATTGACGCCCCCTGGAGAGATCACATGAGACATCGTGTACTAGCGAGCGCACTGCTTGCCATGGTCGTTGCGGCCTGCGGTGGCGACGGCAAGTTCACCGAGCCAACCACTCAGGCGAAGATGGCCGCGAAGCTCGGACCGCTCGCCGCGATCGGTACGGATTCGGTAACCGGCGCTACGATCGAGACCGACCTCGATGACTATCCGCCGGGATTCGCGGTAAACCTGAAGGGCAGTGCCTGGGCACCGAACGAAACGGTGCACTTGTTCATGTCGGAGAATCCGGACACCCACGATGACGTGTCCATGGACGTCCAGGCTGACAGCACCGGCGCCTTCGCCGTGCACTTCTATGACGTCCAAGAGACCGACTTAGGGGTGACATTCACGCTCACGGCGACTGGACAGACATCCGGCTCGGTTGCCACCGCACTCTTTACAGACGGAAACCTCCAGCTTCAGCCCAACCCCACCCCAAACCCGTTCTCGCCTAACGGCGACGGCCAAGCCGACAATCTGAGCATCACGGCGAGAAACCAAGGGAACGGGGACGTGACGAGCGTCTTTGTGTCCGTCCGTCCTCAAGGCGCCACGGTTTCCGGGGCCGCACTCAGGGTGTTCAGCATCGGCACCCTGACTCAGAACACGAGCCAGGTCGTTTTATGGGATGGCCGCAACGCGGCGTCTCTGCTGCAGTCTGACGGCAACTACTCCATTCGTGTCTACTCGACTACCGACGCCACGCAGGACGAGGCAAGCGCCAACGGCCAACGGCTCTTCAACGTGACGCTGGACAACACCGCTCCGGTGGTCAGCAACGTCGTCGCCACGCCTAACGCTGCTAATGTCGGAGCGTCGACCCCAGTCACGGTCACAGCGGTTGCCACTGATGCTCGCTCCAACATCGCCGGTGGGAAATTGACCATTGATGGTGGTGCGCCGCTTACGATGGCTGCCGTCGATGGCAACTTCAATCAACTCTCTGAAAACCTGACCTTTACCATTCCCGGGGCGACGGTCGCAGGCCTTGCTTCCGGGCCGCATCAGCTATGCGTGGTGGCGACCGATGCTGCGTCAAACACCACGACGCCGGCCGTCTGCACCACCCTAACGATCAACAATCCAAACAACCCACCAACGGTCGGCGCCGGCGGTCCGTACACTGGAAACGAAGGCTCGGCAATCGCGATAGCAGGAACGGCTACCGACGACGGTTCTATCGCGTCAGTCGCATGGAGCGTCGTGACGGTTCCCGCGGGCGTGACCTGCTCGTTCGGAAACGCCAATCTGCTATCGACAGCCGTTACCTGTAACGACAACGCGGCCGTGACGATCAAGTTGACGGCCACCGACAATGACGGCGCGACCAGTTCCGCGAACGCCAATGTCACCGTCAACAATGCCCCTCCCACCGCAACCTTCAACGCGCCGGCTTCGCAACCCGGCGGAGTGGGGTTTGCAATCTCCCTTACCGCTCCGGCGGATCCGTCTTCGGTCGATCAAGCAACAGGATTCACCTATGCGTTCGACTGTGGGTCCGGTTACGCCCCATTCTCCGGAACTAGCTCAGCGTCGTGCCCGGGTGCCCCACCGCCGTCGGTCACGGTGAAGGGAACGATCCGCGATAAAGACGGCGGTGTGACCGAATACACGCAGTCGGTTGCGATCAACAACGTCGCACCGCTTGCAGGTGCCGGCGGCCCGTACTCGGGGAACGAAGGCAGCAGCATCAGCCTCACCGGCACGGGCAGCGATCCGGACGGCGGAACGGTCACGTTCGAGTGGTCTACCAACGCACCGGCCGGAACATGCACGATCGTCGCGCCGACCTCGCAAAACACGAGTGTGAACTGCAACGACAACGGTTCATGGATGGTCTCACTCAAGGTGACGGACGACGAGCTGGCGTCTACGACCAGTTCCGTTGCACTGAACGTCGCGAATGTCGCGCCCGTTATTGGCGCCAAGACTACTGGCGGCAGCGTGAACGAAGGGTCGATGATTGCATTCGCGGTGAGCAACGTGACCGATGTGTCGTCGGCCGACCAGACAGCCGGGTTCACGTACGCGTTCGCCTGCGACGGCACGACTTTCGGGGCCTACGGCAACTCATCAATGGTCAACTGCCCGGCTGGTAATGGGCCGGGGTCTGTCACAATCGCAGCGAAGGCGAGAGACAAGGACTTAGGGGAGAGTGTCGCCGTGTCCTCGACCTTCACTGTGGTAAACGTGGCGCCTATCGTCTATGCCGGAAGCGCGACGGCTTCGCTCAACGAAGGCGGCACGTTCTCGCGGTCTGGGTCCTTCACCGATCCTGGACCGGACAGCTGGACTGCAACCGTCGACTATGGCGATGGCAGCGGGGTAGTGCCGCTCACTTTGAACGGGAAGACATTCAGCCTCAGTCATACGTACCCTAACGACGGCGTGTTTACGGTCACGGTCACAGTTGACGACGGTGATGGGGGAACTGGCCAGGCCCAGATCACGGTGACTGTTTACAACGTGCTGCCAAACGTGAACGCGGGTGCGGGTGGGACGATCAACGAGGGCGCTATGTTCTCCGGAAGCGGATCGTTCACTGATCCGGGTGCCGATACTTGGACCGCGACCGTCAACTACGGCGACGGGTCTCCAGCCCAGGCCCTGCCACTTAGCGGGAAGAATTTCTCGCTCAGCCACACGTATACGGACGACACCGGCGGACCCTTCACGGTTACGGTGACCGTGAACGACGATGACGGCTATGGTACGGGTACCGCCACAGTGGTCGTGCTGAACGTGAGGCCGCTGATAAATCTCCCGCTGAACATTCCGGTGAACCCCATCCCCGCGGGCACGCCAGTGGCGCTGACGTGGACCTTCGCGGATCCAGGCGCCGACAGTTGGCAGTGCAAGATCAGCTGGGATCTGCCGACGCCGCCGGCACCGATCGTTTTCGATCCAGCGTTCGCGTCGACGGGTAAGTCGTGCAGCGCCACCAAGACGCTCTCCGCCGGTATCTATACCGTTACGGTCAACGTCACGGATGATGACGGTGGGTACGACCAGCAAACAGCGACGGCATATATCGTCGTGTATGATCCTAACGCCGGGTTCGTGACGGGTGGCGGCTGGATCAATTCTCTGCCGGGTGCCTATGCTCCGGATCTGGAGTTGGCGGGGAAAGCAAACTTCGGCTTCGTCTCGAAGTACAAGAAAGGTCAGACGGTTCCGGACGGAAACACCGAGTTCCAGTTCCACGCTGCAACCTTGAACTTCAAGAGCGACACGTACGAATGGCTCGTGGTCTCCGGATCCAAGGCGCAGTTCAAGGGCACGGGCACCATCAACGGCCAGGGCAAATACGGGTTCATTCTCACCGCCACCGATGGCCAAGTGAACGGCGGTGGTGGCGTCGACAAATTCCGGATGAAGATCTGGATCATCAACCCGGATAACACCGCAGGGGACGTGGTGTACGACAACCAAATGGGCGCGGCTGTCGATGCCAACCCGACGACGGCGCTCGGCGGGGGAAGCATCAACATCCAGGCGAAATAGCACTAGACCGTCGCTCGCCTAACAAGAAGGCCCCGGGAGCCAGGGACGCTCCCGGGGCCTTCTTGTAACCAGCGGCCGCACTGAATCAGAACGTCCCTCCGACCGATGTGACACTCAGGGACGGCACGTCGACCACAAACCCATCCTTCGCCCCACCGCTCGGTGCAATCCCGGGTAGCGCCCGCCAGCGCGCATCGCCCTCGGACTGCTCTCCCTCCAGCGGGCCCGTGAACGCCAGCCCGCTCACATGCACGCGCACTGTCTTCGCCGTGTCCGCATTGTTGATGATCACGAACGACGCCTTCCCGCGTTTCTTGTCCGTA